>Ga0066856_10000688_pt1 | contig 12713 bp, 9 predicted proteins | sample ETNtaG_5_FD_65605 | JGI IMG/M metagenome (GOLD analysis project Ga0066856, IMG submission 65605) | Marine microbial and viral communities from oxygen minimum zone, Eastern Pacific Ocean - ETNP201406SV205 | ecosystem: Environmental > Aquatic > Marine > Oceanic | place: Pacific Ocean: Eastern...
AGACTCTCTAGACCTGGAAAATATTTCCCATTAAAATCAGCTGCCCTCTTGAGAAAAGATTTAGGAAATAAATTCAACAGAGGTAGATTTATCTCAACAAATAGTTTGGGGAAGAATATAACAAAAGATTTTTTATCTCTATTTTTTTGTACGCTGGCATTTATTTCTCTGAAAGATCTCCACTTCCCTGATATGATATACGTCTCGCCATCTCTTCCATTTCTTATAGATGAGTATATCGCTTTCGACAAGTCTTCAACATCGATCACGTCTAGACCTCCATTTACGAGAAAAGGAAGTTTTCCAGCATAAAGTGTCTTGATAACCTTACCAAGTCTTGATGGCTTGAAATCGTATCTTCCAAGTATCGAGGTTGGGTTAATAGATACCTTCTCGATACCATCTGTATTCATGACTAGTTCCTGTCCCATGGCTTTTGTCATATCGTAGGAGTTCCCGCTTCTTACTAGTTCCCTGGTCTCATCTAATTCTTTTTTGACGGGGTTCTTATTAAATGCGTTGATAGAGCTTATGTATATAAATTTTTTAACCTTCATCTTTACACAAGACTTTAGCAAATTTTTTGTACCTAGGTAATTGACCTCGTATACCTCTTCGTACGAGTCTAGGCCTATGGATATCATCGCAGCAGAGTGAATGATAACGTCGCAACCCTTACAGAATTCATCGAGTACTTTTTTATCGTTAAGGTCACCGTAGAAGGTTTCTGCACCAAGTTGATTTAGGTAATCGGCATCGCTCCTGATAAGTATATTTAATTTCTCATTATGCCTGAGAGCCTCTTTGCAGAAGTTAAAACCTACCAGACCAGATGAGCCAGTAACTCCAATTTTCATTGTGGACTGTATTTTGTAAATACAGACTTGACATTGACGTCAATGTCTTCAGCTATATTCTGGAATAAAAGTCTCGGGACTTTAATCTTAAAATCCTCAAGGATTATTTTGAAGTTAGTCTCTATCTCAATTTTTCCCTCAGACTCGATAGTAGTGATAGGTACTGAGAGTTTATTTGTTTTACCGTGAAGAGTTATCTCCCCATCTGCCTTACCATCAATAATTTTTCCTCTGAATATGCACTCTGGGTATTTATCTGTCTCCAAGTAGCTGTCGTTGAAGTGCTTCTGCATAAGCTTATTTGGGAACTCAAAAGAAGTAACAGGTATCTTTATTAGAAACTCATCAGTGGAAAGGTCAATAGCTCCAATAGATTCAGTATTTATTGCGGTGATATCTTCAAGGGGTGCGTACGAATAAAATTCTATCCTAGAACTCTCGATAATGTACCTGTCATTATCAAAATAAAGCAGGGCAAGTGCGAGAAATATCTTTACCATTTCTTCTCAGGTTTTTTACTGTTTGAAAATTCTCTTAAGATGTTAAACCCGAAACATATCTCTCCCTTCTCCCAAGTCTTATTTGTCTCGAACATGAAGGCCTGTTCATTCATTGTATTGGTATTTGAGAAATGGAATTGGAATACGTGACCTCCAGCCTCTATATCAATCCCAATGCCTAGTGAGTTATAGTTCTGGTTAAATATTCTGTCAAATTCCTGGGAGCCGTCTTCCTTGTGAGTAAACCTACCAAAGTACTCCAAATTTATGGCAACTCTCTTTCCTACGAGGTACCTAGCAGCCGCACCGACTCCTGCAAATATATTTTTGTCGTATGCGTCGTACTCGTGGATCATAAGACTCGGCATAACTTGGAGAGATAAATTATTTATTTTTTTTGCTATAAGTACTTGATTAATCTGAGCAAATCTCTGCATAAAAGGAATCTTTACTCCGTACCTGAGAGTTTCCATGGAGGCGGCAAGTAAGTACTGTAATGTGATGGGGGTAGTGTTATCTATTGTCTGGTTGAGAAAAGAAAACCTCCCAAATATGTCGTATACTTTTTTGTGAGAGTTTCTCCCAAACCCTACCATTATCTTATCGGTGACTCCGTAGTCGTAACCGAGTCTAATCTTTGCCTGGTCCAGGCCAAATATATCGTAGAAACCTTCTTCAATAGTTCCAAACCTGTGAGATATCCTAAACTCACCAACTCCCTTGGGTATCATCTCGACAGAGTGATTGTTTACTATCCTTGTAGAGCTAAATGTTGTAGATATGGGTTTATTTGATGACGAGGTAGAACCTAGTAGGTCATCTAACGAATCTTGAGCTCTCAAGCCTTGGGAAATGAACAAAAGAAAAAGAAATAAAAATGATCTCATATCTATATATTTACTATGAAGTTAACTATTAATACACTCTTATGGAAGTAAAGGTTTCTATGTCGTACCTAGATGACGAAAAGTACTCGGTAAAAAATGGTTCTGGAAATGAACTTGTGGTAGACATGTACGCCAAAGAAAAGAAAGAGAATTTATCCCCGATGGAACTCTTACTCTCTGCCGTCACAACATGCGCGGCTGTGGAGGTGGTGTCTATGATAAAGAAGAGGAGGAGAGATTTTAAAGATATCAAAGCAGAGTCTTCGGGAGTGAGGGCAGATACTCATCCTATGTACTATAAGGAAATTCATGTTAAGTATATAATTTATTCTAAGGATTTAAAAGATAACGAGGCAGACAGATTTATTAGTCTTGCTCTAACCAAGTACTGTTCTGTCGGTTCTTCAATTAGGAAGGATACTCATGTTAAGCACAGTTTTGAAATTATCAGAGATTAATTTGAGGTATTTATTTTCTTTAATACTTATCACTTTATTTTTTAATATAGACACATACTCTCAAATTCTTCCGAGTAGATTTGGTGTTCACACAAAAAAAAGTTCTGGTGGAGCTGGTGGAGACTTTTCTGTTGATTTAGCTACTATCGGTAATGGAATTGTATTATCTAATAACAACAAAACCATAACCAGTAACCTTAGTTCAGGATCAGGATGTAATTGGAGGTCTGTTTATCTGTCGCCACCTCTATCTGTAAATACTGGAGTTAAATCATATTCTGTCACTGTTGATAGCTATCAAGATGCTGGAGGTAATGGATTTGACATGGTCCTCGGAGTTGTAATCTCTAATTCTGGAGGAGATTCTTTTGCATTTAATCCGCTAAATAACGGAGGAGTTGGTGGTTTTGGTTATGTTGCTCAGACTGGACAGAAGTATGGTTATAGCAACTGTGTGGCAGGTAATAGTAATCAAAATTATGGGGCATCATACGGGCAGGGAGATGTTATTAAAGTAGAGTTTGATACCGACAATAAGACGCTTACTTTTTATAAAAATAATGTGTCTCAGGGTGTAGCATATACTTCTGGGTGTTTTTCGGGAACAACATTTCACTTCGCCATAACAATTTGTAACACAAACTTTACAGTAACTACTGATTGATATTATTAATTTCAATATTAAATTTGGATAATGTACAGGTTTTTAATTCTTTCATTATTTCTTTTCTTCAATCTGGAATGTTACTCTCAAATGCTCCCATCGATGGTAGGAGCAGTAACAAAAAAAAAATCAACTAATACCCAATCTGATGCATTTGATGCTTCATCAAAAGGACAATATATTGTAATAACAAATAATAATGTAACTGTATCATCAAGTTATCCAACGCCAAATCATACATGGAATACAGTTTATGGAAATGAGGGAATAACAAGCGGTATAAAAGAGTGGGAAATCACTATAAATTCTTTTTATAACTCAGGAGGTAATTCCTGGGAACTTATTATGGGAGTCGCGTACGAAAGAACACAAGGGAATTATGTCTTCAATGCTGGTTGTCGAGGCTTTGGATATATTGCCGAGAATGGGAAGAAAAACACTACAACTGGAAGTTGTGGATCTCAATCAAATTACGGAGATACTTATGGAGCCGGTGATGTTATAAAAATCCAATTAAATATGAATAATGGGCAGCTAACTTTTTTCAAGAATGGAACCTCTCAAGGTGTATCACATACGGTTGATACAGAAAAAACTTGGTACTTGGGTATTGGAATTGGCAATGCAGGAACCTCTGTTTCAATTACTGGATAATTGATGATTAAAGAGATTTTTTGAGATTTTCTAATTTCACTAGGGCATCGTCTCTCTTCTTCTTTTCAATATCTACAACACTCTCAGGCGCGTTATCTACAAAACTTTTATTTGATAGCTTTTTTTCTACAGACTTTAGAAATCCCTCTAGGTACTCAATTTGTTTTAATGTGTCCTCCTTAGAGTCTTCAGTTTTTTCTATAGCTAGACATAAGGTGTCTTTTCCTGAGATGAGAGTAGGGTAGTTACTTGGAATTTCTTTTACTACTTCAAGATCTTTTGTCTTTGATAGCTTCTCAATTAATTCTTTATACATACTAAAATCAAATTCTGATTTCTTATTTACCATAACCTGGACTACATCAATCTGCCTTACCTTGTTATCTGATTTTAATTTTCTGAGTCCTGTTACGATCTCAAATACTTTCTTGAAATCATTATTAAGACTTTTTTCAAACTTTTCTGGAAGCGGGTACTCAGACAACATGATGTAGTCTCTATCGTTATCGATCTGGTTCCATAGCTCCTCTGTTATAAATGGCATGAAAGGGTGGAGCGTCTTTAAAGTTTTTTCAAGTATTGATATTGTTCCACTTCGTGTCTTATCTGTTATGGTACTATCTTTTATAATTTCTAGGTACCAGTTACAGAAATCATCCCATATGAATGTGTATAATGATAAAAGTGCATCTGATATCCTGTACTTAGAGAAGTGATCTTCGACTTCACTCAACACCTCATTAAACCTAGAATTTATCCAGTCTATGGCAAGAGATTGGTCTTTTCCCTCATTTTTTACCTCAAGTGTCTGTATAAGTCGGAACGCATTCCACAGCTTATTGGAGAAGTTTCTTCCCTGCTCGCACAGCTTCTCATCGAATAACAGATCATTTCCTGCCGGTGCGCTGAAGAGCATACCCGCCCTGACACCGTCTGCGCCATACTTTTTCATGAGCTCTATGGGGTCTGGTGAGTTTCCAAGAGACTTGGACATCTTCCTCCTCTGCTTATCTCTTACTATACCAGTAAAATATACATTCTTAAAAGGCATCTCTTCCCTGTACTCGTAACCTGCTACGACCATCCTAGCCACCCAGAAGAAAATAATCTCAGGGGCAGTGACTAAATCTGAAGTAGGATAGTAGTAATTAATTTCTTCATTATCTGGGTCATTGATACCATCAAATACAGTAATTGGCCATAGCCAACTTGAGAACCAAGTGTCCAGCACATCATCATCCTGAGTAAGATTATCTATTGTTATGTCTTTATCAATACTCTGAGCTTTTTTTAGTGCCTCCTCTTTTGTCTCTGCCACAACAAATTCACCTGATGGAAGGTAGTATGCAGGGATCTGGTGTCCCCACCATAGCTGCCTGGATATACACCAGTCATTAATATTTTCCATCCAGGCCCTGTACATATTCTTGAGTTTTGATGGGTGAAATTTAATATTGTCATTCATTACATTATCAAGTGCTGGAACTTTTACCTCTTTCATGCTCATGAACCACTGAGTAGATATCTTAGGCTCCACAACAGCATCAGTCCTCTCTGAGAACCCTACTTTATTCCTGTAATTTTCAACTTTTTCGAGCTGACCAATATTATCAAGATCCTTTGATATTTGCTTCCTTACCTTGAACCTGTCCTCCCCGATATAGAGCTCTCCGTTCTCGTTCACTTTCCCCTCATCGTCGAATATATCGATCAACTGGAGTTTATGTTTCTCTCCCAGCTTGTAGTCATTCTCATCGTGTGATGGCGTGACTTTCAGACATCCCGTCCCAAACTCCATGTCAACGTATTCATCTAAAATAATTGGGACCTCTCTACCTACTAGCGGCACGATAGCTTTCTTTCCGTGGAGGTGTCTGAACCTTTCGTCTTCGGGGTTTACACAAACCGCAGTGTCTCCTAGAAGTGTCTCAGGTCTTGTGGTGGCAACAGTAAGTGTCTCATTTGTTCCTGATACCTTATATTTTATGTGGAATAGCTGAGAATCTACTTCCCTGTATATTACCTCATCGTCTGCGAGAGCTGTCTTGCCCTGAGGGTCCCAGTTGACCATCCTTATACCTCTGTATATGTGTCCCTTTTCATATAAGTCAATAAAAACCTTTATGACAGACTCAGAAAGGTCTTTATCCATAGTGAATTTCGTCCTCGACCAGTCGCAAGAAGCGCCAAGTTTCTTCAGTTGATCAAGTATTATACCCCCGTACTTTTCTTTCCATTCCCAGGCATGATCTAGAAACTTTTCTCTGGTAAGAGACTCTTTATCTATACCTCTCTCTTTCAGCATCGCAACTACTTTTGCTTCGGTAGCAATCGACGCGTGGTCTGTCCCAGGAACCCAGCACGCCTCCTTGCCCTTCATCCTAGCTCTCCTCGTGAGGATGTCTTGGATTGAGTTATTGAGCATGTGTCCCATGTGTAGAACACCTGTGACATTTGGTGGAGGTATCACTATGGTGAAAGGTTCTTTATCTGAGTTAGGGGAGGACTTGAAGCAGTCGTCAGAGAGCCACCTCTCGTACCACTTATCTTCTATACTCTGGGGGTTATATTTTGAGTCTATTGACATAACTTAAAATTAATAAGTCTATCCTGCTATTTTAAGCATTGCATCAATAAATTTATCGATATCTTCAACAGTAGAGTAGAGGTTTGGAGAGACCCTCAGCCCCCTTATTCCTCTCTCATCATCAATTGGCACTGTGAATATATCGTGCTCATCAAATAGTCTGTCAGCTAAGTCACCAGGTTTGATGCCTTTCATTCCCACATTTGCGATGCCGAATGACTGACCCTCTCCAAGTGGTGTGTTTATAATTATTTTTTTATGGTCTTTAAGTTCATTTGCCCACCTCATCTGCAATGACTTTAGTCTTTTAGACTTATTCTTTTTACCAATCTTAAGATTAAAATCAACTGCTGGTATTATACCGTTCTGATCCGAGCAGGGTCTTGTGCCTAGGTGTTCGAGTTTCATTATATTATCATCTTCGTACTGTGTGTCACCGTAGAGCGGCCATAACTTGTCTACCATCCCTTTCCTGACATAAAGGAGCCCATTTCCAAGGGGTGCTCCCAGCCACTTGTGTAGACTAGAGGCGTAGAAGTCACAACCTATATCTGATATATCCATGTCGACGTGAGAGAAGGAGTGCGCCCCATCCACAATTGTCAAAAGACCCATCTCTCTAGCCCTAGCACATACTTCTTTCACAGGAAAGACCTGACCATTTAAGAATACCATGTGCGATATAAGTAGGACTTTTGTTCTTTTGTCGACAGCGCTAATTACCTTATCAACAATTTCATTTTGGTCTATAGGGTGAATTGGAACATCAACTACCCTAATTTTTGTGCCGTATCTACTCTCTCGCATGTCAAGAGCTTGGATGATGTTTGGGTACTCGAGGTTTGTCCTTAGTATCTCATCTCCATCACCTATCCTCAGTCCCTGGATTATTATGTTCATAGACTCAGTTGTATTCCTTGTCAGACAGATCTCCTCTGAAGATACACCAGAGTAGTCTGCAAGAGACTTCCTGACTTTTTCTCTCATCTCAGTTTGTTTAGTCCTCATGTAGTAGGATGGGGATTCGTTTATTTCTTCCACGTAGTTAATCCAGTAGTCTTTTACACTCTCCGGGGAGGGGCTGAAATATCCGGACTCTAGGTTTATAAAGTCTACATTTTGTCTGTATAGTGAGGCTACCTCTCTCCAGTAGGATTCATCTCTATTATTTGACTCAAATCTAAAATCTTCAACTTTCTTTTGGCTCATAGAAAATAAAGGCATCATGCTTCCTACCGCCAGTGACTTGTGTATAAAACTTCTTCTTGACTGTCCCATTACTGTAATTTAATAAAAAAAAAAGGCTAACATGAAGCTAGCCTTTTATTTAGTGTATAGTTTAGTTAGTCAATGTGTTAATTTCCCATTACTGGTAATCTTACACCAGGGACATCATTTGGATTACCTTTAGGAACACTAGCTCCAAAGGTATTGTTAATAGCTTCAATGTATTTGTTTGCCATTAGTACATATCCTCTACCGTTAGGAAGGAGTCCATCTACTGACCACATCCCACTTGGTGGGTTGAAGTCATAAGTGATTGCTGAACCTCCCATTGATATAGGACTTGTTGTGGCTAAGTTTGTAAAGAAGCCATCAAAGTCTGCAACAGCAACTCTCCCGTCTCCGTGAGTAGCTACCGCCTGCTTAATCATACCATTATATGTTAGTCTCTGTGTCTCAAGATATGTAAGCTCTGTTCCTGTGAGGAAAAATGTATCTCCTAACGGTACTGTAACTCCATTTACACCTTGTGTAGGGTCACCTGGCACTACAGAGGTTCCAATTACGGATAAAGCTAGAAGGTGAGTTATCTCTCCTTGCTGAGCCATTCTCGCTTGTCTGTATGGTTCAAGCATTGCACGTTGAGTTGAATCTATCTGTGAAGCTGCAAGCATTCCGTCCCAGTAAGGTCCGAGATCAGTAAGATCAGCGTCATTTATTAGTAATGGATTAGCACCAGCTGCCCAACCAAGTTTTCTTAGGCCACCTTCCTGTGCAGTTAACATACTCTGTGCTACAAATCCGTCAACCGTCTGGTTATAAGCACCAGAAAGTTGTGCTAGCTGACCTAAGGTCGCAGCATCTCCAGCATCAGTAGGATCAAAAGGAATGACTGCTGTAGGGTCAATAGCCTGAAAGAATGGTGAAGCAAGTACATCTGGTACCGTTCCTACAACACCTTTCCATGCTGGGTTGTTATCTACCATTGATTTTAGAGCCGCTTCGAACTGTGCCCCAACAACTGTTGCTGTAGGCTCAGGGAATACGTTCTCGTTCCCACCTCTTGCGTAGTGCGCTAAAAAGTCATATGCTCCTAACCATGCCATGAAGAATGTACCTCCAGACCCAATCATCTGAGCTAAGGCACTTACAGTACCACTTGACGCGTCAAATCTAGCATAGTAAGGATTGACAGGTGCTACTGTTCCGTCATTAGGAATCATAAACTGACCCATAGTCTGCTTACCAACACCAAAATTTTGTATGGCAGTCTTATCTCCTGGGTACGCAGTACCGACAGATGCAAAATCACCTGGCGCCCTTGATATACCAATTTCTCCTTCTGCATCCATAGATAAGTACCATCTACCTTCGTCATCTGCAGTTCCTGCTACTCCGTCAGCTCCAGCACCAAAATACCCATTCTCTGAGTTGATGTCTGGCTGGATAAATGTTCCTGAACCACCAGCATGTGCTAGCTGTACAGCAATCATCCTTGCCACAGAATAAGGTTGTAAACCACTGTGAAGTAATCCTCCGTCACCAAAACCGGCAGTGTAAGCACCACCTATTGAGACGAATTTAGTAAAATCTGCAGTTCCAGCTTCTCCAGATGGCGCTGATACGTCATCTTGTGGAAAGGCTTTAAATTCGGTCTGTTCCTGCTCGCATGCAAAGAATGTAACCGAAAGTATTAACGTTAAAAATATTGATTTAAACTTTATCATGATTTCTATTTTATTAGTTTAATAATTCGTCAAATGTTAGAGATGCGTAGAATAGCTTTCCAATAAATGGTCCACCAGGTCTTGATCTGTAATCATTATTTCCTATACCTATGTGATTTCCACCAACTTTGAGGATCGTACCGATACTCTCAATCTTATAACTCACCTGAGCATCAAGTGCCCCGTGAGAAGGAATCATCATGTTTGCAAATGTACTCTCGTACAAGAAGTCGTCTTGGAATCTTAGACTTGCTGAGAACCCAAAGTTCTTAAATACTTCCCTGTTTGCGAACGTGAATGAATACATATTCTCAGGTGTATTGAAGTATGATAAGAAGTCACTGTTTGGTTCAGAGTAATCTATCTCCTGTCTCTGGAAGTTGTAGTTACCAATTAATTTGTAACCAGAACCGATGTCAAATGTAAGACCTAGACCAAATCCCCATGTCTTCACATCATCCGTAGTGTAGCTGTCAACTGCAAAACCAGTTCCTGGAGCAAGAGTTTGTCCTCTATGCGTAGTAGGAAGTTTTGAAACTAAGTTAACTCCACCCTCAAAATCTGTGTAGTTTGTAACAAAGTAGTTAGCATCAACTAGCACTTTATCTCCGATAACACCCTTGTAACCAAATTCAATTGCCTCAAGTCTCTCTGGCTTTATGTAGTTAGCATAAGCTTCCTGTAAAACAGCTGGATTACCACCTGTTGGATTACCAGTAGTCTCATCTAAAACTCCACCAGTTGCTAGGTATGCGTTATAGGACGATCTTGTCCAAGCACCACCTTCCATAATTCCGTACCTCTCAGCATTATCTCTAGAAGTACCAAGTAGGATTGTAGAACCAGCTGGGAAGAAGATGTACTGACTCTGTGTGTCAGGATTTCTAAATCCAGTCTGGTAACTGAACCTAAGGTTATGCTTTTCAGCAAAAGTATAGACTGCAGCTACTCTAGGAGTAACTCTTCCTTCATAGTTAGAGTTCTTGTCATATCTTGCAGAACCAATAAACCTAAACCCAGTAAATATCTCTTTATTTACCTGTAGGAATGTTCCGAACTCATTTATTCCAATTTTCTCTAGATTACCATCTCCGTCAGGGTCCTGATTATAAACCGTTCCCTCACCGTCTAGTGTATAGTTTCTAAAATTAGCTCCAAAAAGTAACCAATCTGCGATATCGTAAGTGAAATCAGCATGTGTTAGAGTTGAGTTATCAACTAATTTCGCACCAGGTGTAGTTGGGTCCTGGAACGGGCTATTCATGATAGCGTCTCTAACTTGATTAAAAGCATTTGATCCAACAGCTGGAATTGGTGCATCTGCCTGAAGTCTTGATATAGCATGTGCTGCAGCTGGGTTACCCGCTGGAACACCTGTGACATATCCTTGCATTGCAGTAAGATAAGTTGTTAGGTAAGTTTGTCCCCAACCTCCATCTGCCTGAGTACCGCTAAAAGCCTCATTCATTGCAGCACCTAAGAAACCTATATTGTAAGAGTTACCAGCATCAGTTGAAGACTGATATACTTTAAACTTCATCTTATCGCTCTCAAGTCCAAAACTTATAAACTGCTGACTGAAGCCATCTAATTTATATTTTTGAGTACCTGTGTATATTGTATTTCCACCACCTCTTCTGAAGAGTAGGGAAGCCTCAAGGTTATCGTTGATTCTGTAGTTAAGTCCGATATCATACTTCATATTACTTGCGTCGTTGTTTTCCATCAGAGCTTCTTCAGGGAAACCTGTTCTCCTTAAATCTAAAACCTGACCACCTGAAATAGCAGATACCCAAGGGAATCCCGAAAGAGAAAGTGGGAGTGGAATAGGGATATCGTCTCCATGAAGGTTCAAGCCATTGAAGTTTGGCTGACCTCTCATATCTACATCACCGAATGCGTTTCCGTCGATGTCTACATTTGTAGTGTAGTCATTAGCTGCCCAGTCGCTAGCCATATCGTAAGCAAAATTCACTTTAATAGCGAGCTTGTCGTTAAATGCCTTAGCGTATCTTATGTTGTACTTAGAGTAAAGGTTTTGGTCATTATTATCTGCGTGAGATGTAGTAAAACCTTGTGTTACCTGAACAGAAAGACCCTGATATTCAAAAGGGCTCTTACTAGTCATAAGCATTGTACCGTTAAAAGCGTTAGGTCCGTAGAGAGCTGAAGATGCTCCAGGGATTAATTCAACACTTTCTAAGTCAAGAGGGTTGATACCAACTAAGTTACCAGTTGGGAAGTTTAAGATTGGAGAGGAAGTATCCATACCATCAACTAGCATCACAAATCTGGTGTTAGCGTCAGTCGCATAACCCCTTGTGTTTATAGATGGGAGATTTAAACTACCTCTACTTACTTTGACACCCTTCATGTGTTCAAGTTGATCCATAAAATCTGCAGTAGCAGAGTTTTGGATATCTAATAAATCCATCTTCTCAATTGTTACTGGTGACTCGAGTATACTCTGCTCGACTCTTGAAGCTGATACTACAACTTCGCTACCTATCAGTATTGATTCCGATAATGTTATGTTTAAATCAGATACATTAGAAGATACTTCTACTTCCTGATTTTCATAACCTACAATTGAAAAAATTAATGTTGCTGGTGTATCAGCAACGTCTAAACTAAAGTTACCATCCCTATCGGAGATAGTACCCGCTATCTTACCTTTTATAAGTATATTAACTCCTACCAAAGAACCGCTCTCATCTGATACATTACCAGATACAGTAATACCCTGCGAAAAAGATTGGATTGAAATAAAAGTGAATAAAGTAAAAAGGTAGACTAATTTCTTTGCAAAATTATTCATACACTTTATATGTTTTGTTTAACAACTTAAGTTAGTTTTTCTAACAACAATTCGCCAAAATTAATAAAATTTTGACTTTTAGAGCAGATTAATCAGACTTATTTTTAATGTAATCGATTAGCTTATCACACAACTTATTTGTCTCTTTTGACATATATTCATCACCTGTCGAGTTTAAAATGCTCTGACCTAAACCACCGAGGCAGTCAATATAAAACTTTTTCATGTCGTCTGTTTTCATATCTTTTGTCCATAAATCAATTCTCAGAGTATTTTTTTTCTCCTCATCCCAGAGAGATAGGCTTATAGATTTTGTTTCTTTCAGGTCCTGACTCAA
>Ga0066856_10000690_pt1 | contig 12706 bp, 15 predicted proteins | sample ETNtaG_5_FD_65605 | JGI IMG/M metagenome (GOLD analysis project Ga0066856, IMG submission 65605) | Marine microbial and viral communities from oxygen minimum zone, Eastern Pacific Ocean - ETNP201406SV205 | ecosystem: Environmental > Aquatic > Marine > Oceanic | place: Pacific Ocean: Eastern...
GCCATGATGTTTCCGAGATGAATTCCTTGTTTGACACTTGACCGTGGTGCACGAACAGTAAGACGGGTCTCACCATCTCTCTGACGAGTGACTACAACTGCGTCTGCTCCAATTGAAACCAACAATGAAGCAACCTTGCCTTCAAGAGTTCCGCAACGAGTTCGTACAACACTCCAAGGTCCAGCCTCGGTCATCTCCGCCCGGTTCATACCACGAAGTATGGCACCTCTTTCACTGGGGGAAATGGTTTCCTCCTCAATGAATTCAATGAACGATTGATAATCTATATCTCCATGATGAATGAGCTTCCCTGCTGTAGAAAATGACGTGTGATTGGCATGGCGAAAGCGTCCCGTGTCCGTGATTAAACCAGCGATTAAAAATTCGCAAACTTGTGGGCTCAGCGCCGATGACGAATGAAGGAAAAGGTACTCTGAAACGAGTTCAGTCGTCGCCTTAACATCCCATTGGAGGAACAAGTCCTCATCATCCAATTCCCACTCGTTTGTTGCGTGATGGTCAAGAATACATTTTGGAACATCGGGCAAGTTCAAACCCGTCTGGTTTTCAGCAGCAGCATCTACGACAACCACTCCTGCAAGATCCTTGGGCCACGAACGATGATTGGGATTCAATTTGCGGAATGGAGCTTGATGGTGCTGAACCATTTTTTTTGCTAACCTTCCAAGATGCAAACCGCAAGCCATCAAGCGAGGATGAGATGCTGCGAGGGCGATGGCAGAACCGACGGTATCCATATCACCGTTCTTTCCTGTGACCACGGCAACAGGGCCGTTATGGACGGCTTTCATCAGCCATGAGTGGAAGGAATCTAAATCCTTAGCACGCTCTTCTTCGGTTGATTTCATCCTTGGGCCCCTTGAAGTGATGTCTTGAGTTCTTCATAGGTTTGAACCAACTGTAATTCACGTTCAGTAAATCGTTCCAAGTGAAGTTTTAGAGCTGACAGTGTTTCTTCTAATTCTAAAATCAATTGTTCCCGATCCGCCACCTCGACTAGGACGCCACCGAGTTGACGATGGAGGGCGAGGTGGTCCGGTTGATTTTTGACGGCCACAATGGTGCCTTCCAATTCTTGAACTTGGGCACGTACGCTGCTTACCTGTTGTCGTGCAGCTTGGACTTCACCAACGACCATTTGGAGTTGTTCTAAGTTCTCCATGTTCTCACCGAATTGATGGAAGAACCACTGGTTCAAGAATGCTTTGCGAAGACCTTCAACACTTCATCGGTTGCAATGAGTCCTCGCATACGGGTATTCCACATGGCTCGGAGATCTTTGCATTTCGTTTCAGTCAATTCCAGGGAGAATGAATTGGAATCGTTCCATTCAGTATCACAATCAGTAGCTAATGCAGCGCAAAGCGCCTCTGTATCGGTGATTGTTCGAGATTGGATGACGAGTTCAAGGTGCCACATGATGACACCCCAATTGCGCCTTCACTCTTCCTCTTCGTCAGCGGATGCTCTGCCTTCAGCGAGTTCTCGCTCGTAATTCATAGCAGCTTCCTGTGCGATGAAAGCCATGTCTGCAGTGGTAGCACCATCAACGGAGCGACGAAGAATTCGGCTGTTTGCTTCAGAGGCACGAGTGAACGGTTCCCAAGCGCCGCCGGCAAATGTGTGGTCGCATTTCTTGCAAGTCCAGATGCCTACAGATTTGCGCTCAACCTTTTGATATTGACAAACTGGGCAAGTATATTTGCGAGAGCGCTTGGCCATTGCTGAGCCTGCATTTCGTCGCACTGAGACACCATATCGTGCACCAAATCGTGCTGTTGCTCCGGCTTTTTGTGTTCGCTTTGCCAATCAGTTCCCCTCCTGTTTTGCTACGAGTTTTCGAAGTTCAGCGCAGTGCTTTTGTGCCACATCAAATATCTCGGCAAACTCGGCGGGCGTGAACACCCCTCTTAATCCCTTTTGCAGGGAGTGGAGGTGACCTTCGTCTCCAAGAGTAATGTGGATTCGTTCATCGCCACCCAACTCTTCCTCTTCGGATGGGTCGTAAATAAATCTACCACCTGCACGAGTGAACGATGCCATAATCGGAGTGCTGCTCACTTGCAATTTGTGATCTTCACCGACATCAAAGCGTTCTGCAGGTACGACCGCAGTACGCAAAGCAGCAATTGCAGCAAGGCCACATGCATCAAAGATATTGCCTTGGTCTGACATCACGTGAATATCGATCATAACTCCCCAGACTTTCTCACCAGGTACAATGCACAAACTCTCCATGTCAATGCAGTTTGATTCGCGAATTCCTCGGTCAACGACACGGCTGAGTTCAATGGACTGCGGAGATGGGGGGCCGGGTTCATATTTTCGGCCGGCTACTGGACGAAGTTCAGCACCGCACATCAAAGACCCTTGAGTTGGACGGTCTGGCCATGGTGTTCGGAGTTCAAACTTGACACCTGCATAGACAATGGTACCACCCATGACGACTTTTGCTGAACCTTCTGCATTGTACAAACAATCGGTTTCAAGAGTTACATCACGAGCTTCCCAGCGGCCACGGCCGTCAAGGCGTTGGTCTTCTTCAGCAAGACGAGCGAGTTCTTGGCGAAGCAAACTAGGAACGAGTTGAACCATCAAGCCTCACCTCCTTCGTATCGCTTTTGTAAGGCTTCAACCATGATTTCATGGATCTCCTTTGCTGCTTTGAAATTGTATTCCATAGCAAGATTGTATTCGTCAGGAGAGAGGTCGCCATCCATTTGTAGGAATGCAATCTCACCGGTGTTTGGAAGGATTCCGACGGGCAAATCAGCCTGGCCGTAGTTATCTTCCGCCTTGTCAAGGTCAAGAACAACTGTGTCCTCAATCTTACCAGATGCAACACCGACGATGAGGTCACGCATTGGAATTCCTGCATCTGCAAGTGCAACTGCTGCAGCAGTGATACCTGCACAACGAGTTCCAGCTTCTGCAGCGAGAATCTCAATTTCAACTCGGATTTTAGAGCGAGGATAGCGTTCAACGAGAACAACCGACTCGAGCGCTTCAGCAGTAACCTTGGAGATTTCTCTTGAGCGTCGGTTAAACCCTGGACGAATGCGGTCGGAAGTTGAAAATGGCGCCATGTTGTAGCGCACATCTATGACTGCACGGTCTTGTCGTTGAATCTTTCTTGGATGTGCTTCCATCGGACCATAGACTGCCGCAACAGCAACATTCAGTCCGTGAGTCACCATAGCAGACCCATCTGCAGCAGGTAAGACACCCGCTTCAATTTTGACCGGTCGCATTTCATCCAGCTTTCGCCCATCAAGGCGCAAACCATCGTCTTGTAGTAATTTTACATCTCCGTATCCGCCCATCAAGCATCACCTTTCTTTTGTTGTTCCATCTCTGCGAGAATCGCTTCGAATTCTGTAGTGTGGCCTTTTTCAGCCACCATTTGGAGAGCCTTACGAGCCCATGCAATTCCTTCTGAATCGCCATCAATCCATACACGGCCATTTTCACCGACCATAATACGGCAGTCACAAGCATCACGAAGACGCTGGAGGAGGCTGTTGCCGTCTCCACGAATACGATCAACATGCTGAACAGGAATGCTCTCAACAGCACCTTGGTTGAGGCGACGCAAGCCTACACCTTTCATCGTGAGAACAACATTGTGGCATTCGTCCACTTCTTGGACTCGGGCCAAAACAACGTTCCCAACATCCATGTGTTGGCGGGCTGCTCCAAATTCAACCTTCCATGGTGCGAGAGACATCGGGAGCAATCCTTGGAATGCTCCATTGATGTCCATGAACCATAGGTTGTTGCGGACTTCCGCCACATTGGCAACAACAAGGTCGCCAGAGCGAGGCATGTATGCTGAATGAATAGGATGAACAGACATGGTGTTGTTCTTTTCTTGAAGCCATCCGAGTTGGGTGGCTATCATTGTATCATTTTCGGTAATAATACCGCTTCCTGTACGCTTCCCGGCGGATGGCCCGATGGCCATACCCGGGGTCACGAGGCGCTGCTCGGCGCCGGTTTGACCTTGGGACATTCTTTTCTCTCCAATCACGGCGAAACGCCATCCCATGATAAAGGCCACCCTACTCAAAGCAGGTAGCATTCTTACAATTCTTTGACTTCCACATCGGAAGAACGCCGCATGACCTGCTGAATTAATTCAGGTTTCATGCCTGCTGGGCATTCTACAACACATGCCCACGAGCCGTCCTCCAACCAACCTTCTTTTTCTTGATATGGGCGCAGAACCTGATGAACTCCACCGTAAGCTGAGCCTGGAACTTTGAAAGCCATTCGAACCGATTCAAAGGAGAGAGGAATCAATGGTTTGAGTTTTGAAATAGCGTCTTTTACCTGCTCCTCAAGACGTTTGAAGGGGTCAACTGAATACCTGGATTCATCCAGCGCCAATTCAAGTCGAGTCTTTGGATGAGGTGACTTTGTTTTAGGATCCACTGCTTGGGAATGAATGTGGTGGATGATTTGTTGGCGCATACTCTCCACCATCGCCTTTCGTTGAGCAGTGGTTAGTTGAAGACTCCCTTTCTCAAAGATGGTTTGTGCAATAGGGATGATTTCTTGGGTTCCAAAAACATTCTCTATGGCTTCGGCAGTGGGGCGTTCACCGCCACGTGCATCATGAAAGACCTCATCCATTGCAAAAAAATCATCAGGATTCACCGATGTTGGATCTGCTTTAAAATCATCAACAAGGTATGGGTCAACCAGTATCTCGTAGCGTTTGCCACCCTTTTCCATACGTGCAAGGACGGCTTCATCAAGACTAACCATGGTTTTCCCTATTCGGGGACAAGAGGTGCAAGCGCATCAATGTGCCGACGCTTCCTCAATTATCAAGAGGCTTCAATCGGTCGATTTGCTTGTTAACCGCTGCACGGTCAAGAACTCTGTAACCTTCAGAATCTACGACTGTAACTTCAACTGCCTCTCGGTTGAGTTCTGCATCGTTTGCAGAACGAAGGGCTTCAAGACCAAGTTTCATGGCTGCATTGAGAGTCATGTTGTCCTTCCAATTGTCCTCAAAGAATTCGATTACTGTGTTTCGACCACTGCCAATTGCACCTGCATGGTAAGACTGGTATGCCCCAGAGGGGTCTGTCTCGTAAAGGTGGATTCCGTTATCGTCAACACCACCAATAAGGAGCGCAGTACCAAAAGGTCGTGAGCCTCCATATTGTGTGAACGATTGTTTGAAATCACAAATTTTCTTGACCAAAACATCAACTGGAACCGTGGCCCCGTACGTAATTCGGTTGACTTGAGCCTCCACACGAGCACGAGCGACAAGTTGACGAGCGTCTGCGACCAATCCTGAGGTGGCAATACCGACATGATTGTCAATCTTGAACATTTTTTCAATGGAATCAGGAAGAATAAGTCTGCTGATGATTCGCTTATCACAAACAAGGACGACGCCATCTTTGAATTTCAATCCGGCAGTTGTCGTACCACGCTTCACTGATTCACGGGCGTATTCTACTTGGAACAAACGTCCATCCGGGCTAAATGTGGTAATTCCATGGTCGTATCCTCTTCCGCTTGGTTGCATATTCATGACCTCTATTTCTTTCGTTTCGTTGACACTTTATGAGGATGCGGGTTAATCGGCATGAACTCGTGTCGCCTTCAACAAGCATTGCAATACCCCGCCCCATATCAACCCTCAGTTTGAGAATCATGCTCATGAAGGTGGACTTCTTGGAGCAATTATGCGAGTCGCAGTGTTGTCATCTGGTGGCAAAGATTCTGCAGCTGCATGGTGGTGGGCATTATGCAAAGGTTGGTCCATTGATTGTCTGGTAACGGTAACCATTACCGGGGAGGATTCACCAATGTTTCAGATACCTGGCACACATCTCGTTCAACAGCAAGCAAATTTAGCCGATGTCGAATGGGTTGAAGTTAACACTACAGGAAAAACTCCCAATGACATTGAGGATCTAGAAAAGGCATTGCGAGAACGGAACATCGACGGCATTGTCAGTGGCGCACTGCGGTCCGACTATCAAAAGTCCCGCCTCGAACGTATGGCAGAACGACTCGAGATTAAGAGTTGGACTCCTCTTTGGCATCAAAATGGGGATGCACATCTTTCGTCCATGGTCGAGAATGGATTCACCATCATGATTACAGGGGTTAGTTGCGAAGGTTTGGATGATACGTGGCTTGGTAAAACATTGGATAGAACAAACCTCAATCACTTGAGAGATCTTGCTGATAAATATCGCTTCCACATTGAAGGAGAGGGTGGAGAGTACGAAACATTGGTTCTCAGCGGCCCACATTTCAATGGAGAAATGACAGTAAAACACACCACTCACTGGGATGGTGTTCGGGGCCATCTCGAGTTTCACTGAATGGCTGCTCTCGCTAGAGCAACACATTCGTCAACGAGTTCCCCAGACACTCCAATGTGGTTTGCTGGGTCAAACATTGCTTCCAATTCTTCCGCCGAAAATGCTGCAGATATAGCAGGAGTGCGGCTGCACACATCGATTAATTCCTCTTTGTTAGCAACTGCTGTAAACGAGGCCTCCCGCAAGATTTCATGGGCTTCATCGCGAGCGATTCCGTGGTCTACAAGGTCGATCATCACCTTCTCGGCCATAACCAGACCTCGTTGTGCTTTGATGTTCTCTAGACAACGTTCTGCATCAACCCACATATTCGTCAATACATCACGAGTCTTTGCAATTACATCCTCACACAGTGCAGAACCATGGGAGAGGGTGAATCGTTCGCTGCTGGAATTCGCCAAATCTCTTTCGTGCCACAGGAGAGCATTTTCATAGGTAGGGATAATCATAGAACGGACAATACGTGCCAATCCCGAAGCATTTTCTGATTTGATTGGATTTTTCTTATGAGCCATTGTTGATGAGCCAACCTGCTTTTTGACATCAAATCCTTCTCCAGCTTCTTGCAATTCTGAGCGTTGAAGATTACGAATTTCTTGGAGGATCTTTTCACAAGTTGCAGCGATATTGGCAAGCCATGAAACATATTCGATGTAGCGGTCTCTTCCAACAACTTGAGTCGTTGCCAATGGCACTCCGAGTCCTAAATGTGTCAGAATAAGTCGCTGTAATTCACGAGCATGTTCTCCTTGAGCGGCCCCCGTACCTACTGCTCCGAGGAATTTACCAACCGCAATACGTGGTGTCGCCTCATCGAGACGGACCAATTGTCTTCGCAGCTCATCCAACCAAACAGCGGCCTTTAACCCGAAGGTAATCGGTACCGCAGCTTGACCGTGTGTGCGCCCGAGCATGACAGTATCACGCTCTCGCTCTGCAACATCAGCACAAACTCCGATGAGCAGACAAAGTTGTTCACGTAACATGACGATGCTATCACGAAGTTGCAAGGCAACGGCAGTGTCAACAATATCGTTTGATGTTGCGCCAAGATGGATGCACCAGCCAGCTTCACCGGCAGCTTCAGCCATCGCTTTGGTAAGTGCCATGATATCGTGGCGGGTCTCCGCTTCAATTTCAGAAACACGCTCCTTGGTCACCGAAGTTGGATTGGCGATCGACTCGATCACTTTGTAATCTGCTTCAGTGACACGGCCAAGTTGCATGTGAGCCCAAATGAGTGCACGTTCAACCTCCAATTGGCGCTCGTGACGGCCAAGCTCAGACCAGATGTGCTTGAATTCTTGACAGCCGTAGCGGTAATCCAATGGACAGAATGCCATGAACCGTGTCCGCACGACTCAACTCATCAACATTACCGTTGGCTCATATGGCCAAAATGTTTGTCAAAGCGATGGTTCTACCGATGGTTCTGTAACCACTGGGCTCATGACAGATCGTATCAGGATAATTGCGAGGCCGGTTGATAGTACAAAGAAAATTCCGACAGAAGACGAGATGTTATACCACATCATGGCGACTCCAACGAGCGAACCGTAAGCGATAATTTGACAGAGGGCGGAAGCATAATGCAATCGGATTTTACGGGCCTCACTCAATTCGGATTCATGCTCAAGAAGAAAGGTGTACACGAGAAAATAAATCGATTGGAATGGAAGTGCTGCCGCAATAATGGTCAATGCAACCTCCCGTATTGCAGTATGATTTCGTTCTTGCTCAATTCCTTGAAACAGCATAAAAGCTGTATTCGTACCAAGCAGAGCAGCCATAATGGTCCAACGCTTATCTTGTGAAGACGTACGTGATTCTACGTTAACAGAACCTTCATCCATGGGCTTGGTCATGGCCTTCATGGTTTGATATTATCGCATAATATCTGGACAATAAGCCAATATTATGTGTGGTTCAAAGATTGCGGAGCAAACGAAGAATTGTTCCGGTTATTGCTGCGACAATAAGTAACAGCACCATCATCGCAACCGGTCCGTATTGGTTCTTGTCTCCAAGGGCTGTTCCAATGAAACCATCCCGTTGAAGAGCCTCGGCGAAACTGTTCACCTCTTCAAACTCAGGAAGAGGCCTACGAGGTATCCGCTCACCGTCCCGGACATCTCCCGCCATGATTCGTCGTTGATGACATAGGTCATATGCCTTGCTCATCCGTCTGAATGAAACACAAGACTCATTCACCCTTGGCGATTGTCATTACCTATGGACCGATGTTCATTTGATGTTGAAGGGAAAAACATTCACTTTGCTGTTGAAGGCAGTACAGGTGGAACAAGTTTTGGCTTGCATCTCGCCGCCGATGCTATTGCAAATAACGGAAGAGTGCTTTGGGCATCCAGTGACCTACCTGATGGAACACGATTTTCTCAACTTTTTGCTCACCTTTCACTGGTTGAGTCGTCACGATTTCATGCCATGAATTTTGGCGGAAAGTTTGAGAGAGCAATCGATGCGATGGTAGAGGCGGCAGTTGGATTGCCGAGCGTAAAGCTCGTTGTCTTGGATGATTGGTGCGACAACACCGGCCGAATCCCTTCCAATCTCGTTTCAGAGGTGAAGCGGTTGGCCGATGAGACCGGTTCTGAAATTACGATTTTGCTGTTGTCCAAGGGGAGTGCTGATGCGAGTGGCTCAAGTGATGATCCTATCGTTGCTAGAGGCGATAAGGCAATGACCGAGGCCGGTTACGAAACTTGGAAAATGTGGAGGAAAAAAGAAGGTGGCCACCGAATTATCAAAACAGGAGACGGTGCACTTGAAGTTGAAATCAAAGATTCAGGATTCCATTTCTGATTCTTCATCTTCACCGAGCAACTCAGCCATTTCATTGAGTGCATCCTCATCAGGTTCGTCGAATTGTTGAGGGTTGCGGGCTCCGCCTTCTAGTTCATCTTCGCCAGCGACTTTCGGTGCCGAACTTTCCAACATTTCTGCTCGATTGTCCATTGCTCTTCGTGAAATAAACCATACCATTACTGCCAATGATAAGATTCCAACGATGTAAGAAATATTTCTCGTCGTTTCTGGTTCCATATGAGTACGTGAAGGTATTGTCTTTTGATTGTTGCTAAGGATGGAGGCGACAATTGTTCCATTTCAACCCCATGAGAGAGGTCGCGAAAGATGCCTTCTTGAGGATGCAGGTGGTTCAACCCAGCCTTCAAACGGTGGTTGAACAGCAATGTCGTCCCAAGAATCTTCACATTTCCATTTGCAAGTTGGACATCTCAATCCTTGGTTTCGACCCATACTTTTCATCCGTTGTCCGCATTGAGAGCAGAGTGGACGCTGCTTTTTTCTTGCATTCCATGCAATGGCACGCAACTGTTCCAAGTGATACGAACCGTTTGGATGTTGAAGGCCCCTCATCTCAACACGGTCGCCTTGTTGCAACCATCTTGCCAATTGGTTGACCGGTCCACCTTCTCCAAAGGCGACCCACTCCCCATGCGATGTGATAAGGCGCGCATGTTTTCGAACCTCATCCACCAATACCTCTTCGATTACAGCGACTGTAGAAGGCAGAAGATGGTCTCCAGTCGCTTGATTCGTTTTGTATGTCCGGCAGCCGCTGAACGATTCTGTGTGTTCAGATTCCAAAAGAACTGCAAGCGCCTTGGTAGCAATATCACGGGTTGTAGCCCGAACGCCGCATAAAACTGGGGACAAACCACGAGGTGCTACCAAAGAGGTGCCGCTACGAGGATCACGGGACAAAAAAGTGTCATCCCATGAATCAATTTCAACGAGTGCGGCAGGGCAAACAGAACGGGGTTGGGTACTGGTTTGCGAACGCCTCCAAGCAATTGCTTCCCATGTCGCTTCTTTACCTCTCCATGAAACGGCAGCAATCGCACCAATAACGCCCAATCCTCCCCAAGTTTTTGTTGCCTCTGGTTGGTCATCAATGTCAACATGATGCCGCACTGCATCCCAGTAAAACGATTCATCGGGTTGCTCGGAAAACCATACCATGCCAGGATCGGATGGTACTTGCGGCCGGTTCGAGTGATGTGAAGGCGAAATCAATCCCTTTAATTTGACAATCTCATTGTTCCACCAATGGTCCAAATGTGAGATCAGCTCATTCTCATCATCGCAATCAATGGAAACTCCAAGTGCAGCATTTCCTCGTGTTCGCCCCGATGCAAATGGCCACAGTCGAACCAACCGAACTTCACCTACGATGCATTGCTGGGGGAGGTTTTGAAGTAAATCCTCCATAACTTTGGTTGTGCACCCACCCGCCAAAGAATCCGTGTCATCCAACCCAAGCCAGCCCATTTACACCACCTCAAGGTCGGAAAAAATCTCCGCCATCATTCACATCCAACAAACGCGAGAGGGTCGAATGAACGCCTTCATCTGCACGAACACGAAATATTCTGGCTCCATAAGCCCAACCCGCCCCCATGTCAGAACGTCGGTCTCCCACCATCAAATCCAAGGCGTTGACAGGGAGTGATTTTTCACCCCACCAATCAACCAAATCCCCCGATGGCTGATAGATTTCAGATTGAAATTCCCTCAACCCGTTGATGTTATCTCTACGCAAAAGACGGTGGCCAAGGTACAACATTTCCGGCGAAGGTTTTCTGCATCCGCAGCCATCCTCATATTTGTGAGGACATGTGAGAAATAAATCCACATAACCTCGTTCATTTTCTTCAAGCAAAAGACGTTGAAGTTCCTTGTGAATCGATTCAAGGCGAGCATGATCCCAAAGACCTCTACTGATTGCTGATTGATTGGTAACTACACAGATAGAGAAGCCTGCTTCACGAAGTGCTGCAAGTGCATGAGCGGCATTTGGCAAGAGTTCCATCTCTGAAGGACGATTAACATAGCCAGGGCGACCAACATTGATCACTCCATCACGGTCAAGGAATGCGATGGGGTTGTCCGAAAAATCAGTGCTGATTGTACCGACCCCCCAATGTGCAATCATGCCCGCCATGCCCTTACCAAGCCAAGGAACCTCATGGCCTTTACCAATTCTTGGTGAACTTCATATCAGCCCCCCTCATGGGAGTAGTTGTGCTGATTGAGTCATCCACTGCTACCATCGTTGGTGCCACAGGTATGCTTGCTCTCGCACTATCATGGTTCATGCGTGCCAAAGGGGCCAACAGGATCGCACAATTTGGCTGGATTGCCGTTGGATTGTTCTTTTTCAATATGGCCTGGACTTATGTTGAGCACGACGATATCGTACTTACGATAATGTGCGCGATTACTTTACCGCTTTGTGTCGGAGTCGCTCTTTGGGAAGACAATTGTACACAGCGACAGAGAGAGGCTCTTGATTGGGCAAGAGGAACGGTAGCCTTTGCAGGAGGTCCATATCTCCTTATTGCTTATGTCCCCTACCTCAGTGTCCTTGCCATTTGGTTTGTTGCAACACAATCGGCCTGGTTCCTGGGTTTTTCTGGTGGACAGGAGATTGAAGTCGGTACAACTTGGGTTAACGCAGAGGGTGGACGCGTATCATGGTCCGAATGGGATGGAAACAGGTGGTTCTCCACTGATTTTACAGGAGAATATGCGTTCCAGTCTGAACTTATTCTAGCTGATGGAAGCCTCATTGGAATTAATTTTGTTCTAGCCTGTACTGCTCTACAATCAATGGTGTTGTTCATCGGTGCAATATCGGTTCTTAACCTTCATTGGAAACAACGCGTGAGGGCATTGATTCTTATCATTCCACTCATACATTTATTGAATGTATTTCGCAATGCTGGGTTGATTTGGATGCACATGACCTACACGCATTGGGACCTTTGGGGTATTTCAGTTTTCGAATTTGGCCATACATATGTTGCTAGAGTTGTGAGCCTTTTCGCGATGTTCTTAATGGCACTCATTATGTTTGAGATATTACCAAGCATGCATCGCAATATCGTGGCCCTATCCGAACCTTTCATGAAAACGAAGTCCAAACCTCGTCGGTGATGTTACAGAAAATGAGATGAATCTCAGCGCAACTATCATGCAAGGGTGGCAATTGGCTTGGTCATGGGCAAGGTTTCTTCCGAGTTCACATTCCAACGAACAGGACGTACCGTTAGAAACAGGACCGTTTTGGCTGCATTGACCAACAAACAAAGTCATGAGGACGGTTCACTTTCCGACGATGAACGCCATTGGTTGACATTACGCAGTAAAGGCGGGTTTGGAATCGTCACCACCGCCGCCGCAAATGTCACGGAAACCGGAAGAGGATGGGTTGGTGAATTGGGTGTATGGTCAGATTTGCATCTACCTGGGTTGACCCAACTCGCAGAAGAATTGACAAAACA
>Ga0066856_10000691_pt1 | contig 12706 bp, 11 predicted proteins | sample ETNtaG_5_FD_65605 | JGI IMG/M metagenome (GOLD analysis project Ga0066856, IMG submission 65605) | Marine microbial and viral communities from oxygen minimum zone, Eastern Pacific Ocean - ETNP201406SV205 | ecosystem: Environmental > Aquatic > Marine > Oceanic | place: Pacific Ocean: Eastern...
GTGGTGGTGGTGTTGTTAACTTTTTTGGCGGCTTGATAAATATATATATAGAGATCATCTATCTATATATATATACATACAGTAAGTAAATATCCTCAGATGTAACACTCTACATTTACTCTCGCTTTGTTTAATACATCCCGCTCTCTCCAACTTTGATGTGGCACGAAAAGCCGACCGAGCACTGCGTGCTGCGGGTCGCGGACGAGGAGAAGAAGGTTGTTGTTGTTGTTGTTGTTGTTGTTGTTGTTGTTCTTCGTGTTGTTCTCTCTCTCTCTCTGTTCTTCTTCTCCTTCCTTAAACTCACCGCATCAACTTTGCTCAATGTGTTTCGCGCAAAATCGCACATCAAATATCGCTTTCAAATGCGACGCGCGATCAACAGCACACCGTGGCCGCGCTCGCCAAACTCGCGACGCAAACGGACGGGCTGAAACTGCTCTTGGTCGTCCAAGACCGCCCGGCGCTCGAAGGACGCGCGGGGCTCCTGCCAGGCGGATTCCCGTCCTGCATTTACACCCACTCGGACCAACCGGAATGCCTGAGGAAAATACAGCTGGACATATTCAACTCACCGTTCGACGCGTTCGAGGAGGAGATGGCGCGAGACGGATGGACGCCGGAGATGTTTCGGAAAGACAACATAGGGAACCTGTTAGCGATGCCGAAGAGCTGTTTACCCTGTGCGGGGTCCTCGACGGGTCGTAATAAAAGGAAGAAAACATCGTCGTCGTCGTCGGCGTCGTCGCCGCCGTCCGCGGGGGGATTTTCCCCGGAACCTCCGCTGAAAGCGAACGCGGTTGTCTTCAACTTTCCGTTCATCGATGATGACGAGTATTTCGAGTGCGCGAGGAGTGCGACCGGCGGCGCGAGTCTAGATGATTTTGAAAAAGTACGAGTGATTAACATTTTAAACGAATCGGAGAAGGAAGATTTGGAGACGAGGTTGTTCGAGCGCGGAGTGCCGCTGAAGACGCTGTACGCCGCCAACGAGAGCGTGTTCGAGGAGTGCAGGAAAAGAACACGGTGACGACGACAAAAACTCGCGTGGTCGTATTTCGAGAGGATGCGTGCCACAGCCTTTTAGCATAGTAGTTGTCGGAAGAACAATAGCGCGCAAAAGGAATACCTAACACTAAAACGCATCATCATCATCGTCAAAACCTTTCCTCGCACAAAAAAAGCAAGCGCATGTCCACCTCTCGCCAAAAGGTTGCCGCGGTCGCCTTCTCTGCATCCGCCGTCGCCGGGTTCGCGTCCGTGTGCTACGGCCCGGCCCTTGCCGACGTCTATTTCGCCGAGCGCGCGCTCGCGAAAGAAACATCCGCGTTGGCGGCGGTGACATCTTCCCGGGAAAATCACGCGAAGAACCTCGCGCGTTTGGAGCGCGAGTCGCGCGATATTGCGCGCGCCGTCGAGCAGGCGAAACGAGAACTCGACGAGTGCGAAAACGACGCCGAGAAATGCCGAGAAGAACTCGAGACATGGACAAAAAAACTGGAAAAGCTCGAGACGAAGAGAGTGCACCTCGTCGCATCCGTCGGAGACGGCATGAAAGAACGCGCAGAAATAGAAGAACGAACGAACCGAGAAAGAAAACGCGTCGACGAACACGATGAAAAATGGACGAAACAAAAGGAAAAAGTGCGCATCTTGCGCAAAACGGCGGAAACGTGCATGGACAGACTCGTGCGTGGGGACACCGAGAAGAAGAAGAACAAGAAGACGTAAGCGGGAGAGAGGAAATGTGCGCACCATTTCGTTCCCTCTTTGAGAAAGGAGAAGAAGAAGAAGCAGGAAGAGGGAGAAGAAGAGGAAAAGATGTAGATGTAGATGACAACGACGACCACACCGTCACGGACGACGAACGCATCCGTCTCGTCTCCGGGCTAAAGACGCGTCCCGATTCGACCGCTTTCGCGCGGGGCGTCGAGATGAAGGGATACGCGAACAGGCGCGAGCGGCGAAAAACCGTCGCGAGTTTTCGTCCTCGATCGTCTCAAAGATGATGTTGATGACGTTGATGACGATGATGCTGATGGTGACGATGAGAGTATTATTTGCGTCGACGCGTAAGAGTAACGTACCAGCTGGTCGAACGACGACGAGATTGTATTTGCCGTATTGAATAGACTAAATCATCATTTTTATCATTTTTATCATTTTTATCATTTTTATCAATTAAAGTCGGATTTCTTTTCCAAAAATGTTCCAAAAAAAAGTCAACGACGACATCATTTTCCCGACGATGGCCGTTTCGTTCCGCGCCTCGAAACTCCCCCTCGCGTGGTGGGGTGTCGTCGCGTTCTTGTTTTTCTTCGTCCATTGCGTTTTGAACGCGCCTTCCGGCGTCATGTGCGCGTCCGAGACGACGACGACGACGCAAACGACGACGTCGATTGAGACGGTTGAGGGCAAAAGCGACTCCCCGACTGATGATGATGCAAAGTTTCCCTCGATCGAAGCCGTGGCGGCTTTTGTCGTCGAGGAGGCGGACGAAACGAAGGAAGGAGAGGAGGAGACTCCGGGGACGAAGCAACACACGAAGCCGTACGGCAACCCGCGCACTGGGTCGTGTCTGCCGAACGAAATGAAAGTGCAAATTCAAGGGATCGAAGGCACGTTTTGCTCGCCGAAGTGCGGGTCGAACGCGCCGTGCCCAGCAGATCCGTATAAATGGGCCACGGCGAAAGGACAGTGCGTGTTGCAAGTGCCAAGCTCACCGACGCCAAGCCAATGCGCGCTGATATGCCGACCGGAACCGGGGACGAACGGCGGGTGCCCGAAACATGGAGAGTGTCAGCCTATTCAGGGTTTGGGTATTTGCACGTATCCTCCTTCCTCTTCTTCCTCGGAATCGGTGGCAGAAAAAGAGGAGGAAGAAACGTGACGTGCTAAAAATTGCGTCGTAAGAAAGAGAGAGAAGGTGCGCATACGACTGGCAATCAGCGCTCACCTGAAAATTGTTTTTGTTGTACACATGAATTTTAAAGAAATACGCGCCGGTATCAAATGATAACGCGAGACATCTATTCATAATCGATAATTTTCTCGAGGGTATCGAGCGCAGAGAGGCATTTCGTATGTATCTTCCGTTTCTAACGTGTACCCTTTTACTAACGAGTGGACGAACCAATGCCAATCGACAACTTTCGCGTTTGGGAACGTCTGCCTCGTTTTTTTGATGATTTGCAATCCATGCGTTTGTGCGTATGTGCCGTCCAGGAAAACGTAGTCGATCGAAGCGCATGTCTTTTCTTGAAATTTCACATCGTTTTTACTCATTTGTTGTTGTTGTTGTTGTTGTTGTTTTTCATGATGCTGCTGTTTTAGATTTCGTTCGTCTTCTTCGTCTTCTTCGTCTTCTTCGCTGTCTGGGACCGGAGAATACGTTTCGTTCTCTCCAAAATACGAATCGAGCACCACGTAGTCTCGTTCCCGAATCACTTCGGCGCCCGCACTTTCTAATATTCGCTCGCAATCGCTCTTACGAATGGTCCATTCTGTTCTGCTAGTCGTTATCGTCGTCGACGACTTTTTATTATTCTTTCCATCGGAACTGTTCAAAGAGAAGAAAAAGTCTGGCACGTCGACGACAATCTTGAGACCATTAAAAATCCCACTACTCTTTGCTGCCTCAATATGTTTCGCCGAGCGCGCTGTTCTCGTCAGCATCAGTGAATCCGACTCCGAAGATCCGAAAACGCCCCTTTCATTTTTGTTTTCATCACCCCCACAAATCCTCAAGTAGTTTTCTTTATTTTTCCGATGCACGGAAGTGCTGTTAAAAATTCTCCCATCGAGCCCATCGGTTCCCATGTTCCAAGTCCCGGCGGCGTCGTGAATCTCGAAGTCCTCCTCGTTGGCGTACTTCTTCGTGCCTTTTCTTGAATCCAACCATTCGCTGGAAACAATCCAAATACCTCTCGCTAACGATTCTAAGTACCGCAAGGAGCGTTTCTTAATGATATATTTCTTTTTTGCCCCATTCTGCGCCTTTACGTCGTTTGCTATAGTCGCACCAGTCGTCACGACGCAATGCGTGACGTCGTCATCTAGCGGTTCATTATCATCTTTGATGACAACCGCGTGCCTTCCGCACTGCATCATCTGATTTAATATTTCATCGTATGCCGCGTCTTTCATCGATTTCTGTGTTTCGTTCGACGCATTGGTCAACGCAAAAACTTCCGGAAAATCAAAAGACGTAGATGCGCGTCGTTTATTACTAATCCTATTCGAAGAACGCAAACGAGGAAAAGGATTCTGAAAGAGTCCCGTCGTCGTCGCCTTCCTTCCCTTTCCCACTTCTCCTCCCATCATCGCGTCTTCCTCGTCACACCCCAGTGAATCTCGAACAACGAGAACGCCTTCTTCTTGCGGTTGATGATTCCAACTTTGCAACGATGTTCGGTTTCTGCTCGCGGTTTTTCTTTGTCCTTCCATGTACTTCGTCGTTTCCAACCACACGTTCGGATCGACGTTTGCGAATATTTTGCGATACTCGCTCTTCGTCATCCCTTTTGCGGGCGCTTCGCCGTGCATGTGGACATACCGCGCGCGCAATTGATTCGTAGTCATGGCGTCAATTTCTTCCGTTACCTTCTCTCGCAGCACCGACAGGTCCTTCAAAGACGTTTCGTTTTCCTTCTCCTCTTCTCGTTGAGCATTTTCCATTATTTCCCGAGCACGTCGTATTTTCGCCTTCTTCTCCTTCAAAGCCGCAATTGTCCTCTCGCATTCCTCAATCGCCTCCAACCTCTCGCGTTCGCTTGCGCACGTCATATTCGCCTTCCTTCGCTCTTCCAGCTTCGCAAACATTGCCTCCTCATCTCCTCTCTCTCTACCTGCAGAAGATGGCGGCGTGTCCGGGTCACCCATGATCTCCATCGCGCTTTCACACGCCGTTCTCAGCAACTCGGACTCGAACGCCGCGGTCAACGTCCACATCGAAACCGCGTCGCCAAGTGGGCCGCAATTTTTCTCCTCCTCCTCTGCAGTCTCTTTCTCCTCCGCATCATCGTTTCGCCCTTCTCTGTCTTTCGTGAGTTCTTTCGCCCGGCGCGCACTCTCCGCCGCTGTTTCTCTCTCTTTCAACTTCGTTTCCAGTTCTTTCGCTCGGTGCGCGATTTCCACCAATTTGATATTCACGTTGTGTTCCTCCTCCTCCTCAGCAAAATCCTTCGCGGTGACGCGTTGCACGCATCTTCCGTCTTTCGTCGCTGGACACGTCGCCTCGTAGAACCCTTTCCTGGCCGCCGTCGCGCGGTTTCCACACGAGCGGCAAATGTGATGCCCACAGTCGAGAGTGATTGGTTTGCGGCGAGCTGCGTCCTCCTCCTCGTCGTCGTTCGAGGCGACAAACGCGGTACCGCACCCGTCGCACGCGAGGAGATCTTGCAACGAGCGGAGCAGCTCCACCGCACGGGGCGTGCGACGGCCGTTCCCCATTTGTTGGGCGTATCTTTGTGTCGCGACGTGCGCGTAAATGCCGAGATTTTTGAAATTGTTTTGAGCGAGAAAAAAAAGTGGAGCATTATACATACGACGAACGTACCAATCGCGAGCGGGGTTGCGTGAACTAGAATTACAACAGGAACAACAGCGACAACAACAACAACAACAACAACAACAACAAATGCGTCTGCGCGAAAACTGCATTGGATGTTGGAGCTACCGCGTGACGAGAACTTCTTTTTTCTTACCATCGGCGGCGGCGGCGCCGCCGCCGTGGAGTTTTACGCCGCCTTCTCCTTCTCCTCGTTCGCTCCAATCTCTGGCCTCGTCGTACTCGTCGCCGTCGAAATCTTCGCTCTGAAAAAACGTGTAACTCAACACGAGGCTATTTACGTCTTCCATGCCTCGATCGCTCGCGAATTCTGGATCTAAGTAAAAAAACACCGGCATGTCCACCTTCTCTTTCGCTCTGAGCCGTTGCTCTTCGAAGCAAAAGCATTGGATTTTGTTGAAATACTGCCCTGCTTTCCCTGGTTGTACGTTATACGTCGCCACACCGGTTATTGGACTCGAACTCTTATTCTCTGCCGTGTAAAATGCCAACACCGTCTCCCCGGGTGTCACCGTCACCTTCTTCTGCGTCGGCGTAAACTTCCACGGTAAACCTTCCGCCACGTCCGCATTGAACGTGACTTCAACAGAACGTTTCTTCGCTTTCTCTAACACAGATTTGTCCATTTGATCTCGTTCCTGAATCTTTTCTTCAATCGATTTTCGTTGAGTGGTGCCTCCAAATCCAGTGGCCCGGCAAAACGCTCTGTACAGCGGGACGGACGCATACGACGCGCCGACCGTGAAGGAGGTGATGGCTAAGAGGTAATAGAGCATGTTTTGGTTTTTATCTGAGATCGATGTTTTCGATTGCGATCGCGACGACGACGTGGACGACGACGACGACGACGACGACGACGAAGAGAACGCTTTCTTTGTGCCGACGTGCATGCGCCTCGCGCTCGGCGCGTGACACGCGGGATGATGGTGCCGACGTGCTTTGTGACGATGGCATTCCGCTAAAGTGGTCCAATTTGTGTCGAGACGACGCGCGTTTTGATGATGATGATGATGATGATGCAATCGATGACCGACGCACTCTTTCACCACGGAGGAAGAGAAACTGGTACCATCCCAAGAGCGCCGCGTCGATACAAACGCCGAAAAAGCTTTGCGTCGCAAGTGGTGAGCAAGCATTTTTTGTGACGCGAAAGAAGCTTCGCAAGAAGTACAATATGGAAGAAAAATGCGCCGTGCGGATGTTGAACTCGTAATGAATACACGACACGTCTACTAAGACGTCTTACAACTCAAGCAACTATACGTATGATTCTATGAAGACAAAAACTACCTTGTTCTGCGACTGGTGCACCGCTGCTGGTGAATAAAATAGCACCAGCGTATGCGTACGTATGCGTATATGTTCCGCATACTTTCATCAGATATTAATATGGGCAAACCATGAAACGCTTATATTATGCTCAAAAACAAGCATATAAACCCAGTCAACAAAAACGGTGCGCTTAAATATTGCCAAAACAATAAACTGGCGACGCCACCGCCGGCTTTTTCCGCGTTTTTGGAGTACATCATGGTTTGTAAAACCATGTTATTCGCGGTTGGTGTGCATCCTTCGATTAAGAAGATGAGCCAGAAGGTGTGATCGGTACCGTTGGTAGACGGTAAGGCGCTAGAGTTGATTTTTTTGAAGAGAAAGTAGACGCCAACGTGGACCAGAGGGAGGAGGAGGAACCGGACGGAGAGCACGCCGACAGCGGTTCGCTTCGGGGCGAAGGAGTGGTCCGGGCCATTCGCTAAGGTTGCGCCGATGATAACAAGAACTTGAGGTACCGCAGCTCTGCCCATTGAGTAGAAGGCTCTGTAGACAAAGTACAGCGCACCGTCGGTATCAAAAAATAATTTCCGAGTGAACGGAATTATGCCCAATATCAAACCAGATATAGACGCGCACATGTTCACATTGACAAACCCTTTGATGACCCGTTTGGATTTGCGATAGGATTCAGAGATGGTAGTGGAGAGACGCTCAAAGGAAGATGGATTTCGACGAAGAGTGGTTGTGACTGGCGGTGGAGGTGTTCCTGTTATTCCTATCGTCACTGCGGTGGCACCACGGTCATCGTTGTTATCGTCGAATTGTTGTTGTTGTTGTTGTTGTCTGCTCTCTTTTGAGCGGGGACTGCCTCGGGGGCTACCTCGGGGAGTGCCATTATTCTCTAAATCTGAGTTCGTGTTTAGTTCGCTCCCGCCGTCGCTTCCTCTTCCGAACCCAAAAGTACGTGTCGAATGTTGTTGGCTACTGTTTTTGAATCTGTTCTTTGATGATTTCGGACTGGACGGCGGCGTGAGTCGCTGTAATTCCACTTCTCCTTCCGGAAGATCGTCGTCGTAATCGTCCTCGTTGTAATTGTCGCTGTCCTCTTCTAAATCGCTATTAGTATCATTACTATTCAAATTTCCATCGCTCTCCTTTGCCTTTTTTGTCGTCGAGCATCCTCCATCCCGTTCTTGCTGTCCTTCTAAAAACTTTGGAGGCCTGTGCAAACTTGGCCCGACTATCCACATCAAGGGACTCAACGCGATCAAATACACTCCAATATACAACACGCACTTATCCTTATCCTCCTCCGTAAACACTAAATTTCCAACTTGGCCACTCTCCGCAATCGCCACGGAAACGACCACCGGCAATGCCAACGCGTTCCCAAACGTACAGCTCGCCAACGCCGCTCGTTGAAATCGTTTCGGCGTTTTACAGATGTTGCTAATATTCTTCCTATTATTCGTATCGCTCTTATTATTTCCAAACACGAGCACTCGCCCGAACGCATACCCGCAGATGACGTTAAAGCACGCCGCCACGGGAAGCAGCCACAGCTTTTGCAACTTTTCCAGCGTCACGCTCGCGCCGATGGACGTGACCAACAGACACGGTAAAAATATGGTCCCATTCAGAGAGGACAAATTCTTCGTCAACTGCGGACTCAACAGATTTTTCCGTCTGGCAAACGCGCCGAAGGCGCACATTATGAATAACTTCGCCACCGCGCGAAACGCGGCGAGGAATATTTCTAGAAAGAGAGGTTCCCCGTCGGAAGAGGAAGGCGACGCCATTCTAAAAAAGTTCTCTCTTTCCCGTGGGGGAAATTGTGCTTATTAACAAAAGGTGAAAGTCCAAAGTCGAGAGAGAGGTCTGGGAAATCTCGTTTTTGGAGAGAAAAAGAAGAGAGACGCGAGACGCCAAAACCTCTTCTTTTTCTCCGTCTTTCCTCTTCGTCTGCTCCCCGGGGAGAGAGACGAAGGGATCCGTGTTGTGACGCAAGCGACGACAACGATTTTCCCAAAGGGATTTTTTCTTTTCTTTGGACCCTTTTTCTTTGTTTTGATATTTAGGGTTTAGCCGTAACGCTTTTCTTAAAAAATGAGAAGAAGATTGACCGGAGTGATCTCGACGCGTTGTAACACCGCCAAAGGAGTGTAAAGGACGCCGAGGACACCACCAAAACACCCCGCGAAACGCGCGAAATGAACAACACGTGGACCGGAGGCCAACAGGCCGCGGAAGAGGACCGCAAGAAATTGGAAGACTTCGAGAGCAGAATCGATCCGAACAACAAGCAGCACACGGATCTTTTGGAAGAGATGCGAAGACACACGGAACAATTGGAAAAGTCTCGAAAGTACGAAGATCCGAGATTGTCGTTCTCTACGCCGGAGTTTAAGGAGGCACAGAGGAAGTTTCAACAAAGGTTTAGCGTAAACTTCGATCGACCGATCGAGTATGGGATGGTGAAGAAGTATCCGTGGTCAACGCCGACATTGCAACGGTTGGAAGTGCCGGTGGATGTGGATGGGAACCCGTGGCCGTTAGACGAGAACGGGAAACCGATTTTGAAGGAAGGCGTGGACATGGAACCGAGCGAACAGTTTAAGAAAATGACGGAAGGGAGTCGTTAATGCACATTCAATAACGCGAGCGGATCTAACGGAAAGGAAGAGGGAAGGAAGGAAGGAAGGAAGGAAGGAAGGAAGAGAGCGTGTGAAAATCGAACCAAAAAATGTACAATTTTTCGTGTGCTTTATTCGTCGTCGTCATCGTCTTCATTATCTTCCTCTTCGTCGTTATCGTCGTCTGATGACGACGGCGATGATACCACGCCTATCTCTTTTAAATTTTCGTCGCGATCGGTATTGATGGTTCCTATCGTCGCCGGCTTTCTGCTCATTTTGTCGAAGTTTTTCTTTTCTTTCGATTCGTTGACGATGGCATCGAAGCCTCCCACTCGTAAAGGGAGTTGGGCGAGACGCGAAACGTGCGATGAAGTTGTCGACGTTTTCGAAGCCGCGGGTCTTTTATTCTTACTACTGTTACTATTACTGGTCTCACTGCAGCTTGCACCCTCTTCCTCCTTTTTGGCCGTAGCAAACTTATTTTCAAAATCTACGCAGTTCAAAACGTCTTCAAACACGCGCGTCTTGAGCTCTTTATCTGAAGCCGAATCTGCAGTCATTGAAGGACTCGCGTTCACTTCGATTAACCACGGTTTCAAATGTTCGTCAAGCATAACGTCGTACCCATACAACTCAAAACATCTCTCATCGCGAATCATGGACGATTTCACGGCGTCGCACGAAAGTTTGATCATACATTCAATCTCTTTGAAACATGCCTCTTCTGCACGCGCGTCGAACGTTGAACGAATGTGTCTTCGAAGTTTATGTAACGGCCATTTCAAATCGCAAACGCTTGCGTTGTAACTATCCCGTTTTTTTTGCACGCTGTGGTTCGTCAAGTGCACTAAATAGTTCTCTGTTGAGTTACTTTTGATTTTACTCTCGTACCGCTTCGAGGAAAATCGGGCGAAACCTTCGCGGTAAACGTACGCGACCAGAGGTGAAAACGAGAGAACGAGCACGTAGAGACGCATATCGAACTTTCGCCCACCTATTAAAAGTGGATTGTGGATGTACTTTTGCGCGACATAGTTTTCTTTGCATATGTTGATGGTGGCGTTGTTCTGTTGTTGTTGTTGTTGTTGTTGATAATGATGATGAAAGACGTGTTGGTTCTGATGAGAAGAAGTAGTAGCAGTAGAGTGCGCGGCGCAATTCTCGCTCTGTTGCTGATACTGGGAAGGCAACGGTGATACATGGCATTGTTGCTGATGTGAACCACCAGTAATTGTAGAAAAGCCGACGCCATTCGCGTTATTCGTATATAGCTCCTCGTCGAGCTTCTTCCTTCGATTTTGCCACCGCCTTATTTGTGCGCGTTTCCACACGAAGAAAATCCCTCTCCCTTGACTTTGTCCGATTGGTTTCATTATCCACACGTTGTTGCTCTTACTGATATCTTCATCATTATCATTAGTACCCTTTTCCTTATTACCGACATTCGCCATTATTTTCGCACTCCCCGTCGCAGCCGCCGGCTTGTCGAACTCCCTCGAAAACAACGCCAAATCTCCCGGCAACGCGAACGTCTTCGGACTCACCCTCTCAAAAGCTTCCATCTCCCTCACATTCCCATTTTTCTTTGCCATCCGACTAGCCCTTTGTAAATTCTTCGCCAACAGATCCTTCCTCGTTAACTCCGAGTGGTTCGCGAAATGGTTCACTTTTCGCGCGCTCACTTTTCCCGCGAATACCGACGATGCCATTCCTCCTCCTCCTCCTCCTCTTCCTCCACCTCGCGAGTACGAGATGTTTTGATGGATCCATCCGACGTCGGCATAGAAGAAATCAATATTTGGCGTCGTCGTCGCCAATACTTCGAGATCCTCCTCTTCGTCCTCCTCTCCCTCCATCCTCCTCGTCGTTGAGGTCTTTTGCTGCAAGAGCGGGAGCTCTCGCCAGTCTTTCCTCGATTTCATCACCGCGTGTGGGATGGTGTTCGGAACGAGCGTGGAGAAGCGATAGACCTTTCTTTTGTTCGCGGTGGTGGTGGTCTTTTTCTTCTTTTTCTTTTTCTTCTTCGTCGTCGTCGTCTTCGACGTGCGGTGGTCCTCCTCTTTTCCCGGGGAAGACGCATCAAAATCGGTCGTATTTTTTGACTTTTCATCCGCGCGACGCGTCGTCGTCTCCTTGCCTTCGCGCACCAAAACACCAAAGGAAGAAGGCCGTTTGGTCGTCGCGGCGACGCCCTTCTCCGCGTTCAAAAGCGCTCGGTCGAAAGAAGGACGACGACGACGAGGGGACGGTGTCATTCTGTAGTCTCAAAAGTGGCGCTAAAAATATAACGAGGAGAAGACGAAAGCAAAGATATAAAAATAACACTAAGAATCGATAGATGTTTTCGTTTTGAAATATACAATTACATGTCTCTCTTCCTCTGACTCCGTGCTACGAATGGAGGGAGGCTACGTACAAATACTGCTGATTTCGGTGGTGTTCGCTGGTCGCGTTCAACAAACGACCGACGGCGCGCGACGACCGAGACTCTCTTTCTCGCGCTCTTCGCTCGGGGGATCGCGCTTCGCTCTCTTTCTCTCTGTGTAGTTGTGTACGAAATCGCATCGCTTAAAACCACTCGTCCTTTTTAATCTGCTCGTTAAACTTCTCCCTCATTTCCGGCTCTCGCTCAAAAATTTCGTCCATGGTCACTCGTTCCAAACTCTCTCTCTCTTCCTTCAACAAGACCAACTCTTTCTCCAACTCTTCGATTCTCTTCGCGCTCTCCGCCGCTTGCTTCTTCGCTTCTTCTTCCAAAACTTTGAACGCTTTTTGCACGTCTTGGATTTCCGAGGATTCATATTTCGGCAGTTTCAGCGTCGAATACGCTTTTTGGAACATTTCTACGATTTCCGGGCTGTTCGTTAACTGTTGTTTGAACTTGGCAAAGTCCACTTCGGTCGATCGGCTCGCGTCTCTTTGCACGGCATCTCTGATATCCGCCATGGTTTTCGCCAGGGAGGCGAGCTCTCTTTTGGTTTCGTCCGTGGCGTTTTGGGAGATGGCGGTGTCCCAAGAGTCCGCGTTGGTGGTGGACACCGCGTCCGCCGAAAACGGTCGTCTCGCGGAGACGGACGCCTGTTTACAGTTTTATCAAAACCAAAATAGGAGTAAGGGCACAAGATAGAAGAAGAGGAGACAAAAAAAAATCAGTTTTTGAGGATGGTGCGTTTGCGCTTCACCGCTGGAGAGAGAGAGAGAGAGAGAGAGAGAGAGAGAGAGAGAG
>Ga0066856_10000693_pt1 | contig 12700 bp, 8 predicted proteins | sample ETNtaG_5_FD_65605 | JGI IMG/M metagenome (GOLD analysis project Ga0066856, IMG submission 65605) | Marine microbial and viral communities from oxygen minimum zone, Eastern Pacific Ocean - ETNP201406SV205 | ecosystem: Environmental > Aquatic > Marine > Oceanic | place: Pacific Ocean: Eastern...
GAGACGCTTTTCAATTATTTGCATTTTTTTTTTAAAAAGACTGATCGCTGATGATGAAACATTATTACACACAAAAGATACGGACGGACTTTCTTCATTTCCCCCAAAACAAAAAAAAGATTCTCTTTAGAAACACGCGCACAACAGAGTGAGATCGCGTTTCACCGGTGTGAGCGCGCGCGCGCCTGTGCGTGTGACGTCGTCGATCGATACGATGTTTGCGGCATCGTCTCCAAACGCATCGTGCTCTTTGACGCGTCGCGAAGGGGGAAGCGTGAGTGTGTTGAGATACTCCTCTCGGCGGAGATGGAAACAGTTCGTTACGAGAAAAAAAACGACTATCGAAAACGTGACCGCGAAAACGGCTCTGAAAGAGTGGGCCAAAACCGAAAGAGCGATCGAGAGAGGTGAACAGGTGTTGCTTTTCCGTAAAGGAGGGATTAACGATACGAAGGACGGTGGATTTCAGATTCTGGCGAACCAATTTGTGATTTTCCCGACGTCGTTTCATTCGTCGAGAGATGAAGATGAGGCGGTGCCTGACATGAAGAAAGGCGAATCGGTGCCATTTTCGATCGTGTGCAGAATAACGAGTGCATGGCAAACGTCTGAAAAGAGCGTCATTAAATCGTTGGAGAAATTCCACTGTTTGCGAGAAGATGAAATCATCTCTCGAGTGAATTATAAGCCGAACGAACCGTATTCGATTTTGGAAGTGAGAGCGTACGTGTTGCCAAAAGGCGAATTCGTATTGCCGGCGGATGCGGAAAAGTATGGAGGGTGTAAATCGTGGATTGAGAAGTTGCCGTTTGGGATTCCGGATACGACTACGTTGCCCCCCGTTTTAGACCAGAGAGATTGGTGGATTTCCCAATCCGATTTAAAGAGAAAGATTGAATTTCTTCAAGCTACGGGAGTGGACATAAAGGAGTTGCCGATCTGATAGTCTCTTTTTCCTCTACGAGAAACGTATTTTTCTGTTGTAATATAAAGTGCCACCAATTACATATCTCTAGGATGTTATTTATAATTGTGTATCATTACATGGTTTGTCTCTTCGTCCTTCTCTTTAGTTATTTATCTAAACTCGTCTTCCAACGCTCTAAACGCGTCGATCAAATCGGTTTCTAATTGCGTCAACCGTTGTTGCACCACGTCTTCACCATCCGCCGGGTCCTCAAACTTTTGACTGGCAATTCTATACATCAAATCCCCCATTCGTGCTTGGATGACGTTGAACGTTATCTTCGCACCGTCGGTCATTTGAGTTCTCTCAACCGCGGCGTTGGCCAAATCGTAAAATAAGACGATATTTTTCAACATCGCAATGGACTTGTAAAATGGACAGTATTTATCGTACGGCGTGAACGAGTTTTGCTGCAGAAAATCTTCCTTCAAAAACTTGGCCGTTTCCAAAGTAATTTTATCGCTCTCTGCTAACGAATCTTTACCGACTAACTGGACGATTTCATTCAATTCGTCTTCTTTTTGTAAAACGTCTCGAGCCTTTGCGCGCGTTTTCAAAAAAGTCGAATCAGTCTTCTCGTAAAACGGTTCTAACGCGTTGTTGTATTTCGAGTACGAAATCAACCAGTTAACTGAAGGAAAGTGTTTCCGTTGCGCCAACTTTTTATCCAAACCCCAAAAGACTTGGACGATACCTAATGTTGCGGATGTCACTGGATCTGAGAAATCCCCGCCCGGAGGCGAGACTGCGCCAACGATGGTAACCGACCCTTCTCTCGACGGTGAACCCAGACATTTCACTCTACCCGCTCTCTCGTAAAACGACGCCAACCTAGCGCCTAAATACGCCGGATATCCCGAATCCGCCGGCATTTCCGCTAATCTCCCTGAAATCTCTCTCAACGCCTCTGCCCATCTAGACGTCGAGTCTGCCATCATAGAAATGTTATATCCTTGGTCTCTAAAGTACTCCGCTAACGTAATTCCTGTATAAATCGAAGCCTCTCTCGCCGCGACTGGCATGTTTGACGTGTTTGCCACCAGCGTCGTTCGCTTCATGATACTTTCTTCCGAACCATCCGGCAATGTCATCGTCAACTCAGGAAACTCGTACAACACCTCTGCCATCTCATTCCCACGTTCACCGCACCCAACGTAAATAATCCCGTCGGAGTTACTATACTTGGACAACGCTTGCGAAATGACCGTCTTCCCGCACCCGAACGCGCCTGGAATCGCACACGTTCCGCCTTGCACGGAAGGAAACATAATATCTAACACTCTCTGCCCGGTCAACAACGGATGGTTCGCGGCTAATTTCTCCGCCGTCGGTCTCGGAGCTCTCACCGGCCACTGTTGCAACATTGTAAACTCCTTTTTCTCCCCGTTGAACTCGACTTCAATAACTTTCTCTCTCAAATCGTACTCTCCTTCCTCGGCCAAATACGTGATTTTCCCTTTTGCGTTTGGCGGTAACATGATTTTGTGACTTATCAACACGTTTTCAGGAACCACGCCAAATATATCCCCAGCAGAAATATGATCGCCAACCTTATATCTCTTGTTATCTCCACCTTTCGGGTGTTGAAACTCCCACGTCTTTGTGATGTCCAGCGCCGACACGTTCACGCCTCTCGGAATGAAGCAATCCCCACTCTGTTCAGCAATCGTTTCCAACGGCCGTTGAATCCCATCAAAAATGTTCCCCATAACTCCCGGACCTAAACTCACCGATAACGGTTGTCTCGTTCTTTGCACCGGGTCACCAACCGTCAAACCAGCCGTCTCTTCGTAACACTGAATCGTCGCCGTGTCGCCTTCCAATCGAATGATCTCCCCGATGAGTTGATCCGCTCCGACTCGGACTAACTCGTACATGGCCGCGCCGTACATGTTCTCCGCGATGACAACTGGGCCAGACACTTTTTTAACCGAGCCGTAATCGGACTCGGGCTGCTCGTCGAAAGCCATCGTTACCGTTCGTTGTTACCGTGACTCTCAGACAAAGACTCTTTCAAAGCGCGATGATGATGGTGGATAAAGTGAAGCACATTCGAGGTCTAATTTTTCAACCTTTTTCAAGGCCACAAAATACAAAAAATAATATAAAGGTCTAAAGATCTACTACAAGTATGGTTACCGCGTCTCCCATCGCACACACTTCTCTCTCTCTCTCTCTCTCTCTCTCTTTCTCTTTCTCTTCTCACGCCTTCAACGCTTCGATTACACCCACGAAGGAGAAAGAGGTGAATCGTCTTGAGTGTCTTCGAGTTGTTTTAGAACGCGCAACCGCAACGACTGGTCGTCTTCCCCTTGAGAGGAGGCGAAGGGCAAGACGACGTCGTCCACGTCCGTGTCGTCGTCTAACTCAATGTCAAAGTCATCTCTTTCGCACTTGGCGACAAAATCGTCGATTTCTCGTATGGCAGAGAAGTGCTTTTTACGAACAGATTTCGAAACCGGGTCGTCGAGGAGGTCCTCGTCTGAGGAGTCTTCGGAAATCGGGAAGGAGCTCACGCTATTTGAAGGCGTTTCCTTTGCGCGGCGTTTTTTATTTTTGGTTTGTACACCAATTTTATTCGCCTCCTCCTCCTCCTCCTCCTCTTCGTCTCTGATGGAGGTCAAACGACGTCCATTCGTGCCGTCGCCTTTGACAATTCTGTTCGCTAATATCTCCAACAACGTTCGTTGACTCTTATCCTTCTTCGCTTTGTTTTCCCACGCCCATCGTTTTTGTTGCTCTTTCGTATTTCGTGCGTGACATCGGCGACACAAAGTGCGCATGTTGTCCACTGTGCACTCGCCTCCACCGTCTTTAACCGCGATAATATGATCTGCTTCCCATGCGGAACCTTCATACGCGTCTCTTGCTAACTTGTCTTTTTGCGCACGTGTAAATTGTGGCGCTAAACTTTCGATGATTGGTAAGCGCTGGTGCGGCTTCAGACATTTAATACGAGAAACCAATGCATGACAATCGAGGTGGCACTTTTCGCACACGCCTCTGTCACGTTCGAAAACAGCCATGCGCAACGTTTTTCCAGATCTCGATTGGACGTGATACTCGAAACAATCCTTCGAGCAGAAGAGATCGTGTAAAGAAAGCGGATGTTGTTGTTGTTGTTGAGAATTTGAACCATTGGTAAGAACAATCTTCTTCATCAACTTTATATCGTCGTTAAAGGCATACGGTTTGCAGCAGCAATCGCACAATACTTGGCACTGCTTTCCAATAGCACTTGGAATTATAAACTGTTCGCGCATTTCGAATCCAAAATTGCTTTTGCGTACTAAAACCGATCGCGTGACGGCATCTTTTGGAAGCGTGCCTAATTTTATCCCGGTGCCGTGTCTTATCGTGCTCTTCTGTTTCTTCGTTTTAATGAGCGTACTCTCTTCCTCTTTCTTTATCGTTAAATCTCGGAGCAGTTGCGCGATACCACCGCACTGAACCGGTGTACGTGATTGTATGACAATGTTTTTATCGCGAGATAACAAACAGTTCCATTCGTCGATGAAAAATTTACAACAGTTGAGTGCATCGCAGTCATCAATCAGAGCGTCCGGTAAAACAAAGTTGCGCAAAACCTCTTTTGTCTTTTCGCGCAGAGCGGGAGACATAGTTTTACTCGTGGCGTCTCCAAATTCGTCTTCACCTTCGTGATTGCGCATATATTTTTCGAGAAACCATGTCAGTTTTTCCCAAGCAACAAACACGTCCACTTGCTTCACCGAACAGTTCAATCTGGTTTCGTTCGGAAGCAAGCGCATGTCGTGTAAATGCACGCGATCAGTGTGCTCAGATACGACGAACCAAATAGGCACGCGTTCCGGTTCAGTGAAGAATGCCTTTTTCCAAATCTTTCTTTCTAACGACTTTTTGCGTTTGGCCAACGAGTTGATGATGGGTTGATTTGGTGTCAGATGCTGTTGCGTTAATCCTCCTTGCGTAGCTTCTTCTGGGTGTTCGTGGTTCTGTTGCTGTTCCGTCTCGGAAAATAAAAGCCGCGGCGCTTCGAGCATGACTTGTGAGCCGTGCTTTTCGCAATCTAAATTTTCACGACCGTCGCGGTTGTCCGAACCATCCGTCATCATCGTGTTTTGTTCAATTTTTCTCCCCAATCTTTGCCAACGATCGGTATCGAAAGCGCATCCTTCCGCTTTTGCAATACAATAGTAAATGTTTACACACGTCTTTGAATTTTTACCGTTGCGTTCTCTTCGCCACGCCCGGTCTTCGGCTTGGAGCAAATCGGCGGGTTTTTGCGGTAACTCAACAAAGCATACGGTAGATGCCGACGATAAATCAATCCCAACGGCCAAAGTGATTCCAAAAACAGCCACGCGCACTTTCGCCGGCGAAGGCGTCTTCCCGTCCTCCTCGAATCCTTGCGATTTGCCGCCGTAAAATTTATCCACGCGGTCGCGACGCTCGATTGCATCTGTTCGTCCATCCACACATATAATCTCTTCTGCGGGCAACACTTTTTGCAACCCGGCGTAAATTTCATCTAAAACGGAATGATGATGACCAAACACAACGACTTGTTGCGATTTGTCGATTAAAATCGACTCTTCGAGAAATTTCACCGCTTTCTTCACTTTCAATTTCCCAATCGCTTGTGCTTCGCCGTCTGTATCTGTGACAATATTTAAATCATCTTTTTCTTCGTCTATTTCCTCGAATGCGTCATTCTTTGCCTTTTGTTGCGAAACAACAATCGGTTCCTCGTCGTCCTCGTCTTCGTCGGAAATCACGTACCGATGCTCTCGTTCTTCGTGTCCGCCCCCAAGTTGTGTCCTCATCAACGCGTTATTCTTCGCACGCTCCTTCATCCAGTGCGTAAATTCGCTAGAAATATCTAAGTAAATCACCTGCCTCCGTTTCGGCGGTAACTGGTCCATCACGTCACATTTCAATCGACGAATCATCACCGTGTGTTTTAACAGCGTGTGCAACTCGTTCAATCGACGACCGCCTAACGATTTCCAAAATTTATTTCCCGATCTAGAGGCTTGCGCTAAAACTAATCGACAATAATTCACGCCAAACTCTTGTTTCGTGCCAAACATGTTCGGCCTTAAGCTGTCTAACTGATTGAAAATGTCGAACGGTTTCACTAACGACGGCGTCCCGGTGCACAAAATCGCCCGTTTCGATCTCGTTTTCAATAATTGCGTCGCGATTGCCGTATACGCGGCATCGTTTCCAACCACCGACGTGACCAACACGTGCGATTCGTCGCATATAATCGTACCCCAGTGAATGTTTAAAAATGATGTTCGTAAATTAGTCAACATGTGGTACGAACTCACAGCTATTTTCCTCTTTCCTTTGTACTCCTTACCCTCCCTCTCTTCCTTCTTGTACATCTCCCCTAACGCTTCTAAATCCCACTTCGCGGTCGAACCTTCCACAACGACCACGTCTTCAGGCCCGATATCCGGTATCCATCTCTCCAATTCATTTGCCCATACAGTCCTCATGCTCGCCGGAGCTATAATCAATGTCGGTCCTTCCTTCACTTCGTAACAACACATCAGAGCAATCGCTTGCAACGTCTTGCCGACGCCCATCTGGTCGGCGATCATAACCCTCCCGCCACGAGATAAACCGTATTTCACGCCTTCGATTTGAAATTTATACATTTTGGATAGCGTTTCTTTTGGGATCCGACTCAAACCGAGCTCGAAATTCGTGGCCAGTTCGTCGTCGCATCCTGGATGATGATTATCGTTACGGAACACCTTCAACGTCGTGGACGGAATCTCCCCTCGGTTACAACTCTTCTCCCGAGGAGGTAACACGTTCTTCCCGTACAACAGCGATTGCACTTTACTCGCCACGGATCGAGGAAACATCCAAAACGCACAGTTTCTATCGTTATCCGAGGACGTTTTCGGAACGAATTGGTGCGGGATTGGTTGCGTGTGCAACGCTTTCATTATCGACGGAATGCGCTGTTCCGATTTGCACGTCAAAATCACATCTTCGTTCGAGATGAATTCCAATTGAACTATTGGGTCCGAGAAGAGCTTTTTGAGTTGCTGTTCGTGACGATACCTCTCGTGAGAGCCAAAATGACGACCTTGCTCCGACGATAAGCTGCCGCGGGGGATTCCACCACCGCTTGGCGTCATCGCGTCTTCGCTCTTTACAGTTTTAAAACGCGTTTGGCATCTTCTCAAAAGTGAGGATTTTTTTTTGACGACGCACAGAAGGTGCTCAAATGTTCAAAACGTTCTTTTACCTACTACGCGTAACTAGTATTATTCTCTACAACGTCTATCCGCGAAAGAATCTTCGCTTCATTTTCCTATACTCGCTAACATCTTGTTCGCAAACGATATCGAACCTGCTCAAACGATGTTTCAACCACTCCAACGAGGCTTCGTTACCGAAACAGATTTGGAAATTCTCAAGCGTGCCTTCTTCGGCGTCCTCGTCTTCTCGATGTTCTTCTTCGGTTCCCTCGACGCGTGAAAAGGAAGCAGAGAGAGGAACTTCGGTGGTGACTTCGCTGAGGGAAACCAAACTAAACGCACCACCGTGGTCTGTCGTCGGTAATCGTTCTCGACATAACGCGCACGTGGCACTCCGGCGTAACCATCGCGTGTAACATTCGTGGCAGAAACCGTGTCCGCACCTGGCGATGACTTCTAAACTCGCGTCGAGACATATCGAACACTCTTCACCCGCGACGCCACGATCTTCACGAGGAATATTATCTTCGTTCTCTTCTATCTGTCCCGCAGTTTCCTCATTTTGTTCTCTATTCTCATACCTTTCTGTGATTTGTCTCAATGCCGGAACGACGACGCGATAAAACGTCTCAATTGAGCATCGGCGGATGACGTATACGTGTTCAAAGTCATCGTCGTCGTTTCTTTCCTCTTCTTCTGCTAATAACGAATCCTCGTTCTCGCGCCTCTCTGCTTTCACGAATCCGCCTTCCTCTCGTTTCTCCCATTCTCTTCTCTTCTCTCCATTCTCTTCGTTCTCTCTCTTCTCTTCTCTTCTCTTCACCACTTCAAAATCAAATTCGATGCTTCCAAAAACGTGAGCGAACGAGCTGTTATATTTCAGCAGCTTCACGAACACGTTGCCGTTCCCACGGAAAACTGGTGTCACTCTATATCTGAATTCCTCCGTCACGTCGCTCGATAATAGTCCTTTCAGTCCATCGCTCGAGAAACATTTATTCGCGACCGCAACGTCGCTCAACACTTCCTCGAACGTCAACGAAAAACCTTTTAATCCTTTCACGTGTTTTCCAATTCGTGTCAACGCCGATCGAATGTGTTCCACCTCGCGATTTATGCGCTCTTCGTGCGTGGAATACAGCCATTGCGTGGTTCGTATCGCGCCGACGATGCCGAAGATGACCAGGTTTTCTATGAGAGGTTCCATGATGCTTTCCTCGTGCGTGTATTACATACACTTCCCCTAACTAATAAAAGGCAACTTTTTATGTGAAGTTTTTCAACGGAAAAAAGAGAATGTGACGCCACAACTTTTGATCGTCGTAAACGCCTTTACCACGCGCGCTCGCGGTCGACGAACGCGCTCTAGGACTCAGAGCAGAGAGGACGACACGTATTTCGAGACGAACGAGAACAATAACGGGGTGGAGCGGAGAAAAGAGAGGGACGGTGGTCGTGTGATGATGATGATGAGATGATGATGATAACGAATCCCCTAATAACATCGAGAAGGAGGATAGCTTTTCAAGCGCGTTTTGTGACGCATCGCCATCGGTACCAAAGAAACGGCAGATCTGATGCGAATGTAGCGCCAACCAGAGCCCATTCCGGCACTTCGAACAACAACAACTACTACGACGACGACGACGACGAGAGTAGCGTGACGAAACGATTAAACCAAATAGAAACCGTCTTTCTCATAGTCTTCAACTTGGGCGAACCGAACGAAGCGTTGTACACGACGTCTTCGAGACATGCAGATATACCTCGCAACGACTTTCTATCTTTTGTTTCAGTGCAAGATGCGATTAAAGCGTCTGTTTTAATAAGCGACCAAACAAATTTGATGCCAGTCGTCGAGAGCGTGAGTGTGGATGTGGTGTTGTTTTTGTGCTCGAGGAGTGGCTTCGGGGTGGAGTTGGTCGAAGAAGGGGAGATATGGACACCGCCCGGCGTGGTGATTGAAGACGAAGAGGCTTTGTGTGAAGATAACGGAAGTATTGATGGAAAAAAAGAAGATGACAACAATGAATTAGCGATATCCTCAGCGGATTTAGAGAAATATTTAGCAGACGGAGGATCTTTTCGGGAGGAAATTCGAGAACAGTTTTACGCCATGGAGGAAGAAGAGGAAGAAGAAGAAGAAGAAGAAACAGTTAAAACCGAACTCGATGACGCACGACGTACCGCCGCCTACGCGGTCCAATCCGCCGCGACCAGACCACTCAAAGCTTTATCCACCGCGTTCGAGCGCACGGCAAAACTCTCGACTTTAAAGTATATTTTGCAACGCAACGCGAATAGAGTCTCAAAAACAACAAACAGTGCGTTAATGAACGCGTTACAAAACCTTGCCATCGCTCGCGTGATTAAAAAGAAGCAAGATGGAAAAGAAAATTGACAATGCGTTGTAGGAAGTAAATAACATGAAGTAGAAAATGTAACCGCTCGCTCGCTTTCGATTTATGAAATATTTCACGAAACGTGAAATTTTATTCAAAACTTGACTCACCCCAAGTGATGCCAACCACCACCGCCTCCACCACCATTCTCCTCCTCCTCCTCCTCCAGCTTCTCACCATCACTGTTCATTTGTCATCTGCAATCCGCCCGATAACTAAAGCCGATTCGCGACAGTTGGCTCCAACCTCCATTCACCTCCAAAACTCTACTTTTCTCGAGGAGTTTTCCAATCTTCCTCCACAAAGCTTCTGTTTATTGGAGTTTTATGCGCATTGGTGCCCCGCATGCAGAGCGTTTGCGCCACAATACGAACTCGTCGCGCAATACTTCAATGTTGCCCCAAGGCCTCAACCGGAAATCACGGTATTTTCCATCGATTGTGCGGAAGAGCAAGAGTTGTGTTCGAGATGGAAGATTAATGGGTACCCGACAGTGTTTTTCGGGTCAGCAATTGAGTTTGCGGGAGAGCGAACGAAAGACGTGAAACAAATTGAATGGAAAGAAAAGCGGACGAAAACAGGGGCGAAACAAATTGTTGAGTTTGCGGGGGGATTAGTGAGGCCGAGTACGGTGTATGATTTTAGTTATGATGAGACGACGACGACATCGAAGACGAAAGAGAACGAAAATTTAGCGCGCTTGGCGTTTCAAAACGACCAGAAGAAAGGATTGGATTATAAAACCGTGCGGACAATGGCGAGTAAAAATGATTTAGAAAGGGCGACGGTGGAGATGTGGAACCAGATTGTGTACGATGCGGAAATCGCGAGTCGAGAATTGAACGAGTTGAGTAATAGTAATAGTCGTTCTTCGAATCATGCGAATCCATTAGAAGATGCACAAGGAGATGTGACGCATTCGAAGCCCGTGGATAAGGCGAGAGGGAAAGTAGAAACGATCAAGAATGCAATCGGTTCGCTCATTCATGCTTTTTCGAAAACGCATCCGATTGCGGAATGCCGAGCATCCTTTAGGGGATTGCTTCCCGGAGCCGACGGCACCGAAGGCGAAGAGGAGGAAATAGAAGATGAGAGTGGTAGTAACAGTAGTAATGGTAATACAGAAGACGAAGAAAAAGAGTTGGAAGGCGCGGATGATCCATTGTTAGCGATGGCATCGTCACCATCATTGCGAAACGGTAAAAGAAGGAAAAGGACAACAATTACCATTCAGCACCATCTCTTCTGGGATGACAAAGCGAACGGTCTTTCCCAATTTGCGTCGAAGACATTCACGCCGTGTGGACGTGTAAAAGCACCTGAATGGATCGATTGCAAGCCATCCTCTCCGAGTTCTGGTTCTCGGGGATACACATGTGGTGTTTGGATGTTACTTCACGCCACCGCTCTTCGATCGAAAGAGCTCGACAAACACCAAGGAGGTCATGTCTGGTACGACGCGTTTGTAAATGGGTTCATTCGCAATTTTTTCAACTGTCTCGAGTGTCGCGAACACTTTTTGAAAATGGCTGAAGAAACGAAAGGATTCGAAGTTGAAAGTCCAGAGGAGATTGCGTTTTGGATTTGGAGAAGGCACAACGACGTCAACGAGCGATTGGCGACAGAAGGCGACCCGGCGGGCGATCCCAAATTCCCCAAGCGGCAATGGCCAGACGTTCAATCTTGTGCAAAATGTCGACACACGGATGGTTCTTGGAATGACGATAACGTCATGAAGTTTTTAAAGGTGTATTTCTTAGCCAACGAAAAACCCCGACCGCGTTCGACGCGAGCGAAATTGGTTAAAGTGAAGGCATCGCCGCTGTCGACGTCAAGGTTGTCGACCCGAAAGCGAAGAGGAGGACAAGGAGTAAACGGAACATTTAGCGTTCTCGCGAAAATTTCATTCGTCTTCGCCGTCTTATCTTTCATCCTTTACTATTTGCACTCTAAAGACAAGCTTCCTGTAGTCTTTCAACGCTTTCAACGGAAGCACATGAAGCGAGTGTTTGATGATTGGCCGTAAAGAGGGAAGAGTGATAAAAATCTATCTATACATGTGCTAAAATACAAAACTACAAAAGCTATAGCTAGAACAAACTATTTCGTTTCAAACTTACTCGCTTCCCCTAAAACAATCCTCTTATTCGTCTCCACGATTTGCCCGTTGCACACCATCTCGTCTAAAATCATGTACACCGAATCCAAGTGAAACATGATGTCCAACTCGCACACGTTTCCAAAGTGCCAATCTAAAGTCTCAACGAAGCAATGTATGAAGTCCATCATGCTCAATTCGTTCTCGTCGTCATCCACACCCACGATAAAGAATAAAGAAGCGTATCTTCGATAGCATATTTTGTATTTATTGTGTCGTAAGAAAGCGCAATACGAGTGTTTTCCTTTGGCGTAATCTGATCCTCTCGAGAGAGATTTGCGTACGATTTCACTTTCCAATTGTCTTTTCTCCGCCGAGTGAATGGATTCCGTGAAATATTGAGCCAATCGCGTTTGGCCTTGTTTATTGACCAGAAGAATGAATTTAATCGCCATTCTGCGTGTGCACGCGTGCCGCAATCGCGTGAATTGTGTGCCTGTATTCGATTGAAATGCGTCAAATTTGTGGCCGTTACACTTTCCGAAAACGTCGTTTTGGATTCTTCATTTCTGCGCTCAGAAGCGAATGTCGAACAACAATCGGACGCCAACTCTGTCCGCCGCGTCGGCTTTAGAACGACCTCGACGCTATCCAATCATAATAAACGTCTACGATTTAAACGAAATCAACGATTACACATACAACTTCGGCCTCGGGATATTCCACTCCGGAGTCCACGTCCACAACAAAGAGTGGTCGTTTGGAGGTCACGAGTTTCCAACGAGTGGGTGTTTCTATTGCGAACCGAAAGCGGTGCCACCCCCGGCGAAATTCAGAATCTCACAATGCGTAGGATTCACAACGAAAAGCGAACGAGAAGTGGAACGAATCGTGCGCGTGTTAGGCGCGGAGGAATTTTTAGGTGATAGGTATCACTTGCTGTTGAGGAATTGCAACCACTTCGTCGAGCGTTTGATCGAGGAACTCGTGGATGAGAGTTTAGAGGAGAATCAAGGGTTGAATTTGAGCT
>Ga0066856_10000696_pt1 | contig 12679 bp, 5 predicted proteins | sample ETNtaG_5_FD_65605 | JGI IMG/M metagenome (GOLD analysis project Ga0066856, IMG submission 65605) | Marine microbial and viral communities from oxygen minimum zone, Eastern Pacific Ocean - ETNP201406SV205 | ecosystem: Environmental > Aquatic > Marine > Oceanic | place: Pacific Ocean: Eastern...
TTGGCGAAGAAGGTAATCGAGGAGAATCCGGCAAAGGCGACAAAATCGGCGGCATTTGCATACGATGCGGAATTGTTTGAGAAGGCCTTGAAACGCAAAACGGAGAAGGAAGAAAAAGCGAAAATGGCAGCAGCAATGAAAACAAAGAACCCAAACTTGGACTATAACCGGAAGCTTTTCGAGAAAGCGATGGCGCATATGAAGGAAAGCGCATGAAGGAGCAACAAGAAAAGTAACGATCAAACTGACATTTGTAATATACTAACTAACCAACTGCACGCAAATATAAATAAAATTACAACTGCAAACGTTTGGAAACCTCTCGATTTTTCCCTTCGTAATCCTCTACAACTTTCATGGCGTAACTCGGAATGTGCTCTTTTGCTCTCTCCTTGCCATAAATTCTATTCACGTATAAATAGTTTCGAATGGTGTGATAATCTAAACTGTACATGCCAAACTCTTTCCCTTTTGGACCGACTTTGTTCAACAACCACGCGATGATATTTCCCACGAATCGAGGGGCACCTTGTTCTGGGCCCCTGCCTAAATATGCTTCGTCGTCGGAGATGACGGTTTGTAAAACGAACGGTTTACGGTCGCCTCTCGTGGTAGACGGCGTTATTTGCAAATCATTCTTGATCATATCAATCATTTTTTGTCCTCGTTCGTTTCGTATCGTGACGTATTGCGGGTGCAAATTCATTGGGATGGATTCGTCATAATCGACGCCCATATACCCGACGACCAAATCGGCGAGACCGTTGACGTAATCAAAGCATGATTTACAACTTTCAGCGATGACGCCTGAAGATAATTCCTTTGCCGGTAACGAAAAATACGGAATCTTCTCGTAACTTCCGTCTCGCATCTTCAAGTGCACTTTGTAATCCGGCATGAATTCGTAGTGCAATACCTCGTCCGGTTTGTCTGTCGCGTTGTTTACAAACTTATAAAACCCGTCCGTTCTTCCGTTATCCGCACAATTCGTTCCTAACACGTATAAATTATCCAATCCTAAATATTGCTCGACTTCTCTCAGAGCGACGACAGAACACCCGACGCCGATGTATAGAACATTTTTAATCTCCGGATTGGTTTCGATTTCCGCGAAAACTTTCAAGTTTGGTGATAATGATGGTTTCACTCCTCTACACGCTAAAATATCTTCCTCGGTAAAGCACAACTTCGGTTCCGGGTTCCTCGCATCTGCTTCCCCGGACCCTACCGCGACGACGCAATCAACCGTCTTCGTCCTCAACATTTCCAACGCAACCGACGTAACGATTCCAGTCCACTGCGCTTTCTCCACTGGTTGTTTCTTTTTTGCGTAAAAAACCGATTGAGAGCTGTTATTCGTGTTATCTTTGGTATCCGAATGTAACAAAACCCCCAACCGTAATTCGTCCGTTTCTGTATTTCTTTTCTTTCCGTGTACTTTTTCCTCCAACTTTTCTATTCTGGACATGCCCGGACCGAGAAACGCGCACGCGTCTTTCACGTACGATATAAGAGATGAATCGCACAAACCGCAGTTGGAACAGTGCTCTTTGGCAGGGTACGACTGGCCCGGCTGTATTGGTTTGCCCTTTCGTTTATTGATTGTCGATGACGATGCATTTGGTGTTGGTATTCTTCTTCTGCGCTTATGACAACGACGTCTACCGGTAGTATCCGCGATGATAAACGCGCTTTGAGAAGGAGAAGTCGTCGCGAACAGTGAAAAAGAGTGCATTTGGATTGTATAATAAGAGTTATATCTAGCCCTATGTGTATATATGTGATCGTCTCGCGGAGAGAGAACGTGTTATCTTAGTCACGATTTTTGTTGCGATTAGATATCGTGTGTCTACCGTGTGGTACCGTACCGGTACATCATACATGAAATATCCTTTGTTTTTAAAAAACATGTACCAGGTACCCACGGTACCATGGTACGGGGTACCAGGTGCGCGCTATGTATAAATCTCTTCCTCTTAATCTAAGTCGGGAGTAAGGTGGAACTCCTTCTTCTCGCGTGTCCCCCGCTACCACCACCAATCGGTAAAATCATTCCTATTAAACGAATACCCAACAGAAATGTTGGTTTCACGACGGTCGAATATGCCACCTTACAAACGACTCGAAAACCTTCGCCGCCCATCGGGAAGAAACTCAACTGATAATACAACAACGCCAACGCTTGCGCTATGGACGCAATCACGGTGAGAAAGTACGAATGTTTAATCAACGCGGCCCACAGGGTGAATAAGATCGTCCCAACGAAACCGCAGGAGACGTATAATCGTTCCGGATCCAACATGTGTTTGATTTGTTCACTTGCGCCTCGCAACGCGCCGACGGCGCAAATGTTTGAAATGGAAAACAAAGAGAAACACAGAGCGAATTTAGCTGGAAACAGCGCGATTGTGGCTACACCAACCGTAAACGCGAGCGTTAAACTCAACCCGCTGACGAAAGTAAACGCCATGCTCCACGAGATGCGCTCTCGATCTATACTTTGTAAAGCTGACATGGTATCCTTCGCCGCCTTGGTTGTATACTCGGCGGCGTTGGATGCCGCGTTTGCACTCATGTCGTACGCCGAGTTGGCATAAAATTTAACGTTTGTGGTCGTCGACGCGACCACATCGTTCACGCCTGATTCTCGCAAAGTTTCCGATATCGACGCGGAGGCTTCGTTGAATGAACTCGTCGCTTTTGCTGCGAAAGACTTCCAGTCCGACATGAAATCTAAATTATTTGATGCTGATAATGAATTATCTGATTGACTATTTTGTTGTTGATTTTGTTGTCCCGCAGAAGAAGTAGAAGTAGAGGGAAGCGGAGACGATGCGACTGCTGTTGTCGTCGTCGGAGTAGGCGTCGTCGGAATATTACTTATCTTCTCTTCGTTGGTGTTGTTGGTGTTGTTGGTGTTGTTGGTGTTAAAGTCCGCAAGTCCGTTCGACATTAATCAAATCAATATATAAAACTCAAAGCCAAAAGTTGCTTTCTCTTTCGCTCTCGCTCCCTTCGTGTTCGCGTGCGATTGTTCGGTGGTACACGAGCTGTCTCGCTCGCTCGCTCGCTCGCTCGCTCTCGTTTCTTACGTGAAGGAAAAAGAAAATTTCTTTATGTGGACAAATAATCGTCTCTCGAAAATTACTTTTGACCCACACTTTTCTTCGCTTCATCACGTAATAACATCACCTTCTCGCGCTTCTTGTTGCCTTTCTCGTAGTCGGAGAGACTCGAACGACGCGAAAGAAGAAGTCAGAGGTTGAGAACTGCATCGTCGTCGTCGTCGTCGTCGTTATCATCATCATCATCATCACCTGGAATCAAAACAAGAAGAAGAAAGAGACATAAACGCGTGGAGAATCGAAATCATGTCGTCCACTTCTTTGCAAGAGAAACAACAGAAAGAGAAGGAGAAAAGAGTGCAAGACTTATTGAAATCGTATTACCATAATCAACAACAAGAAGAAGAATCGAACGAGAGTGATGCAGCGAGTAACAGAGGCGGATCAACGGAAGTATCGACAACGAAGTCGACGACGTTTACAACTAATGTCAACAAGAACGAAACGCACGGAATTGGACCCACGAAAAAGGAGGAAAATAGAACCGCCGCGTCTGCTTCTACATCGCAACAACAACAACAAAGCGACAACAGCAAAATTACTACGAACAAAAACACCATAGAAATGCTCAAGACGAAAACGATTGGAGAGTTACAGAACGAATACGTAAATGTTTCCAGAGAGATCAAACGTTTGGAATCACATGGAACACACTCGGTTTACGAAAACTATTCAAAGTTTATCAATGCGGCGGACTTTATCGAAAACGCGCGACCGGAGATTGAGCAGTTGACAAAAAAGGAGAGTGAGAAGGTAGAGAAGGCAACGAAGGAGGTGGCAGAGGCGGCGAGGAAGTTGAACGAAACGTTAGACGCGAAACGGTTTGAAAGCGAAAGGGCGAGGGAAGTGCAAAACGTGTTGTTCAATTTACAAGAAGCATTAAAGGCGCCGGAGACGATTCGAAACGTTTTATTTGGAGTTGCTTCATCGGCTAATTCTTCGGAAAGCGTTCGAGTGGAGAAAGCAGTGAGAATTATAGCAAAGACAAAACCGATGCTCGAGAAGTTTTCTTCTCCTTTGGACGGTGGTGAATCTCAGGAACAACACAAGAGCGGAAGACTTTTCTCGGAAGCGAAGATCGAAACGGTAAAAATCTCGGATGCGATTGCAACTTTGTTGAAAAAACGCGTTCGATCGAGTTACCACGGTGCTGGTTCGTCGCAAACGATTGGCGGCGAGGGGGGAAGTAAAGATGATGCCAATTCACTCGAAAATCTTGTGAACAAGCTCTCCTCTCAATCATGCGCAGAGTGCTTGAAGTTTTTAGGCGTTCCACGTGACGAAGTACACGAGGAATTCTTGTACGCAGAGAAAGATAAATTGGAGAAAGTTTTAACGGATTTAGAATCTAATATCACGAAAAGTAGCAGTCGTAGCGATTTAGGAGGAGCGGAATCGTCCACGACGGTGGATTCGTTATTCAAACCAAAGCTCGGGAAAGTAAACGAACTGTTTTTGAACGAGTTCCAAAAGTTTGCGGCGTCGTATTTAGAGGTTTTCCCCCAGGATGGTCGTCATCCTTTGATTGACTTTGCAAAAGTTGTCTTCCGCAGATATTTTGAGCTCTTGAAACTTATTTTTATCAATGCGGATGCGCCACATGAGGAGGGAACAACCACCAAGAATTTATCCTCGGTTCGACACTTATGTGCAGCGTTGGGTAACATGGCTGCTGATTTGGCATCCGCGCATAAGTTGCTGCCAGAGTGCGCTCTTGGCGATCGTGTGACAGAAATTGTAGAAAGAACTATCCGAAAACGCATCGAAGACGCGCATTTACGAAGAGAATCCATCTTATCGGAGAAGATTTCGCAAATTGAACACTTGTTGTCCTTGGAGAACAATACCTCCGTCGCTGCGGCATCGCCAACTATCGTCGCCGATGCCGTTGAGGATTTCTTGAATACGCACGAATCTACAGCCAACGATATTATCACTGATATCAAATCGTTCTCTGAAGAGCGTCCTCTTTTGTTACAAAGTTGGAGAGATGAGTTTGGTAGATTTTCGCGCGCCTTGTTCGCGACGAGTCACCACGCTCTGTGCGCACGACTGGTTGGATTGGGAAGTTGTCGAGCGGATTCCTCTTGCATTCCGTATTTATCCCCGTCGCAAGGATTACCAAACAGTCCATACTTACTGCATAAAGAAAGCAACAAGACTGGAGGTTCTTCGACGGCCTCTTCGCTCATTGCATCTGTCTTGCTCTTCAAAATTGCTAACGAAAGCTACACTCTTGAAAACGGAATCGCAAAAAATTTTCCGTCTCACGTTGCGAGTGAGAAAGGTAAGCGAAGTGCGGCATACGACGAAAGATTACTTCGTGCAATGGCGATGTCTTGTTTTCGAGAATGTTTTCGAGAGTTCTTGTTGCTTTCGACGTCAAAATTAGATGCGTTGTTGATCCAGTACGAAAACACTTCTATAACGGAGTTGTTCGTCGATGCTTTGGAAAAGATTAAACAAGACGTGAAAAATATCGAAGCGTCGACAACGCTTGTGCAGATGTTGAATTCTTCAACGTCGGAGCCATCGATTGACGACGCAGGAGTTGTGCTCAATGAAAACGCTTTCGATATCTTCGAGTGCAAAAATAAGTTTTCGACGGCGCGAATTGTTCGAAGCTGCATCGAAAGCTCGCTGTCCAACTTTCAAGAGTATATTTTTGCGAATGTTCCGACTTTCACTAAGGAAACACTAAAGCACTTCGAAGAGCAATGCGATGCCATTAAGCAAGAGTTGAATAGAGAGTTTCACGAAAATACAGAGACGCACGAGACGTGCTTTTCTTCTCTGAAGACTTTAGCTCGGAAACGTGACATCGATGGAGCGACGTACGCCTCGTCACCAGAAGCTTCGAAATTACTGAAAGATATCCAACAGATCTAATAAATTGCTCTACTCTAACAAAATGTAATATAATTAAATACTAGCGATGCTATCATGTGCTTTACTGGTTGGAAAAATCACGTGCACACATCAAGTACGTTCGCTACGTGCAAAATTTTCCATGCATTTGTTTCCATCGACCAATCGTGAAAAATATTCCCACTGTGCACCTTTGACTTTCTACCTCCATATTGATCTAAATTCTCCCCCATTGCGTTTCTCTCTTTCCATACGCTGAAGCCATACACGGATACTCTCCTACATTTAGAGAGGAAATAGAATATACCGTGTGCCCCGGTTGTTAGTTGCAACCAGTTGTCGTAATTTTTACCTAATCCCAAACGTCTGCTTTCGTACCTCATTTTATTCATTTTGGCAACATACCCCGGAATTTCTCTATCGTTCAATGCCTTCGTCTTTATTCTTCGCTTTTCGCAGGCAGATTTTATCACAGATTGTTTCGCTGGGAACCACATGACGTGATCTTTCGCTTGGGCGCCCATCTTTGCAGATCCTATACAGCAAAGCCTTTTGCTCGCTTCGTGTCCATTTACCCAAACATCCGTCCGATTCCCTACGTGTTGCTCAAACCCGACGATTGGTGCCATGTTAAATCGAACGACTGCGTCGTGATTATTAATATAAGTGCCAAACTTCTTCCTCAAAACAGATCCACCGTTGCCTACTAAAGCGCACGTCTCGTATAGGTACTTTCTACCATCACCATTCGTCGTCGTTGTCACAAACCCAGCCGTTTTCGCGATATCTTTTGCCGCTTCAACTGCCTTTATATTCACACAATCCTCTCCGCGTTTCGTCGTTTCCACGCATTTTTTCAACATCTTCTCCCCTTCGTTTTTAAACGTCACGCTAGGCTTCGCGCCTTCGCCAAAGTTTTCATGCTTGACGAAACCCGCCTTTTCATCACACCCTGTCGGCATGGTCAACCCATTTCTATTCGCAAACGCTCGCGCTCTCGAGATTAACAATTGCCTTCTTTTTCTGCGATAGATGGTGCGTTGTGTTACCGCCTCATCGTCCTCGTCGTCGTCGTCGTTGATTATGTTAACCTCTCGTTTTTCTTCTTCGTCCCTCTCGTGCTCAACTCCGGAAAACAACGCCAAATCGTCTGGCAAAAATTCCTTTGGGGCATTCCCACACGGTTTCTCTCTTCTCAAAGTACTCCCGTTCCTCCTCTTCGTTCTTCCTCCTTCCCAGTGCGAAAATCTCGCTTCTTTTTCATCCTCCGCCCGCGTTCTCATTCCTCCGCCCGCGTCTTCTTCCCCGACACCAACAACGTACCCGCTCGACGCCTCGGACGCGTCGTCGTTCGAACCGCTTTTCACCGCAAACGTGAATGCGACGAGACACAGGAGCACGCACAGAGAGAGCCATCCGTCGCGCCATTTTTTCTTCCTCGTCGAAAAGGTCGCCGCGGTGGTCGGCGTCGGCGTTGCGCCTCTCGTTGTTGTTCGAAGCATCCTCGTCATCCTCGCGGACGAGGAGGAGGATTCAGTGGCGGCGGCGGCGGCGGCGGCATCCTTTTCGTCGGCCGCTTTTGTGTTCTATGGGATGATGATGATGTTTATTTACTTTTGGGGGGAGTGGGGGCGAAGACGGAAGAAGAATTTTAAAAAAAAAACGAGAAAAAATCAAAAAATCAAAAAATCAAAAGCACATAAAAATTCCTCCAAAAGAAGAAGAACGCGAGACACAAATTAACTCTCTCTCTCTCTCTCTCTTCTGGGGAAACACAAAAATTTGAACGAGAAGAAGAAGAAGAAGTATTTTTAAAGGCGAGAAGGAGCGTCGCATTCGACACACCACAGAGGTTTAGGGTGGGAGGCAGAGATGATGGAAGAATCGTTACACACGCGGCGGAAACGAATCATAAAGTCCTACGTGACTCGTTTGCTGTTAGCCGGTCAGATGAAGATGAACAAAGAATTCCCACCTCGACCAGAATTGAGCACGAAGACGTTGGTGGAGGAGATTCACAAGACAAACTCGGACGCGATGCGAATGGCGACGAAGATGGACGAACATCCGTTCACGATGAAAGAATGCGAGAGAGCGTTGGATGATTTGATCGCGAAAGAAGAAGAAGATGATGATGATGATGATGATGAAGAAAAGAAGAAGAAGAAGAAGAAAAAGGAGGAATCGACGCCTCGAACTCTGAAGGAGAGAAAGGACGGATGGCTGGAGAAGAAGAAAAAATTCGTCAAATGGCATAAAAGGTACGAGAAGAAGAATGGAGAAGAACCGGTGGCATTTTTCAGTTACGGGTACGCGACTGTCGAGAAGAAGTTGAAGAAAGCGGCGGCAGAATCGTCTCCCATAGAGGCGGCGGCATCGATGAGCCCGGTGTACATATCGCAAAAAAGAAAGGGCAAATTGGAGAGAGAGTTAATTTTGAAGCACGTGCTAACTGCAAGAAACAGTTATTGGGGACACAACGAGGACGTTGAAAAGGCGGATGGTGCGGCAGTAGTGCCAACAGAGAAAGCGTCTACACCGAAGAAACCGCCGGGACTACCAAGAGCAGTGGCAAAGACCAGCCCGATTTCGAAGGCTTCACCGAAAAAGACGACAACAATGACCACAGCAACTGCAAAACCAAAGTCAGTCGCTCCAGGACGAGTCAAAGCGTTTGCACGAGTGCTCGATCCAACCATCCCGGTCGATAAAGTACCAGTTGTCCCGAAACAACCGATTTTAGAGAAGAGAAAACGAGAAGTAGCGGGCGCTAAAAACGTGGACAAAGGATCAATGCCGTCTTCTGCTACCAAAAAAGAGGCCTCCAAAGAAAGTAGTAAATCAACCAAGATTGAGCAACTTTTAACCAAGACGGAAGAAGAAGAGGCTTTGGACGGCGTGACGGAAAAAATGACGAATGCTTTGATAAAAAAGCAGAAACTGGCAAAACAATCTAACAATAGAAAGGTGAACGCTCGAGATGATGCGAAAAAAAAGAAGAAACAGCGTAAAAATAAAGTCGAGGACGATGGAGACCACTTCGCTCAAGTCAAATGGATCGGCGAGAGGATTCCCCAACAAAGTAAATTGACTTCGAATCGCATGTATTATGAAGGCTTCATTAAGTCTGACATTGAATACAGAGTCGGCGAGTGCGCGTACTTGCTTCCTGGCAATCCTGAAGAGCCGATGTATATTGCCCAAATTGAATCTTGTTTTGAAGATAACACCGGGAAATGGTGCGAGTGCAGATGGTTTTGGCGCGCACACGAACTGACAAACGCTGGTGAAAAATCTCTTCCACCAGTATCAAAGAATGCGAAAGATAAATTTGAACCCGAGCGCGAAATTATGCTAACACAAACTGTAGATAAACAACCAATGACGTGTTTAGAAAATATTTGCCATGTGTATGGATCGAGAAAAGAAGCAGATGCGAGCAAGAAAACGGAAGAGGGCGGTTCGAATTTTGAGCAGTTATATTGTAACTGGGCGTATACGGTCATTTCCGCGACGAAGCAAGGAAAAGTGAAAGGAGTGTTTACTAAAGTAACAAAGCGCAAAGGTGGCAGAGGATTTGAGTTTCCAAATGCGTTTTCGAGCGATAAGAAAAGGAAAAGGAAGAAGTAAAAGTAGTAGTCATACAATTTGTGACTAGGTGGATAGATGCGTATTAATTGATTTACGATATAAACTATACCTAAAACATTTATCTAATTGACATAGAACGAGTTCAGTTTCTCCTCGAACTTTGAAAGACCATCTGCGCAACTCTTACGTTTTTTGGCCGATACTGTACCACCACCATTTTTAGTAATCAAAGGAACTTCGGGATGAAACCCTCCGCTCAAAGTGCTTGCTACTCTCGCGCATGACCCCGCTGCAGTTCGCGCTTTCGAAAAGAGAGAGAACTTACCCTTACTTTCCCCGTCATTTTCCTCCTCGTTCATACCTCTTTCAGTTATTTTTCTCTTCAGAGATGTGGGGGATACGTCTTTTCTCGACATTTTGTGCGCAAATTGAAAGATGTCGTCAAATTCGTGATTTAAAACCGCCATCGCGGCACCAGCAACCACCGGATTGAAATGGTCCTTCAACAAAAATAACTCCCAAGCCGTCGCTACGCCTCCATTCGCCTTCTCTGGATTCACCGAATCGCTGTTAAAGCGATTGAGTGTGGACGATTTCTTCTTGGTCTTCTTGGAAGAGTGGTTGTTACGATTGCTGAACCCGCCACCGGCAGTTGAAGGAGCAAACTTTCTTTCCTTTGTAAAATCCAAAATATCTCTCGTCTTTGGCGCTCTTCTCAGGCAATCTGCCATCGTGAGTAACAGTCCAAACGCTTCTCCACTTTCGACCGTCTCCACCGAAACGTTTGTTATCTTTTTAATGAAAGCCATCGCGGTAGACGTATTCATTGCACCAAACGCCTGCGAAGCTACTCTCTGCGTCGACGCAGAGATGGTCTCTCCCAATGTTTGCGAATTGAGGAACGCCGCAACAGCATCTACTCGTAACGACCCCTTCGCCTTTGCTTCAAATTCATCGTACGTGTGATCAAATCTATTTTGCGAATCCTCGTCGTCGTTGTCCGGAGGTTGCGGCAAACTCAAACTCTTTAAAAATTCCATGCAATCGTTTGTCGCTTTATACTTGTTGAGACACAAAATTTCAGAGAAAACTTTATTTCGCGTGGAGGATAAATCTACATCCGCCAACGCGCTCTCAATACCACCTCCCGCGAAAGAATCTACCAAGCATAATACAACTCGACACTTATCAGCGATAGTAAATCGCTTGGACGATAGAGCTTTCGTAAAGAGCGAAGATAAGTCTGCCATGTAATCAACGTCAATTAAGCGAGAAATATTCGGAAGATTTTCCAAGGTTGGCGCAATGAGTGCAAACGTGCCTCTTTTGCGATTCTGGTGCATGTGTCTACGCTGGTTCACAATAACGGCCTTGTCGTAATCCGAATCTGTACCTGATTCGTCTGATGAGTCGCTGTTGTTTGTAGTACCAACGCTGTCTTCAATATCATCGGTGGCTCTTTTCAATACACGCACGTACACTTCAAACACAGCTTCAATCATCTTGCTCTGGATTTTAATCTTCTCTTTCCAACTCTTTGTCTTCCCACCTTCAGCTTCAGCTAAATCTTTCTTTATTGATTTCTCTAATCTTCTCTTGAACGATTTGTCGTCCGAATCGGATTCGTCATCTTCTTTGTTGGCACCAGTATCGCCCGTGAACGGCTTCATTCTGTTTTGCTCCTGCAACGCTTTCGCCATTTTCGCTCTTTGCTTTCGACTCAATTCGCGTTCGCCCGCTCTTTCTTTCCTCTCTTGTTTTCTTGACATTTTCTGAAATCGTTCTTCTTCCGGTTTTAAAGCTGACACGGCGGCGTTGAGATTAATGCTTTTGAACCAGGCGATGGATTGCGGCCATATCGATTTCATATTCTTCTTTACGAGTTCGGCCATGAGTTGCAATATTTCGAGTGTGAGATCTCCATTTTCATCTGCTCTACAAATTTCTGAAAATGCCTTTGAGGCTCCTTCAGCAATCGTCACGTCACTCGACGTAAATGCAGACGAGATAATCGCTCGCAATATTTCGCCTCTGTAGTTTGTGTTGGGTTTTTTCAACAAGAATTGAATCAAGCACTTCCCACTCACCGAAGGCGAAGGACCGGAAACAATTGAATTGACACCTTTTTTCGCATTCTTCGTCAATAAACGCAGGAAAGATTTGTACGTCTTACATAAGAGGTCTTCTTCTTTTCTTTGCTTCTTCACTTTATCAGATAACCCTTCTAATTCGTTTTTATCCACGGATAGCTCGCGTAGTCTGTAATCGGGAAGAATATCAAGCAAAAGCAGCGTCATGCTAGCACACGCGTCTTGCGCCACTTCCTTTGAATGTGGATCATCGCATAAAGTTTTTATGAGCTTCACAGCATCCTTAATATTTGTTTCTGGTTGTTCAATTGCTTTTTGACAGAGTTCGGCAATGAATTGACGGCAAGCAAATCTTCGTCCAGTTGGATCCACCAAGTATTTTTTTGCCGAGAATGTAAAATCCACGTCCTCATTTTCCATCTGGTCGTCACTCGCGTCGTTGTCGTCGTTATTATTATTATTATCCTTTGAATCCTCGCCTAATGTGTTCTTCTCTTTCGCTTCTTCCTCCTCCCACCAGTTTGCTTTCTTCTTCTTCTTCTTTGCTGAGGTATCCTCCTCTGAAACGTCTTTCTTTCTTCGTTTCGTCTCATTCTTCGCTTTTTCTAATCCTAAATCCTCGTCATCGAGCGATTTCTTTCGACTATTTCTACTGCTATTGTTACCATTCTCGTCCTCGATGTTTTGAAACGCTTCAAACTCTTGTACTCCTCCTCGTTTACCTTTCACATTCGCTTGTGTGTCTTTTAAAGCTGGCTTCTTCACTAGAGTTCCATCTAACCGTTTTACTGGAAGCAGTAAACTAGCATTGCCTTCGTCATCGTCGTCATCATCGTCGTTGTCGTCGACATCGTCGTCATCATCGTCTCTTTCTTCTTTCTTCTTCTTCTTCAATATTTCTTGTTGTTTCTTCTCCCATGCTTCCTTCTTCTTCACTTTTTCCTGTTCGAAGAACATGCGTTCCACATTGTCGTCGTCGTCGTCGTTGTCGTTCCTCTTGACTCG
>Ga0066856_10000699_pt1 | contig 12653 bp, 13 predicted proteins | sample ETNtaG_5_FD_65605 | JGI IMG/M metagenome (GOLD analysis project Ga0066856, IMG submission 65605) | Marine microbial and viral communities from oxygen minimum zone, Eastern Pacific Ocean - ETNP201406SV205 | ecosystem: Environmental > Aquatic > Marine > Oceanic | place: Pacific Ocean: Eastern...
TTTCTTCTAATATGGTTTGGGCAATATCTTTTATATATTTTCCTTGGTATCCATCTTCTGGAAATTTTATTTCTTTGCCTAAAAGTTCAAAATATCTAGCTCTTACGCTTTGAGCTAACATTCGCATTTGTCTCCCGGCGTCATTAAAATAATATTCACGAGTAACTTTAAAGTTTTGCCATTCAAGAATATTAGAAATAGTATCACCTAGGACAGCATTCCTGCCATGTCCTATTGTTAAAGGACCAGTTGGATTTGCACTCACAAATTCTACATTAGCAGTTTGGCCAGACCCTTTATCACCTTTACCGTATTTGGTGTTTTCACTCAATATATTCAAAATTTGTGATTGATAAAATTTATTATGGATTACAAAGTTTATAAACCCTGGATTTTTTAAAGTAATTGAGGAGATATTTTCATCAAGTTTACTCTGGAGTTGATTAATTATAATTTCCCCAATATCCATTGGCGATTTATTTAAATCCTTTGAAAGTAATAATGCTATATTTGAAGATAAATCTCCGAAGGCATTATTTTTTGGAGGTGTAAGAGAATAATCCTTTTCAGGAAAAGAGAGGGTTTTTAGCGATAATGCGATAGCGTAGTTAATCTGTTTTTTAATTTCTTTCATTATCTATTTCTTCATATGGCGCATCTGCCCATAATCGTTCTAAATTGTAATATTCTCTGTCATCTTTTTTAAATACGTGGACTATGATATCAAAATAATCTAACAAAATCCAATTTTGATTATCATATCCTTCAATATGTCGTGGCTTATGATTTGTTCCCTTACGTATATTGTCTGCTATGGCTTTGACTTGAGGTTCTGAATTACCATGACATATGATAAAAAAGTCAGCTAGAGAAGATAATCCGCGAACATCTAATATTATTAGTTTATCTGCTTTCTTATTAAGGGCTAGATTTGTAATCTGCTTAAGTCGTGGCTGATTAGCAGTCAAATCCAAGGTGGATTTTTTCATTTAATTTTCACTAGATATATAATTAAATACTTTAGTGTATGCTTGAATATCTTTGCCAAGGATTATTGTTGCATCAACTCCAAGAGATTCATCTGGTTCGGTTTTTATTATGGTATTATCGTTCATTGAAACTCCAAAAGATTTACTTAATAAATCAATTGCTTTGACTTTTTCATTCCTCAATAAAATAAGAGTATTTGGATAATTATAATGGTCTGCATTATCTGATCTAATTACATCTAATTGATATTCGAGAAGGAGAAAATCAGCAGTTTTTGTTGCTATTCCCTTAATTCCACATCCATTTAATACTTCTACTTTTATATTTTGAATAGGATTTAAGTCATGTACGTCTGCTGCTAATCTACGTGGTTGTTCTTCTTTTGGAAAATTAACCTCAATAGATACACCGTTGTGAATTGCTTTTTGAGAAAAAGAGTATATAAATCCCAAAAGAAAAATCCCCACTAGACCAATTGCAGCATTTAAAAATAGATGCTGTTGATATGGCTTTTTGGATTTGCGACGAGTTTTTTTAATGGGCACTTATCGAATTAATCCAATATTGTAAGGTGATTGGGTTTGGTACTTTTGGTAATGTGGTATGTTTTGAAATCTTAATTGTAAAAAAGAGTTTTTTGTTGGCTTATAAGTAACTGCAGCATCAAAAGATAAATCTAATTGATTTTTTCCCTCAAGAGCCATTTGAGCTTTATAAACTGTGACATTTGCATCTACTTTTAAGTTGTCAAGAACTAGATAAGAAATATTATTTGATAAACCTGCTAAGGACAACATTCCTTGACTACCAGATATCATTGACATTGTAAAACTATGATTAATATTAAATCTACTAGGATCTAAAAATGAAAGTGAGCTCTGGTATTTATCTTGATTATGTATGCTCCGATGAATTGAGTTTGGTTCTAAATCGTTAATAAATTGAGCGGGTATTACTCTAATTGATAATATTATGATAAGAATTGTTTTTATTAAGAATCTCATAGTGATTGGAATATAATATATTAAGGTTTTTTCGAAAATAGAAAACAACATATTTTTAAAAATTAATTATAATAAGAATCAATTACTGCGCCTCCTAAACATATTTGTTTGTCATAGAAAACAACTGACTGTCCTGGTGAAATACCAAAACATAATTTTTTAAACTCTATGTTTATACTATTTTGGCTAATATTTCTGATTTCACAGGGTATCTCATTTCCTCGATAACGAATTTTTGCTTTCAATTTATTAGTTTTTGGAGGTTCTCCAGAAATCCAATGTAGTTCTGAAGCTTTAATTTTTTTATGGTATAGCGCTGGGTTATCATGACCTTGAGCAACAATTAATTCATTATTTCCAAGACTTTTTCCAATTACATACCAAGCTCCATTAAAATTGCTATATCCACCGCCAATTCCCAATCCTTTACGCTGTCCAATCGTGTAATACATCAAACCATCATGCTTGCCAATTTCAGTACCATTGTCAGTAACAATAGCTCCAGGTTTTGCTGGAAGGTATTGTTTTAAAAAATCTTTGATGTTTCTTTCTCCAATAAAACAAATACCGACACTATCTTTTTTGTCAAAGTTTGTAAAACCTAGTTGATTTGCTTTTTTTCTTATATTTGATTTAATTTGATTACCAATAGGAAATAAGGTAGCTGAAATTTGTTGTTGATTTAATCCATACAAAAAATAGCTTTGATCTTTTGTATAATCGCGTCCTTTTAATAATTGTACATTCCCGTTGTTATTAATACTTTGGACATAGTGCCCTGTTGCGATTTTATCGGCCCCTAACTCAATAGCATAGTTTAAAAATTTTTTGAATTTAATTTCAGTATTACATAATATATCGGGATTTGGAGTTCGTCCGTTTTTATATTCTTCCAAAAAATATTTAAATACTTTATCCCAGTACTCTTTGGCAAAGTTAACTGAGTGGAGAGGTATTTTTAATTTATCACATACTTGCAGTGCGTCTTTATAATCTTGTGCTGCGGTACAAGATTCAGAATCATCTTCCCAATTTTTCATAAAGATAGCCTCAACATCATACCCTAATTCAATAAGATTGTATGCAGCAACAGCACTATCAACACCACCGCTCATTCCAATAATAATTCTACCCATCAATTAATTAGTATTGATTTTAGAGAGTTTAATAGATATTCAACTTGCTCTTTATTGTTTGACTTTCCAAAACTAATTCTTAAAGTAGATAAATTAATATTTTCATTTAATCCAATTGCTGATAAAACCTTAGAAGGTTTTATGCTTCCTGAGCCACAGGCTGATCCATTTGAGACTGCAATATTTTTTCTATCTAACTGAATCATCATTTTATCTGATTGAAAATTAGGGAATGATACATTTACAATTCCTGGTAATTTTTTTAATTGATTTCCATTGAATACTGCATTGTTAAAAAAGTCGTTTAACCCATCTTTGAATTGTGTTTCAAGTGTTTGTAGTGATTGAATTTTTCGGTTTAATGAGGTAGTTGATAGTTCTGCGGCTAATCCCATACCTGCGATTGCCGAAATATTCTCTGTTCCAGCACGTAACTCTTTTTCTTGGCTTCCGCCAATAATAAGAGAATAAATTTTCTTTGGATTTTTGACATATAAAGCACCAATCCCTTTTGGACCATAAAATTTATGAGCTGAAAGGCTTAAAAAATCTATACCGAGCGAGGTGACATCAACATTCATTTTTCCTAGACATTGGACTGCATCTGTATGAACCATGATATTATTTTTATGTGCATATTCAACCACTTCTTTCAGTGGTTGGATAGTTCCAAGTTCATTATTTGCAAGCATTAAAGAGATGAGTGACGTATTTGGTTTGATTGCAGCAATGATTGTATCAACACATACAATACCATCTTTTTTGACCTCAACTAACTCATAATTAATACCAAAGGTTTTTAAATATTGAAGTACTTTTGTTACGGCAGGATGTTCAATCCTATTTGCAATAATATGTTTTTTACTTTCGTTTGTTATAGACCATAAAACTTGATTGTTTGCTTCGGTTCCTCCGCTAGTAAAAATAATTTGTTCAGGCTTTGATGATATTGATTGCGCAATTTGATTTCGTGCTTCTTCAATTATTGAACGGGATTTTCTTCCAGCAGAATATATTGATGAAGGGTTTCCATAAATATTTTCATTCAATGTATTCATCAGTTTAGTTACTTCAGGTAATATAGGAGTAGTTGCGCTATGATCGAAATAATACATCAGTTGAAATTTTAAGGATAAGAATTAAGTTTAAGAAATGGCCTAAAGGTCATTTCTTATAGATGCAAATTTAATTGTATTTTTCAAATTAGAGTAGAAAGGCGGTCTACGTTTTTCTAATTGATTTGTCGTAGTTTCATTATCGTATTCATACCTAATGACATCCCAATCAATTTCATTATCAATTATATTTAAAAATGCAACTGCTCCTCGTTGATCACGGTCAAAAGGTAGGCCAGTAGCACCTTGGCATAAAATAGTTAGGTTTTCAATCACTTGGTGTCGAGGTACATGGACATGTCCATGAATGAAAACGACTTTTTCAATGTTTGGATTGGATTTAATAATATTGTCACGCCAATTTAATGCTTCTCTAACTGATGGTGGTTTGTCATCTCTTTTGTACCAAGCATGGGTAAATTCAATGAGTGTTTTGCCTACAATCTCTCTGTGGGCAATTTTCATGTCATTACAGAAATCTCTTCCCTTTTGTCCAAGTAATTCAGCTGTCCATTTTTCATTTTGTACAATTGCTTGACAAATTGGATCGTAAGGATCCATTCCTTCGAGAGTTGGTAACTCATCTTCCCATAGTTTTTCAATCAAATATCTGTCATGATTACCTCGAATAAAAATACAATTTGAAATCTCTTTAAGCTTTTCTAAAGTAGCCTCAGGTTCCGGACCAAGCGCAAAACAATCTCCAAGGCAAATAATTTGATCTATGTGTTCTTTTTCATCAATTATTTTTAATGCTCTTTTCAGCGAAGCCAAGTTCGAGTGAATATCTGTAATTATTGCAAAAGTTTTCGAATCCATTGTTCTTAAATATACTTTTTTTAGATTTTGTTGAGCAAGTTATTAAATATTATTAAATTTTTCTATTAATTAAGCTAAATAAAGAAATAATTCATATAATTCTTTTAAATGGCCTTATTTCTCACTATGATATTTAACACGTTAGTTATTTCAAATCAAATACCAATATGTTTTTAGAAAGCTATCCACTTATTTTTGGAATAGGTAATCCCCTTATTGATATAGTCATCAATGCAAATGATCAAGATTTAAAGATATTAGACTTAAACAAAGGTACGATGCAACTTGTAGATGAGAAAAAACAAGAGAGCATAATTAATTATTTTACCGAGAATCAACAACAATATTTTCCGGGAGGATCAGCGCCTAATACTATTTTAGCCTGTTCTGGATTAGGAGTTAATGCTCACATAGCTGGGAAAGTTGGAAGTGATGAACTAGGGAAAACATATTTGAATCGGATTAAGGAATACGGCAGTGATTCTGGTTTAATTCAAGGTTCGGGTACTACTGGGTCTAGTATTATTCTTGTTACACCTGATGGAGAGAGAACAATGAATACCCATCTTGGAATGTGTCAAGAATATTGTTCTGATGATATTGATACAGATAAGCTATCCAAATCTAGTTTTCTTTATTTCACTGGATATATGTGGGATACTAATTCTCAAAAGTTAGCTATTAAAAAAGCAATACAAATTGCTCAAGAGAATAACGTTAAAATTGTTTTTGACGTGGCGGACCCGTATGCAGTAATGCGTAATAGACAAACTTTTTTAGACTTGATAGAGAAAAATATAGATATTGTCTTTGCCAATGAATCAGAAATTAAAATTTTATTTGAGTCTGAAAATTTAGAATATTGTTTTGAAAAACTTTCTGATATTGTTAATTGCGGTGGTATCAAACTCGGAAAAGATGGTTCTTTAGTTTTTTATGATAAACAAAAATATAAAATAAAACCTAATTCAGTTCGAGCAATTGATACCACAGGTGCGGGAGATATGTATGCTGCTGGATTTTTAGCTTCCATTGCTAAAGGTAAGGATTATAGTGCAGCAGGAAAAAATGCCGTATTATTAGCAGAGGAGGTTATAAAAATTCAAGGTGCACAACTTGAATTAAGTTTCATAACCAAGATGGCAGAAAAATTATTTTGAAAATTATAAATAAACATAATTATTCAATTAAAAATTCAAATTATTGATTTATTGGAGACTGTCCAATTAACTTAATGTTTTATGGATATTTATTTTAACAAGGGATGAAAAAATGAAATTAAAAAAAATTTTTGTTTGCTGTAGTGCTTTTTTAATTGCTTGGGGAATCATGTCATGCTCAAGCCAAGAGTATACTACCGCAAAACTAGCAATTCAGCAATCAGATTTTACAAAAGCATCAGAGTGGTTGCCAAAAGCAATGGCAGTTGAACCAGATAATCCTGAAATACCAATGGTTATGGCAATAGAGATACATGCTAAAAATGAAAACTGGGAGGAGATGGTTAATCTCTTCAATAAAGCTATGGATATTAATCCTGATAAAGAAGTTGAAATTAGAGGGGCCTTTATTTCAGTTAATGATGCTGTAAATAATTATGTAGATTTTTATTGGGCAAAAGAATTTAATGCCGGGGTTTCGCAGTTTAAAAAAATGCAAGAAGATCCTCAGAATAAACAGGACTATCTTGATTTGGCAATTAAATATTTTAAAAATGCGGTATTAATCAACCCATCAGATGCAAATTCACACTCTACTCTTGCTAAATGTTATTTAGATAAAGGAGAGAGCGAATTTGCTGTGAAGGCTGCTTTGCTTGGAGTAGAAAAAAATCCAGATAGTTTTGATGCAAATTTTAGCGTTGCGCAAATTATGAGTCGTACTGGTAGTTCAACTGAAGAAATGCTTCCTTATTATCAAAAAGCAACAACTATCGATCCATCAAATAGTAGAGTTCTTAGAGAATTAGCTGGAGCTTATTATGACTTGGGTCAAAAAGAAAAATCAATTCAAGTTTTTGAAAATGCAATATCAAATGAAACAAATGATACAACAAAAGCTGATTTATATTTCAACCTTGGTGTTATTCATAATCAAATGAATAATTTTGAAGCAGCAGAAATAGCATTTGATGAAGCATTTTTTCTAAATGAAGAAGATTTTGAAGCCGCTTTAGGAATGGCAAGGTCATATGAAGGGCTTGGTGATAGTTATCTCAATGGTTCTGATGGTTTTGATAAAGATTTAAATGAAGCATCTAGATGGTATAGAAAAGCTGAAAAGAAGATAAAATCAGTGATGGTTATTGATATTGATAATAAGAACACATATCAGAAGAATTTAGAATTAGTAAGATATAAGAGAGACGTAGCTGAGGGTAATTAGAAAAGTTTTTTTCTTTTATTTAAATATTCAGTAATACTCATATCCAAACTCTGATTAGTAAAAACGGGAACATAATCGATAAGATGTTCCCGGCATTCTTTCTTATAATTACTTTGAAGATTAGTTATTAATTTTTTGTAGTCTGATTGTACGTGCCAAGGTTCTGTCACAATTTTTTCACCGGATTCCATATCAATAAATTCAGTTCTAGTGTTAAAGTCAAATTCTAATTCTTTTCTGTCAAGGATATGGAACACTATTACTTCTTGTTTCTGATGTCGAAAATGTTTTAATCCATTCATTATATTACTTTGGTCATCTAGAAGATCGGATATCAATATTACTAATCCGCGTTTTTTAATTCGTTCTGCTAGTTCATGAAGAACTAGCCCAACTTTAGTGTCCAAACCTGTTTTTTCATCATCAAGTTGAGCAAGAATGATACCAAGATGACTTGGTTTTGATTTTGGTGGAATGGTGTTATCAATCTTTTTTGAAAATTGAGTAATGCCAACCGCATCTTGTTGATTAATCATTAAATAGGATAAAGAGGCTGCCAAAGAGTTAGCATATGTAAGTTTTGAAACCTTACCGCTTTTGTATAACATCGAGCGACTTGTATCTAAAATAATCTGGGTTCGCATATTTGTTTCTTCTTCATAACGTTTAATATAAAGTCGATCAGTCTTACCAAATAGTTTCCAATCAATATGCCGGATTTCATCACCTGAACCATATGCTCTATGTTCAGCGAATTCAACAGAAAATCCATGATATGGACTTTGATGCTGACCAATAATATATCCTTCGACTACTAGCCTAGCTCTCATAGCCATAGAATTTAAAAGTGCAACAGTTTCGGGTTGAAGATATTTTCTTTTATCAGTATTAGTTGTCATTTATTTATTTAAATGATTAATTAATTGATCTATAATATCTTCGACTTTAAGTCCTTCGGCTTCAGCATTAAAATTAGGTAGAATACGATGTCTTAAAATTGGTTTTGCTAGTGACTGAATATCACCTATGTTAGGTGATGGCCTACCATCAAGAACTGCTTTTGCTTTTGCGCCTAGAATAAGATATTGAGATGCCCTAGGACCTGCACCCCAGTCTACTGCTTTTTGTATAAAATCGGGAGCATTATCTGAATGTGGTCTAGTAGAAGCAGATAATCTTACAGCATATTCTACTACATTATCTGATAAGGGTACGCGTTTAACAAGATTTTGAAAAGATATTATATCATCTTTTGTTATAATTGGATTCAAAGTTAAATTTTTTGTTGAAGTGGTTCCTCGAACTATGGATATTTCTTCATCATTTGAAGGATATTTTATATTTAGATTGAACATAAAACGATCTAGTTGTGCTTCTGGCAGGGGATATGTTCCTTCTTGTTCAATTGGATTTTGAGTTGCAAGAACAAAAAATGGCTCATCTAGAGCATAGGTTTTACCTCCAGCGGTTACCTTATGTTCTTGCATTGCTTCGAGTAAAGCGGATTGAGTCTTTGGAGGTGTTCTATTTATTTCATCAGCAAGAACAATATTTGCAAAAATGGGTCCCTTATAAAATCTGAAAGATTTTTGTCCTGTGTTTACATCAACATCAATTAATTCTGTGCCAGTAATATCACTTGGCATAAGGTCTGGAGTAAATTGAACCCTTTTGAATGAAAGATCTAGAACATCAGATAAAGTTTTAATTATTAGTGTTTTCGCTAAACCAGGGACCCCAACTAGCAAAGAGTGACCTTGCGATAATAATGCTATAAGAAGATGTTCTAATATATCCTTTTGTCCAATAACTACTTTACCAATTTCTTTCATGAAATCGTTTTTCATTTGAGTCAATTTTTCAAATGCTATAAGGTCTTGTTGTTTTTCTGTCATATCATTAATACTTTATTTTTTATAATTTGATATAAAAATTACCAAAGCAGTTGTAACCTAAAAATAAAGAATAAGGTTATAATTAATGGTAATGTTTAGGTAATAATTTAGTCACTATTTAAATAAAAGTTCAGTTTAATGAATAATTCAATAGACCAACCTGAATCTTTGATAGGCAGCACATTAAAAGAGTTAGAATCTTTAGTGTTTTCATTAAATGCAGAAAAGTTCAGGGCATTACAATTATTTGATTGGTTATATTCTAAGCAAATAGATAATTATGATAAGATGTCCAATCTTCCTATTTTATTAAGAGAAAAATTATCAAACATTCCCATTCATCCTTTAACACTTATAAATAAAAATACTTCTAATTCGAAACGAACACAAAAATATCTATTTTCATTAAAAAATGGTAATTTGATTGAATCTGTATTAATGGTAGAGGGGAAAAGAATCACTGTATGTTTATCAACTCAAGTCGGATGTGCGGTTGATTGTGATTTTTGTGCAACAGCTAAAATGGGTTTTGTTCAAAATCTTTCAGTAGGAGAAATATTAGATCAATTTTTACAGCTTCAAAAAATTAGTAATCAAAGGATTACAAATGTTGTATTCATGGGCATGGGTGAGCCATTTTTAAATTATAATAATTCAATTGGCGCTGCAAACCTTCTCCATAATCCAAAAGGTATCAATATGGGGGCTTGGAGAATTACAATTTCAACATCAGGTATAACTAAAAAAATAAGCCAGTTCTCAAAAGAAGGTCATCCATATAAACTAGCGGTAAGTTTAAATGCTTCAAATGAAAAACAGCGCGTAAAAATCATGCCTATCACCAAGGCATACCCTTATTTGGATTTAATTAATATTTCAAGAAAATATACAATCACTTCTAGAAAAAAGATAACATTTGAATATGTAATGCTTTTAAATGTTAATGATGATTCCAAAGATGCTCTGGCTTTAATTGAATTATTAGGTTCTATCAACTGTAAGTTAAATATTATTCCGTATAATGAAATTGATGATATTTACAAACGGCCAAATAACAAAAGAGTAGATAATTTTTTAAAAGTATTAGATAATGCACCATTCCCAGTAACTGTAAGGTGGAGCAAAGGACAGGACATAGATGCAGGTTGCGGGCAATTAGCGACAAAACCTGGATAAAGATATGAACAAAGTTTCACTAGCATCAAAAACCATTATGAAAAACACAGGATTTAATGGTGATACAGCGATTATCTTAGGATCCGGATTAGGTGGATTTATAAATGTATTAAATAGGAAAAGAGTATTGAAATATTCAGAAATTCCACACTATCCAGAGGCAACAGTTGAAGGGCATTCAGGTAAATTAGTTGTGGGGTTATTGGATAATCAGGATATAATTGTTGCTAATGGGAGGTTGCATATGTACGAGGGGTATTCTCTTGATGAAGTGATTTTCCCAATCAAGGTTTTCAAAGAATGTGGAATTAAAAATTTAATTATAACAAATTCAGCGGGAAGTCTAATTCCAAGTCACAAACCTGGTACTATTATGATAATTGATGGTCATATTGATTGTACATTTAAAGCTAGGTTTGAAAAGCCTAAAGTGATAAGAAATCAAGATTTTCATTCCTTAGAGCTAGAATTAATTGCAAAAAATGTAGCACTTGAAAAAAATATAAATATTGTAAAAGGAAACTATTGTTGGGTTATTGGGCCAGCATATGAAACATCCTATGAGATTGAATATTTCAAATCAATTAACGGGTCTGCAGTAGGTATGAGCACGCTACCAGAAATAAGAGAAGCAGGTCTGAATGGGATGAAATTGTTAACTCTGTCATTGTTAACTAATTTTGCGGCAGGAATATCTGAAACCCCTCTTACACATGAAGATGTGTTAGAGAATGCTAAGAAATCAACGGAAAAAATGATAAAACTACTTTATGGAATTATTAAGGAGATAAAATTATGAATATTCGTAAAGAAATAGCCAATATTAAAGATTCAATTATAAACTGGCGTAGAGATTTTCATGAGTACCCGGAGTTAGCATTTAAAGAATATCGTACCGGTGATATCATCTTTGAAGAGTTGGGATTAATGGGTTTAAATCCTAAAAAGAATATAGGAAAAACTGGTATTACAGCAGACCTCAAATTTGGTGAAGGTCCAACTATCGCACTTAGGGCAGATATGGATGCTTTACCAATTAAAGAAACTAGTAATTTAGATTTTTCTTCAAAAAATGAGGGAGTCATGCATGCTTGTGGTCATGATGGTCATATGGCAATGTTATTGGGAGCTGCAAAAGTATTATCAGAAAAGACAAAATCGTATAATGGTAGTATACGATTCATATTTCAACCAGCAGAAGAAGGAGAAGGTGGCGCACGATATATGATTGCAGATGGTTGTTTGGATGGTGTTGATGAAATCTATGGAATACATTTGTGGAATTATCAACGGTTAGGAGAAGTTGGAGTAAAAGAAGGTCCTGTATTAGCAGCCGCAGACATGTTTGAAATAAGAATAAATGGTATCGGAGGGCATGGGGCAGCACCTCAAGGTACAATTGATACAATTGTCGTTGCCTCACATCTTATCAATGCATTTCAGACTATAGTTAGTAGAAATACAAATCCTCTTGAAAGTACTGTTGTATCCATAGGTGAAATTCATGGTGGAAATAATTTTAATATCATTGCAGATAAAGTATCTTTATCAGGAACTGCACGTGCTTATACAGAAGAAAACCGAAACCTCATAAAGAGAAGAATGCAAGAAATTATTGATGGCATTGCAAAAACATATGATGCAGAGATATTATTTGATTACAAAGATGGTTATCCATCAACAATTAACCATAAGGAACAAACAAATAAGGTGCTAAGAGCTGCTAAATGTGTTGTGGGCAATAATGCAAGAGAGCCTTATCTTTCAATGGGTGGTGAAGATTTTGCTTATTATTTGCAGAAAGTTCCTGGTTGCTTCTTTTTTGTAGGATCGGCACCGAATAGTGATAAGTTATTTGAAACTCCCCATCATTGTTCGCATTTTAATATGGATGAGAATGCGCTATTAGTTGGTTCATCAATTTATTTAAATTTGATAGATGACATTTTGAGTCATCAGTAACCTATTGAAGAGGTCTCACCTCGACAATCACCTCCGCCAAAAAATCCTTCATTTGTTATCATGATTCCATTTGATTCACCAATGTAGCCGCCTCGATATACTATTTTGTGTCCTCGTGATTTTAGATTAATTAATACATCTTTAGATAAACCTCGAGGTTCAATTTGTATA
>Ga0066856_10000702_pt1 | contig 12626 bp, 15 predicted proteins | sample ETNtaG_5_FD_65605 | JGI IMG/M metagenome (GOLD analysis project Ga0066856, IMG submission 65605) | Marine microbial and viral communities from oxygen minimum zone, Eastern Pacific Ocean - ETNP201406SV205 | ecosystem: Environmental > Aquatic > Marine > Oceanic | place: Pacific Ocean: Eastern...
GTGATAAAATGAGCAGCAGTAAGCCAAAAACTACTTTGTTTTTGAGCGATGACCTCAAGGCTGTTGAAAAGAAAATCAAGCGTGCCTTTTCGGGCAGTCAAGCAACCGTTGAAGAACATCGTCGCTTGGGTGGAAATCCAGACATCGATGTGGCCTATCAATACATGATGTATTTCTTTGAGGATGATGATGCTTATTTGGCTGAGATTAATTCCGATTATAGAGCAGGAAAAATCCTTGCAGGTGAAATGAAGCAACTTTGTATTGACAGAGCGACTGAATGGATGTCATCGCTCCATGAAATGCGGGACCAAACGGCTCATGTCGTCTCCGATTTCCTCGCTGAGGATTCCCGCTAATTCATGTCATCTTGAGAAAATACTGCTGGGTCTGGGCCAACCGGTAGTTCACGCAATTCTGCTTCGGTTAATTCTCTCTCTACAGTGTTTTCATGAAGTATCAACGAATGGCCATGTGGGTCAAGCAATTCAATGGTAACAGCATCAAATGTTTTTGGCCCTTTTAGGGATTCAATTCTGGCAAGCATCTCGTTGAGTGTTGAAAGTTCGCCCATGAGTTCTTCTCTGCTTTCCGAGGAATCTGCTTCAATGAGTTCAGCTTCATGGCCTCTTTTTACCAAATTGATGATGTCTACAAATCGATTCAATACGCCCTCAACGTTTGAAACATAGCCTGTTGAGTTGCTTCCTGGATTGACCTGAAGGTCAAGTTCAGGTAGGCGAACAGTGCACGAAGAAGACCTAACAACTCGAGCACTCAAGAGGTCTGGGCTGTCAATAACAAGTGAGCAACCACCCGGTTTTTTTCCTTCTGCAGGGATAAAATCAGTTTGTCTCCAACCACAATCATGACATTGAACTGTGACTTGTGTATGCTCTCCAAAGTATGGGATCTCATCAACATGAGCAATCATTTTCACATTTCCGCTTGCATTGCATATGGGGCATGGTATGTCAATGGATTGCTCGTCCATCAATTCACGCCCGTAAACTCATTTCGTTCGACTGCAAAGCCTTCCATATCGGTTCCTTTCAGGCCGCGGCAACCTTCTGGTAGCAGCATCAAACGAGTCTCAGTCATCTGGATAATTTGGCCTTGGAGGTCACCCTCAATGAATGTGTGAAGCCAATTCAGTGCTTGTGAGAATTCAGTTTTCCTCTTGATGAGGCGTTTCATTTCAACGATACAAGCATGCCCATCAGCAACCCAATCCATGAGTTGGTGGCATCCAGTCAAGTCGTGCAATGTAGCGTTATGCAAGACCATGCCTCCTTCTTCTAGAGGAACGGGTGGACTGGGGTACAGGGTGTTAAGGTCATGATAGGTCATCGTAGAGGTTGGTGGACGACTGGTGTCTTCATGTTCAGAACTGGGCATTCGGAATCGTCGCAATTGATCTGTACTCTCCGCGATTTGATCCTCTTGAGGTTGAGATAATTTTGCCTCAGCCTGTTCCAACAAATCCAAATTAGGCATTGATGGAACAACCGGTGTCTCGTCTTGATGAGGTGATACGGGTTCACTCGGGGCTCCTGAGAACCGGTCAAGCGAAGATTGTGCTTCGTCCGGAACCTTTTGTTTCTTCCTTCGCACATGATTGGCTTGTTACAGGTGCTTCATCAACACTCCCCTTCAATTACGGTTAAACAGACTGTTATCAGCGTTTTCTCCCGTTCCCCGAATTTTCGTGAACTTGATAAAGGACAAGAACGACCGTATCTTAGAGCCTCAAGGTTCAAAGAGTGTCAACGGAAGGGAAAATCATGACCGAGCAACAAGGCGTCCTCAAAACCGGAACTAGTACTGTGGGAATTACGTTCAAAGGAGGTGTCGTTGTTGGAGCCGACCACCGAGCAACCATGGGTCATTTCATTGCGAACAAGAGTGTCCAAAAACTCTTCAAAATTGGAGACAATCTTGCTCTCACAACAGCCGGACTGGTCGGTCACGCCCAGTCGTTGTCCCGAACTCTAACAGCAGAGGTTGCATTGTTTGAACTTCGTCGTCAACAACCTATGACCGTCAAAGGTGCTGCAACTCTCACGGCAAATATTCTCGCCGGCCGCCCTCACTGGGTTCAACTTCTCATCGTTGGAGTCGATGACGATGGAGGCCATGTCTACTCCATTGATTCAGCTGGCGGGTCAATACCAGATGTTTACTGCGCCACAGGTTCAGGCTCTCCATACATGTACGGTGTCCTAGAAGACGGCTTCAGTGAAGGGATGTCACAAGCGGATGCATTAAAACTGGCAGCCCGCGCCCTCTATGCATCAGGCCAACGGGATGCAGCCTCCGGAAACGGTATGGATTTGGCTGTCATCACACCGGCATCTGGTTACCAACAAGTCTCTCAAGAAGACATTGCAAAACTCCTCAAGTGAGTATTTTCCGATTCCTGCGGCATGAGCCGCATTCGCCTTACGGCATGTCACAGGCAGTGTGATGACGCAGGAACGAGGTAGATACTATGCAAATGACCTACAAAGAATTGAAAGACGAAATCGCGAAAATTGTACCAAAGACGGTCGATTACAGTGTTGATTTAGAAGCGGGCAACATTGCTATCATTACGACCCAAATGGACAAGTTTGGCGGTCGTGACGGACTCATTGGAAAGATTGCAAAGCGAATCAAGAGAAAGATTGTTTTGCGCTCACCTGTTGATGCTATGATGGATGTTGATGCTGCAAAAGAAGTGATTGAAAACCTCATCCCAGAAGATTCAGAAATCACAGAGATGTACTTTGATGGCTGCTATCGTGAAGTGACGATTCAATGTAAAAATCCAGGTACTGCTGTGGGGCGTCGTGGAGAAAATACTCGAAAGATTCGTGACGAAACCGGTTGGTCCGTCAAGGTTGAACGTACCCCGCCTCTCTTCTCAAAGACGGTTCACGACATCCGCGGTTACCGCCAAGAAAAAGCTGATGAACGTAGGAAATTGTTGAAGGATTTTGGCCTTAACATTCACCGCCCTACTCGCCCAGGAGCCACTTGGGCGCGTGTAACTGCTCTTGGATCCTACCGTGAAGTTGGCCGGGCATGTCATTTTGTAACGACCAATGAATCAAGAATTATGATCGATGTCGGGGTTAACATTGCCTCCGACACCGACCCGATGCCGTACTTTACGGCTCCAGAGGCGCTCCCACTGGAAAAACTGGATGCAGTGGTTTTGACGCACTCTCACCTTGACCATGCAGGAATGCTGCCTGTTTTGTTCAAATATGGATACAGAGGTCCGGTTTATTGCACTCCGCCCACCCGAGATTTGATGCTCTTGTTACAAACAGATTATCTCAAAGTCGGGGGTGCTGAGGGCAAGCGTTCACCCTATGATATGGAAGACATACGAATGTGTATGAAGCATGTTGTGGATGTTGACTGGGGTGAAACAACCGATATTGCCCCAGATGTCAAATTGACATTCTCAAATGCAGGACATATTCTTGGCTCTTCTGCAGTACACCTCAACATTGCAGATGGTAAGCATAACATCGTCTTCAGTGGAGATCAAAAGTATGAGAAATCATGGCTCTTTGATGCTGCAAACACTCGTTTCCCAAGGGTTGAAACCCTCGTGATTGAATCAACTTACGGAGCATCCGGTGATTATCAACCATCACGTCAAGAGGCGAATCAAGAACTTCAGGATATTGTTTCAAGGACATTGCTTCGTGGTGGAAAGATGATCTGCCCCGTGTTCGCTGTTGGCCGCAGTCAAGAGGTCATGATCGCTATCGATGAATTGTTTAGATCTGGGACGGTTAAACCCGTTCCAGTTTGGCTTGATGGAATGATCCAAGAAGCAACTGCTATTCACGCAGCTCATCCAAAGTACTTGACCAATTCATTGAGCAAATCTTTGCTTAAGGATGATGGGGAGAACCCGTTTACAAGTGAATGGTTCCGCCCAGTCAAAGGACGGGAACTTCGTGAAAGTATTGTTATGGACCCGTCACCATGCATCGTTTTAGCGACTTCTGGAATGCTCAATGGCGGTCCTGTTATGGAATATTTCAAGAATTGGGCTCATGAAGAACGTAACTCACTTTGCTTTGTCGGCTACCAAGCCGAGGGTACACTTGGACGCAGGCTTCAGAAAGGGTTTGGTGAAGTACCTATGATGATTAATGGAAAAACGGAAATTGTCAAGATCGGCTGTGAGATGGTTACAATTGACGGTTTCTCTGGTCATTCAGACCGAAGGCAACTTCTTGAATTTGTTGACCAATTGAACCCCAAACCACGAAACATCATTTGCCATCACGGCGATTATCAAAAATGCAACGAACTTGGTCACACTCTAAGGGAGCGGTATCGTTGCAGAACTTATGCGCCAAAGAATCTTGAGACAGTTCGTCTCCTTTGATTACGAAAAAGGCATTTCTATGTCGTAGTCCATTGGGTCCGGTAACGGTTCGTTAACCAATGGTGATTCGATCAAACCATCGTTTGCCGGATTACCACCACTTGACGGTAAATGAAAATGGGGTTTATCGCCGCTCTTCCAAATCGTCAAAACAGCTCCTATAATGGTGATAATTAACGTCGTAGTGACTAGAGCAAGGGAATGCTTACTTTCCAAGAATATGGCCCCAATCCACATGCCTATATTGATGATAGCCGCCATCAACATGATGCGTCTCGTACGTGAGCCCATGGTAACTGCACGACCATGTTGTTCATGAACCCGTTGCGACAGTGTCACGGCATGCAGCGTAGTTCTGGGCCATCTTGCCCCGGTTGGTTAATGACGGCAGTCGCCCCTTGGGGAGAAAATGCTGAGGATGCTTTTGACCAAGGTCTTGTTGAACTTGGATTGGGAGATAGCCGAATTATCCAAGCTCAAGGTGCGATGCTTCCCCTTGGTTTTGGCGCAACACCTCCTCGGTCGTTGCCAATGGGGTCATTGGTTGAATGCCACCTTGCAACAGCATATGCTTGGAACGGGTCCTCCGCATCTGCGGGTGTTGCCTGGGCATCTTGTGTGACTCCAGAAGGCGATGAATGCACCATTGTTGCTACCATCACCACCGCTCTTGATTATGAGGAAACCACGATTCTTCTTCGAAGAAACCTACAGCGTAGACTTGCCAGTAGGGATTTAGAAGTCGTAGAATTTGATGTTGCTGTGGATGAAGTAACCGCTGGGCAAGACCATCATGGTGTGGCGATAGCTGCTCTCATCTTGCCGGATTCCCTTTCTCTTGGTGCAAAGACAAGAACTGGGCCAATACGTGGAGCACTCACTCGCAGAGCAGAGGAGCCCAAGAAGCGAGTCGACACAAAGGCACCTGCAGCACCTGCACGGCGTCCTGGACAACCTCAAAACAAGCACGATTTCACTCTGTGAAGTTTATTTGTTGTCGGAGAGTTGTTGTGCTATGACTGAAAAAAAATGGCTTATCATCCGTTGCCCAGCTTGTAACATGTGTTTCGGGAATCGCTCCTTGTCCGGGCGCTGTCCTCACTGTGGACAACGAGTTACAGATTCCGCTGAAGTACTCGGTATTGCGAACTCATCGTCCCAACTGCGTATTGAGGTGGCCTTAGCAAACACTCCTGAAGACCTAAGGGGTGCTTTGAGAGAAAAGTTATCTAAAAATGAATTGTTGTTTGATGAACAAGATACTCCCTCACCGAACGTTTTGATTGAAATGATCCGCCGTCGTAGTGACGAGACACATTCTGTAGGTAGAATCACAGTCAATTCAGTACTCGCTGACTATCATGCAGAAATGGAGGCTGATGGGCTTATGGAGCGTGCTGAACAGGAAGGATTGGTCCTCCGTATCGCAGATGGACGCTGGCAGTTCCTTGAGTGAAGTTCATAGGTAAGACCTCGTGGCAAAGGATAACGGGCGTATGGGTTAGTTTGGCCTATACTCGGGCGTTTGGGACGCTTGGACCCAAGTTCAAATCTTGGTACGCCCACCATTACTTCATGAGCGTTGGTATTCGCCAACAGAATGAACCCATATGATGTGGAATCCGAATTGAGTCTTCACATACGAGTCAGGGGCAGTTTCAAGTTCAGCTGACCAAACAGCTTCTTCAAAGTCCTGCGCCATTTGTCCTTCAATAAATTCTCCCAAGTCTCCCCCCTTACTTGCACTTGGGCAATTGGAATACTTCTTTGCTAGTTTTTTGAACACTTTGAAGGGCTTCTTGGCGTTTTGAATCAATTCCAGGATCTCTCGTGCATCGGGTTTATTTGTGACTAAAATGTGACGAGCATGAGCTTTACGCGGTATTTTTCTCCTGTCATGACGCCGCATCTTATGTCACCTGTGTTGAGCCACTGTTGCCATTCTATCAAAAATGTGCGCTATTGTCCAGAGCAAACCTGTGACTAGAAATGTAGCTGGCTCGATGCTCCAGAATGCTTGCTTTGATATTGAAAATCCGCCAACCATTCCAACCCACCCAAGAATGTAACTGATGAATGCGCAAAATGTGTATACTGAGGTGTTTCGACCCAACAACCAAGAGATGTTACGTCGGTGATGCTCAATGGCCATCATCGTTCCGACACGAATGAAAAAGCCAAGAGGTTTTATCCCTGAGTTTTCTGTTCTATAGATTGATTCAACAGGAACATGTCCAATCCTCCATCCCTGTTGAGCCAAGTTGATCAGCCAAAAGTTTGGGTAACCATAGCCGTTCCAAGAGCGATTCCAATTCCACTCCTTAAGCACTAGGTGTGATGTTGCAGTAAATCCACATTGTGGGTCTCGTATTCGCTGACCTGAGGCAAGTGTTGTAAAAAAGGAAAGAATCACGGAAGCTAATTTTCTGATAAGGGGCATTTGATTGTACCCTTTGTTATGCTTGGAGCGGTCACCCTTTGCATGGTCGAATTGACCGTTAATTACTGGGTCAACCAATGAATTCAAGTCGTTAGGATTCATTTGTCCATCGCCTGCCATAATGACGCTAACAAACGGAACTTTGAATTGGTCAATTAGGTATTTGTGACCGGCGTCAATTGCTCCACCCACACCGATTCCTCCGGTGTTTAGGATAGCGATTTCAGTCGTGATTTTCGTAGTTTCAGCGACCCTCTCTGTGTTATCTGTTGATCCATCGTTGACGACAACAGCAAGATCTACTGACTTTGGTAGTGTTTCTAAGACGGTCGCAATATGTGCCTCTTCATTGCGCGCTGGAATGACAACACCTACCCTCCAGCCCTGTTGCATGTCACCCCCTAAGGTCTGCTTCTCATGAAAGTACGCCTGAAACCGTATTGGAGTGTTGAAATGAAGAACAGGATTCATAGGTTAAATGAATCAGGATAATGTGTGTCAGATTCACTCACGCGCATTGTCTTGCTCGCCCGAGACATTGAGTTGCGAATTGTTTCGTTGATCATCCGTTGCCGAGAAGTTGCAAATGAAGTCATACTTCTTGACACCGGTTCAAATGATGAAACGGTTGAATTGGCTCAAGAAGTAGGCAGTAAAGTCTGCCATTACAATGGAGAGATTTCTCCTCAATCCATCGCTTCCTATCTCTTAGAACATGACCTTACGGAAGGAAATACCCTGATACTACGTGTGTCAAGAGGATGGAAACTTTCGAACCTTCCTCTTGCTGTAAACAGAGCGAGAGAGCCTTGGGATATTCATTACACCTACAAGGATGAATCTTCAGGAGTTGAAGATGACGCCGATGTTGTGCTTTCATCTACAAAAATGCGCCACTTGGTTTTGAGTAAAGCCGGCTGTCAAGCTCTTGCAGCGCTGTCACCTCTTGGGACGCAACAAGACGTTTCGGACAAATTGCAAGTCCGATTTGTTGAAGCAGAGGCTCCCATCAACCTACCCCAACGGGAATCCTTAGCGACAGCTTCTCGTTTTGCTCAGTTGTTTTATTGGATGTTGGAATCAAAACATCCTCTTTTGCTGTTCGGTATTCCGGGGGTGGTCATCTTCGTGCTTGGTTATCGTTTGTCGGGTGATTTAGCGTCGATGTTCACTGAGTTGAACAGTACGTCTATTGGAGTTACATTGGCGACGATCGCTATGACGCTGGTCGGACTTTTCGCCATGATGGTGGCGATTATTCTCTATATCATGGGCAAACAAGTTGAACGTATTCAGCACCAGTACAATTGGCCGAAACAAAATTGAACTTGTGAGAGGGGTGCTGAGTTATGGTTGAGAAACTTGTATGCTTGGATATGGACCGTGTTTTGGTTGACCATTTGTCAACTTGGCAGTTTGTATACGACCAACTCGGAATTTCAAACGATGAGTCCTTTGAACTCTACAATCAGGGAAAACTGGACGAATGGGATTGGATAAAACTGGATTTGGATTTGATTAAATCCTCATTCGAAGAACCCATAACCGATGGACACCTTCGGTCGTTGATGGATGGAATGCCAATGATGAAGGGATGGAAACTGCTGATTGAACATCTACTCAAACACAAAGTGAATGTAGCCATTGTGAGTGGAGGGCTGCAAAAAACAGCACGAGATATCGCTGCTTGTTTTCCATCGGACCAACCATGGCAGCGCAGATGGGGGGGTATTGACCGCCACACAGCGCGTGAACAATCCGGAGGAATGGATACATTGTTGCATGTTTTCACCAACGGTTGGTTGGCAACAACGCCGTCTGAATCCGGAGAAAGTCTGATCGGAGATTTTGGAAGATACCAGGTTCAAATGGATGGAAAGGGCTCAATTGTCAAGATGCTCCAACGTCGCATGGGAGTTTCCAAAGAGTACACTGCATCGGTCGGTGACTCATCCGGTGATATTGGAATGTTCCGAGAAAGTAATTGTGCGATTTTATTCAATCCTTGGGATGATAAACCCAAAAATCACGCTCATTTCATCATCGAAGAAAAAGATTTAGCCCTTGTCCTGAATCAAATTTGTGAATCACTTTCCATACCCAAACCTTGAAGATGGAACGATTGAAGTGAGTATCATGTCTTTTGTTGATGATTTTCTGACATCCATCTGTCCACATTGTGGATTTCTGTTGGGCGAGTTCATACCCGGTTTACCCTGTCCGGAATGTGGAAAGCCATTGCTTTGATCATGGTGTTACTCGGCGAGACGTTCGGGGGAACGGAATGACTTCGCGAATATGTGATGCACCGGCTAGCCAACTCACGACTCGGTCCACACCGAGTCCGAATCCACCGTGAGGTACGCCACCGTACGCTCGTGTGTCAATGTAGAACTGATACGGTTCACGAGGTGTGCCTTCTTCATCAAGGCGACGAAGAATTTCCTCTTCAGACCACGTCCTTTCACCACCACCAATGATTTCTCCATATCCTTCTGGTGCCAAGAGGTCGTGACAAAGAACGTATTTTTCATCTTCTGTGTCAACGCGGTGATAAAACGGCTTGGCAATCTTAGGGTAGTGCGTAAGGAAGTGAGGGACATCAAAATCCTGAGTAAGGACTTTTTCCTTTGAATAATCCAAATCATCGCCCCACTTGACATCAACTCCCATTCCTTGTAGGGTCTCAACAGCCTCATCATAGCGCATTCTTGGATAGGGGTTGTCCGCATAACGAGCCACCAGTTCCAAGTCTCTGTCAATGGAAGTGAGTTCAGCCTCACGTTCGTCAAGAAGCGTACGTGCAATGTGACGAACAACACCTTCACCATGAGTCATAATTTCATCATTGGAGGCCCAAGCCATTTCCATTTCAGCATGCCAAAACTCAGTGAGATGTCGGCGAGTTCGGGATTCTTCTGCACGGAATGATGGTGCGATGGTGTAGAGCCGCTCAAGAGCCGGCATGGCAGCCTCAGCATAGAGTTGCCATGACTGTGTGAGGTATGCAGTTTCTCCGAAATACGGAACTTCAAACAGTGTTGAGCCACCCTCAACTGCACCAGCGACAAAGTTAGGTGCCTGGTATTCGATGAAATCTTCATTTCTGAAGTAGTTGTGAATTGCACCGAATGCTGAACTTCGTAGTTTCAACATCGTTGTCATCCTGCTAGTGCGGAGGTAAAGATGGCGATTATTGAGCAAGAATTCGGACCCCCCTGGCATCGGTTCGCCATCCTCATCAACGACATTCAATGCCTCTTTGTTGATTGGAAATGGGCGCTCTGGGTCAACAGCCCCTACAATCTGAAACGATTGAGCGACGAGTTCGTGGCCACCTGGTGCCTTTTCGGACTCTACTACTGTGCCGTTGAGGATAACACTTGATTCAATAAGTGCGCCTTTCATCGCTTCAAAGACTTCTTCTCCAAGATCTGTGAGTTTGCCAACACATTGGATGTCTCCTGTTGAATCCCTCAAAACGATAAATCGGAGTTTGTTGGAGCCACGGGTGCGCTTTATCCATCCTTTCAATTCAATGGTTTGTCCATTGTGCAATCCATCTTGGATATCTCCAATCCATACCGTCTTGGCCATACTCCCACCTGTCCTTCCATTCGGGGCGTGTAATTCAATGTCACCCTTCAAGCGCTTGATGAAAATCAGTGTTTGAACCATGAAATCGTGCAAAGGGTCAAAACCCTTGGCGAGTACAAACAAGTATGAAAAAACTGGCGGTTTACGCACTTGGTGGCAACGCGTTGCAACCTCCAAAAGGCGATTCAACGAACAGTTCTGAGGTTCTTGCTCGCGTTATGAGCGACGTTATTGATTTACTTGAGATGGATTGGACCGTTATCATTACCCATGGAAACGGACCACAAGTTGGCCACCTCATGGAAATGGACGCTGATGGGATTCATTCCCTTGAGTCGTGGGTTGCTGCAACTCAAGGAATGATAGGTCATGACCTTTCGATGAATTTGCAGGCAATACTTCAACGCCGCCTTCGGCCAGAACGTACGGCCGTAATCCTCACGAGAGTTGAAGTTGATAGCGACGACCCCGCCTTTGCTCTTCCAACAAAGCCAGTGGGTCCAATCCTCGATGCAAAGACTGTCATGTCAGCTGATTGGGATATTGCTGAGACAATACACGGTCCTCGTAGGGTAGTGGCAAGTCCGGAGCCGTTACAAATCATGGAATTGGATGTGATTCGTAAGTTGGTTGAACTGCAAGCAGTGGTCATATGCGGAGGTGGAGGGGGCGTGCCTGTTGTTGACCGCGACGGGCATCTTGTTGGAGTTCCTGCGGTGATTGACAAAGACCTTCTCTCGTCCCGTTTAGCAATTGATCTCAAAGCTGATGCATTGATTATCTCAACAGATGCAGATGCCGTTTACACTGATTTCGGAACTAAAAAAGCCAAATCTCTTAGAAACATTTCAGTTGAAGAAGCGGTATCAATGGATGAAAAAGGACAATTCCCAGCAGGATCCATGCGCCCTAAGGTTCGTGCATTATGTTCCTATGTCTCAACTGTTGAAGCCGGTCAAGGTATTTTTTGCACACCAGGTTCTGTACTCGACGCATTACGGGGCGAGGAAGGCACCACATTTACGGTTTGAGCGATTCAACGCTTCAATAAGGGAAAAGAATCACATTCATATGATGCCGATTGCTCGGGTAGAGCATGAAGACAACCCCTTTCATTGAAGCTGAAGCACATTGTGACGGACCTTGCGGTGTATACGACCCTGCTAGCGCACGAATTGCTGCGGAAGCAGTTCAATCCATGACCAACAAAATGCTTGGCCTAACATGCCCTGAGACCAACGATGGACAAGCCATGGCATCCTACCTCAACACCATGTCTCGCTATGCAGCAATCAAGGAAGAAGAGGCCCAGAAATGCAAAGATGAATTGCTTGTTCTTTGGACTGACTTCTTTAAGCCACAACATCTTGAAGCAAACCCAGATTTGCACGATACGTTTTGGCATGCTGCAAAACTATGCTCGGCATGCAAGGTAGAGGTTTCTGCACACCACGCCCAAGAACTCATGGACGCATGTGAGGCAATTCACAACATGTTTTGGGCTGTAAAAGGCCGAGAAGTCCCTTGGATTCGCGCTTCTTGAGGGCATGATATGTCCGAACCCATTCAGGTTCGTATTAACGGCGACAGCATGTGGCCAACATACAAGGATGGTACGGTTCTAGAATTCAAACCAATCGATGACAACAGCGAACTAAAAGTTGGTCATGTGGTACTTTCTCACCATCCTCTAAAGAAAGATATTCTCGTTGTGAAGCGCATTCACTCCATCGTTGAGGGCCGTTTCTTCCTTGTTGGTGACCAGCCAGATCCTCTTGCTTCTGAAGACTCTCACAACTTCGGAACAGTCTCCCGTTCAAACATTGTTGCATACCTTGTTGAGTAGTTGTTAGTGGCGGGCCTGACGGGGTTCGAACCCGCGGCCGATGGATTAAGAGTCCATCGCTCTACCTGACTAAGCTACAGGCCCACTCCGGCCTTCCGACTCGCATATTTAATGATTCATGCCCTTCTCAAAGCATGGTCCCATGATGGTTAGGATTTCTCCAAAACCGAAACTCCATCAAGGCCAGCAAGAATCACCACATCGCACATTTCGGTAAACAATCCAACTTGAACCACCCCTGCAATATGGAGGAGTTGCGCCTCTGTCACGGATGGTTCAGTGATGGTTGGACCGGTTTTGGCATCGACGATGTAATTTCCGTTATCAGTTACAAGGGGTCCTTCCTC
>Ga0066856_10000706_pt1 | contig 12563 bp, 10 predicted proteins | sample ETNtaG_5_FD_65605 | JGI IMG/M metagenome (GOLD analysis project Ga0066856, IMG submission 65605) | Marine microbial and viral communities from oxygen minimum zone, Eastern Pacific Ocean - ETNP201406SV205 | ecosystem: Environmental > Aquatic > Marine > Oceanic | place: Pacific Ocean: Eastern...
TTCGACGGGGCAACGCTATGCTTCTCAATGGAGCTGATGCAGATTTGCTATCCAAAGAGCAAATTCAAAAGCGTTATCCGTTTCTAAATACTGAGAATGCCCGGTTTCCCGTAAAGGGAGGCTTAGCCCAGCATAGGGGTGGTACGGTGCGTCATGATGCAGTTGCTTGGGGATATGCAAGGGCAGCAGATTCCTACGGTGTTGATATAATACAAAACTGCGAAGTTACAGGATTTAAGATTGAGAAGGGTGTCTGCTTAGGCGTAGAGACAACAAAAGGTTTTATTAAGGCAAAGACAGTAGGAGCTTGTGTTGCTGGTTCATCCAGTCGGTTGATGCAAATGGCTGGCATGCGTTTGCCCATTGAAAGCCACGTTTTACAAGCCTTTGTATCCGAAGGTTTGAAGCCTCTATTGCCAGGCGTAATTACCTTTGGAGCGGGTCACTTTTATTGTAGTCAATCTGACAAAGGTGGGCTCGTATTTGGTGGCGATATCGATGGGTACAATTCCTATGCTCAGAGGGGAAATTTACCAGTAGTCGAGGATGTCTGTGAGGGTGGAATGGCAATATTTCCCATGCTTGGTCGAGTAAGATTGCTTCGTATGTGGGGTGGCATCATGGATATGTCGATGGATGGGTCACCCATAATAGATAAAACTGATATTTCTGGCCTCTATTTTAATGGTGGTTGGTGTTATGGTGGTTTTAAAGCGACACCGGCGTCAGGATGGGTGTATGCGCATTTGTTGGCTACCAAAGAACAACATAAAACGGCACGTGCTTTTCGTTTTGATAGATTTTCCAAGGGATTAATGATCGACGAAAAGGGCATGGGTAACCAGCCGAATTTGCACTAGGGGATCTTATGATTATCAATCATCCATTACTGGGACCGCGTGACAGCTCTGAATTTGTGTATCTCGGAGATGCAAATTTGATTAATCGTCCAAATTGGCAAGAAGAAAATGCCTTAAGGCATTTCGTAGATTATGGCTATCTACGGGATAATGCTGCTGGGGTGCATCGTGAGTTATGGTTCCATGAATATGGTGACAGATCCTGGTTGGTGGTCACTCGGGATACCGTGAGTCATGAAATCAAAGAAGTTAGATTGGCCAGTGACGTGGCTACTGAGGAGGGTCGGTAGTATGGCACAAAAAAATAGGCTAGAAGGTGGTCTAATCAACCGTAACAATACTCGGACGTTTGAATTTAATGGGCAATCTATGCAAGGTTTCGAGGGTGATACGCTTGCCTCGGCATTACTCGCAAATGATATTCGGTTAGTTGGGCGCTCGTTTAAGTATCACAGGCCAAGGGGTGTGCTATCCGCTGGGTCGGAGGAACCGAATGCGCTCGTGGAGTTGCGAACCGGAAATCGAAAAGAGCCTAATTCTCGTACTACAACAACTGAGCTTTATGATGGACTTGTCGCTAATCCTCAAAATTGCTGGCCATCCTTAAATTTTGACTTTTTAGGGATTAACGACCTTTTAGCACCTTTTTTAACAGCCGGATTTTACTATAAAACATTTATGTGGCCCTCTGTTTTCTGGGAAAAGGTATATGAGCCAGTAATTCGGCGCGCAGCAGGTTTGGGGTCGGCTTCTTTGGAGCCTGACCCAGATTGTTACGATAAAGGTTTTCTTCACACAGATCTTTTGATCATCGGAGCTGGGCCAGCTGGATTGGCTGCGGCACTCACTGCGGCGAAGTCGGGTGTTCGAGTTATTATTGTCGATGAAGACTTTGTTACTGGCGGCAGACTTAATTCAGAGAATTATATTTTGGATGAAAAACCAGGAAGTAAATGGGCAAAGGGTATTACGGACGAGTTAACTGATTTCAATAATGTAAAAGTTCTTACACGAACAACGGTTATTGGTGCATTTGATCATGGCATCTATGGAGCAGTTGAGCGTGTCTCTGATCACCTTAAAACTCCAGATCCTGGAAAACCTAGGCAGATTCTTTGGCGTGTTTATACGAAACAAGCGATACTTTGTTCTGGTGCTACAGAAAGATCAATAGTTTTTGAGAATAATGATCGGCCGGGTATAATGTTAGCGGGAGCTATGAGAAGCTACGTTAATAGGTGGGCGGTTACACCAAATCAAAATGTGGCAATCTTTACAAACAATAATGACGGTCATCAGACCGCGCGTGCGCTGCTTAGTAAAGGCGTAAATGTTGCAGCTGTCATTGATACGAGAAATCAAAAAGTTAAGTCCACAGATTACGAAACATTTTCTAATGCTGTTGTTTCTAATACTTACGGACGCCTAGGCTTGAAAAGTGTTACTATTGATCACGAAGATGGAACCCAGCGGACATTAAAATGCGGCGCTTTAGGAGTGTCGGGTGGATGGAACCCTAATATTCATATAAGCAGTCACCATCGTGGTCGTCCAATTTGGAAAGAAAGTATTCAGTCATTCATACCCGATGATAATTGCCCAAGTGGTATGCTTGTAGCAGGTTCTGCCAAGGGATTTATGGAATTAGAGGATGTTATTAAATCAGGCTTTGATGCGGTAAAACAAGCACTTGAGAACTTGAATGTTAAGCCTAAAAATATTGATATGCCACAAGTACAAGGGGACGTTGAGCAAGGCATAGAGCCCTTTTGGATAGTGAAGGGCACGTCACGTGGTTGGGTTGATCAGCAAAATGATGTAACCGCAAAAGATATAAAGTTAGCAAAGCAAGAGAATTTTACCTCTGTCGAACACCTAAAGCGTTACACGACTTTGGGAATGGCGACTGATCAGGGAAAGACGGCGAATATTTCCGGCTTAGCAATAATGGCTAATTTACTCGGTAAGCCAATTCCAGAAGTAGGAACGACTATATATCGCCCACCTTATACACCAACTGCGATAGGGGCCTTTGCTGGAAGATCGCGTGACAAGGACTTCAGACCAGTCAGGAAAACTCCAAGCCATCTATGGGCACAAGAAAAGGGTGCCGTTTTTGTCGAGGTTGGAATGTGGATGCGTGCCCAGTGGTTCCCAGAAAAGGGTGAAACTCATTGGCGGCAATCGGTAGATCGAGAAGTTCTCCAAACTCGAAAATCTGTTGGAGTATGCGATGTAACCACGTTGGGAAAGGTAGATGTTCAAGGAAAAGATGCTGCTAGTTTTCTTAATTTAATTTATTGTAATGGATTTGCAAAATTAGCAGTCGGGAAAACGCGTTATGGTTTGATGTTGAGAGAAGATGGTATTGCAATGGACGACGGAACGGCGGCTCGTTTGGAGGAAAACCATTTTGTTGTAACGACGACGACTGCAAATGCAGTGTCAGTTTATCGCCATATGGAATTTGTAAGGCAATGTTTGTTCCCAAAAATGGATGTGCAGTTAATTTCTACCACTGAAGCTTGGGCTCAGTTCGCGATTGCAGGACCCAATAGTCGAAATGTATTAAGAAAAATCTTAGATAAAGAATATGATATCTCAAATGATGGATTTCCGTTCATGGCTTGTGGCAAGATTACCGTTTGTGGTGGTCTCAGAGCTAGGTTGTTTAGGATCTCTTTTTCCGGTGAGTTAGCTTATGAACTTGCAGTTCCAACCCGTTACGGTGATTCTTTAGTGCGTGAAATAATGAAAGCCGGTAAAGAGTTTGATATAGTTCCATATGGTACTGAAGCTCTTGGTGTCATGCGTATTGAAAAAGGGCATGCGGCTGGTAACGAACTCAATGGAACTACCTCGGCCTTAAATTTAGGAATGGGTAGAATGGTGTCAAAAAAGAAGGATAGCATTGGATCTCTTTTGTCAGAACGTGAAGGGCTCAATGCTCAAGATGCTCTGAAATTGGTTGGATTTGTGCCGGTTAAAACCGATGATCCAGTTCCAGCTGGAGCGCATTTAATGAACACTGGAAGCCCTGTAGATGCTGAGCACGATCAGGGTTATATAACATCTGCTTGCTATTCACCAAATTTAAACTGCCATATTGGAATAGGATTTTTGAAGGCAGGTGATACTCGGATTGGAGAAGTTTTGCGTCTTGTCAGTCCACTCACTGGTCAGGATCATAATGTTAAGGTAGTAAGTGCTCATTTTGTTGATCCAGAAGGGGAGCGGTTACGTGCATAGTTTAAATCCTATCTCACCATTAGGAAATACGGAGTCAATAAGTAAGGAAGTTGGCCCCTATACCATCTCCGAAGTAACTGCTTATGCTTTAGCTTCCTATTCTTTAAGAAAAGGCAGTGAGAACGATGCAAAAGAGAAATTAGAGCAGTTTATAGGAAGTTCACTTCCGGATGTTATGAACTCTAATTTTGGCAAGATTTCTTCATTTTGGATAGGTCCATCCCAATGGCTAATTGAAGCTCCAATTGAAATCCATGAGGATTTGGCAAGTGAGCTTAGCGAAGTTTCTGTGGGAAAAGCTTCTGTAACTGAACAAACAGACGCTTGGTGTAGATTTGATTTAAAAGGATCTGAATTGGCCACGCCTCTCTCTCTTTTATGTAATGTAGACGTACCTTCTTTCAAAGGCGGTGAGGTTACACGCTGTCAAATGGACCATTTGGGATGTTTTCTTATTTGCCGTGATATAAAAAATATTACTATTCTGGGTCCAAGATCTGCGGCTGAATCGCTATATCATGCAATTATTGCTGCATTGAAGGCAGCGGTCTGACTACGTTGCCGGTATTGGAAAGTTATCATTTACTCTAAATACATTGATTTTTTTTCGTTCTTCTTCTGGGGATAAAGAGAATAAATCAATGTAATGACGGCGCAGAATGGACGCGCTGGAAAATCCAACTGATAGAGCGATTTTGCCTATCTTTTCATTTGTGTACAATATCATTTGTCGCGCAGCATTTACCCTAAGTTTGCGAAAATATTGACGTGGACTTTCCCCCGTTGCTTCCTTAAATATTCTAGATAAATGTCGAGAAGTAATTCCAATTTCATCAGCAATATCATTAACTTGAAGTGGATAGTTAATTTTTTTATTTACCAAGGAAATAGCTTTTCGAGCTAATTCGGGCATCTCATCTAAACCTTCTAGCTCATTTAAACTAGGTATAACTTGTTTTACATCTTGATTTCTCATTATGGGATGTTGAAACCAGCATGCAACCTCTGCTGCTACACTTGATCCCAGTCTCGAACGTATCAGCAATAAGGCGAGATCGAATGCTGCAGCTGCCCCTGAAGCCGTCATAATATTTCTATCAGTTTCGATTACTTGTTCAGAAGAAATGTTATTTGGGAATTGGTTTGAAAAAGCTGCGGCATAACACCAATGTACAGAATATCTAATATTTGGTCGAACTTTAGCTTTTGCTAACAAAAAGACGCCTCCAGAGACAGCGCCTATTGTGCAGCCGTGCCTCTCTAGTCTCCTTATGACGCCAACACTTCTGTTATTTCCAAAATCGGCATTTGGAGGTGAAAGTAATATTAAAGCGTCTAACTTTTCTACTTCTTCAATTTTACCATCAGTTTCAAATGCTACGTTCGCACTTGCCTTCACTTTATCGGCATTTTCGGAAAATAACTTCCATTCAAAACTTTTTGTATCTGAGATTTCGTTTGAGGCCCTCAGAGGTTCTATTATAGAGGTAAGGCAAGCCATTGGAAAGCCATCAAAAATTAAGAAACCTATACGATAACTATTTCTGTTCAATGTAATTAGCCAATATTTATTAATAATCTAGGCAAGTTACATAGTTTGCTTTTTATTCTTTTTCAAATAGTGATTGGTTTAAACTCTAATTCTGGCGATACGTTCCAAGCTGTCTAAAAATTTTGATCTGTCATTTTTGCTAAATGCTGAGCCACCGCTTTGACGAAAGGGATCAGCTGCCCTGATATCGTACATCAAATCACGCATTGCCAAAATTTCTCCAATATTTTTACTGTTCAAAATCTCTCCATTTGGTTTGATTACTTTGGCCCCTTTCTCAATCACGTTGGCCGCTAACACAATATCAGATGTTACAACAATATCATTCGCACTCAAATTTTCAGATATCCAGATATCAGCAGCGTCGGATTCTTTACCAACAACAACCAGTTTGAGAAGAGGGTTCTGAGAGGGACGAATTCCACCATTGCTTACAATGTAAGTTTGCATTTTATGTCGGTCAGCCACTCGTTCGATCTCTGACTTTACCGGACAAGCATCAGCATCAACAAATATACTAATTGAATTAGCGCTCATTTAGATCCTTCACGCTGATACCAGTTCTTCAAAATTTTGTCTTTAAGCTTAATAACATTTAGTTTCCCTACTTTAAGCTTGATTTGGAAAGTAGTCTTCGCAAGATCCTTCGCGGTAAACATCTGCGGTGCAGCAATGCAATCCCCCACCGAATGCGTATGCACCTCTAAGATCCACTGGAATTACTTCCATTCCAAGCTTATCCATTTGTTCAGCTTGGTATACTTCAGATTTTTCAACACAAACTGTTTTGGGATCTAATACTAAAACATTCATACTTAGCCAGGTTGATGAATAGCATAACGGAGGAGGAGTATTGTGAGCTGGTTGAGCAGCGTCAATAATTTCCCAATCATTTTTCTCAAACAGTTTTCGTTGTTCGCCTGGTAGACTGCGTTGAGGATTATTTAATATCAGGCCAGGCCTAAGGGGGGTAAAAGTAGCATCAATATGTATTGGGTAGGGGTCACCAGGAAAATTCAAAGCATGAACTCTGTGATCAGAAAAATGACGACGTATCCATTCTATTCCTTTTAAATTTGTAGTAAAACCGTGTTGGACTACTAAATCTTTCCCAAAACGTAATACATCGGCTGCGTCAAACAATGGTTCCTCTTCCGTAGTAACGAAGAATTTCTCAGCAGTCCATTTTAACCGTTTTTCAACGCCAATTTTCTCTGACAAGTAATCTTCATGATAGTCTGCGTCTGTCAGACGTGGTTTGGGAGCTGCTTCATGTTTAAAGTTTTTGTCTTCTTCCCAATATCTTTGCATAAGTGGTCTGTAACATAGATACTCAAACCATCGGCATCTATATGACATTGTTGCTTCTAAGATTTCAGAACCTACCGTCAATAAAACATCGCGGGGCGGCATACATCCAAATTGACTGTCTGTATGAAAATCTGGTGTAGTCGCTGGCTGTGAGAAATCTATTGGCGTTGGCCTGTCAACTTTTATTCCTCGTTTTGACAATAGCGAGGCAAAATTATCCAAAAGTTCATTTGCTCGATCGATTGTTTCTTGCGGTCTTTTCCCCCATTGGCCTCGCATATCGCTGTCTTCTGGCACTTTTGCGTCTAAGGCTGGTTCCTCTGGGGGAATATGGCAATTATCGGCCTTACCAACAATAACATGTTTTAGTGGGTCCCACTCATTCCAGCTATTTACGACTGTTTTCATATGCATGGCCTCGTAGATTTATTTCAAAATATAAAAATAAAAGTAGCACTTGAGAAGAACGATGCCAACCAAGATTGGGATGGAAGGCTTACAATTTGTAAATAATATTTAAAATTTATTGGATGCTCTTGAGGTGGGATGGTGCGTTTTTGTACGTGTTGAAGGCTTCACAATAAAGATCAGCTAAATCGCTTCTCGGTTCAATGATTTCTGAAATAGCTGGCTGGGATACAATATTTTTAATTGGTTCATTAGTTTTCCCCAAGATAGCCAGACGTGCGGCACCCATGGCTGCTCCGTATTCGCCGTCAATTGGACAGGCGATAGCCGTGTTTAAAGTGGTCGCTATAGTCTCTAACCAAAATCGCGAACGGCTACCTCCGCCAATAGCCAATAATTGGTCTGGGCAAGGACCTGCCTTTTCCAGCGCCTCTAAGCAATCACACAATGCAAATGCTACCCCTTCCATTACGGCTTGAGTCAGTTTTATGAGATTACTGTTTGTCGATAATCCGGCGAAACCACCTCTTATGTGTGCATCATTTAGAGGAGTTCTTTCACCCGATAGGTATGGGTAGAATGTTTCGGAAGAAGGTCCATTGATTTTATGACTCAAACCCTCGGATAATTCATTGGGAGATTTCCCGGTAACACTCGAGAGCCAATTCAAACTATCCGTTGCTGAAAGAATTACACCCATTTGATACCATGTTTTAGGAATTGCATGACAAAATGTATGAACAGCAGATTGAGCTAATGGGGTGTACGCATCTCTGGCAGTAAGCAGAACACCAGAAGTCCCGATTGATACGAAACCTTGACCTTCCTTCGTAATACCAACACCACAAGCTGCAGCAGCGTTATCTCCCGCTCCAGCCACAACTGAAACCCCAGTTGGAATGCCTAGTTCGTCTGCAATAAATTTAGAGACTGAAGATGCTACTTGCGATCCTTCTAGAAGTTTTGGCATTTGATCAGATCGCATGTTACTTGCATTCAAGGCGTAGTCCGACCAACAACGATTTCCGACATCTAGCCAACTTGTTCCTGCAGCATCAGACATATCCATAAAGAATTCACCGGTTAGGTAATATCCAAGATACGAAGCAGGTAAAAGAACCTTCGCAACTTGTTCGAATAGCTCTGGCTTATTATCTTGTATCCAAAGTAACTTTGGTGCCGTAAAACCTGGAAAGATGATATTTCCGGTAATTTCGCGCAGATGTACATCTTGATCTAACTTTGACGCTTGTTTGTAACTGCGAGTGTCATTCCACAAAATACACGGGTGTAGAATTTCACCATTTTTGTCTAGCAATGTTGCCCCATGCATGTGACCTGCAATGCCAATTGCTTGGAGACTTGCAACTGCCGCTGCATTCCTGTTTTTTAGCTCGCTAATGGAAGCCTTCAGGGCATCGATCCAATCTCTTGGATTTTGCTCATTAAAACCCGATGATACACTCTTTACCGAGTAGCTGTGATCAGCACTGTCCAAAAACTCGCCGTCTTGTGTTACAAGTAAGCATCTTAAACCAGATGTGCCCAGGTCAATACCTAGAAAAGTTGGTATCAATTGGTGTTTAATATCTCACCCTCAATGTAAACGATTAGATCTTGGCTAATTCCTGCTCTAGATCCTTAATTTCAGCTCCACCCGCCATTAACCTTCGAATGTCAGCTCCTTCTAGCTCTGCTTTAGTCCCTTGGCCAATTACTTGCCCAAGTGCAAGAAAGGTATATCGGTCAGCAATTAGCCTAGAATGTATTTCATTATGGGTGATAAAAATAATAGCTATGTCACCCCTTGCCCTTACACGTTTTATCGTTTTTAGAACTTCCATTTGCTGCTTCTGACCCAAAGCTGATGTTGGCTCGTCTAGGATCAGAACTTTTGCCCCAAAATAAATTGCACGTGCAATTGCAAGCGTTTGACGCTGTCCACCTGACATAGTGCCAACCGCCTGAGATGGATCCGAAAAATCAATTCCAATTTTTAACATCTCATCATGAGCAATTTTATTCATTTCATCCATACGAAGAGATCCAAGTCTCGATGTCAATTCGCGTCCCATGAAGAAATTTCTTGTGACGCTCATTAACTGATTAATTGCCAAGTCTTGATATACTGTTCCGATGCCTGCTGCGGATGCATCTCTTGGGCTTCGAAATGTTCTCTGCTGCTCTTCAATAAAAATACTTCCGCTTGTGGGTTCGTGGACCCCTGAAAGAATTTTAATTAAGGTTGACTTGCCAGCCCCATTGTCTCCAAGGAGAGCATGGACTTCTCCAGGATATACTTCAAGGTCAACATCGTTCAACGCAATAAAGGGGCCAAATTTTTTGGTGATATTACTTACCCGCATGTAGCTCTTTGAAGTCATGACTATATCCCTCCAGTAATTCTTTTACGAATACGTTCATTCGCAAAAACAGCCGCCAGAAGCACCGTACCAACAAAAACTCGGAACCAAGATCCATCGATCCAAGGTATAAAAAACACAGCGTTAGCAACTAACCCAAATGTTACCGACCCAAACACTACGCCTAGTATAGAGCCAAACCCGCCAGTCATTAAAATTCCACCAACAACTGCAATGGCGATTGCTTCTAATTCTTTAAACATACCTTTAGCTGCATCAGAAGAATTTGTATCGAAAACTTGGCAAGTCGCAAATATCGTCGCGCAAAAAGCTGAAAACATGAACAAACCAATCTTTACTCTATTAACTGGTACGCCATTAGCTCGAGCACTTTCCTTGTTGTCGCCCGTTGCGTAAATCCAGCTTCCAATTTGGGTTTTGGCAAGCACATACCATGCAATACCGGCTATTATTATGAACCAAAGTAGACGAGCATCAAAGCCAGTTACCCACTGTTCCATTTTCCGATTTATATTCAAAAAACCGAGGTAACTAATTAAATCGATTTTTTCAGCCCTTGTCATTTCAGCAGTAAACTCAACTCCGGCGGCTATTTTCTGACCAATCCAAAACCATGCATCAAACAACCATCCAAAAACCTCACCACCCATTTGTTCTGCAAACCAACTTTCTTTCTTGAAGTCAGGAAGTCCAGACACATTAGTGTTTAAGTTTATCAGGCGAAAACATACTTCAGTTAATCCGCGTAGAAAGAACCAAAATGCGAGGGTCACTATAAAGCTTGATAACCCTGATTTAACTACGATCGTACCAATAAGCCACCCGAATGCTAGCGTCATTATGAGCGTTATTAAGAATGCTAAAAATGGCGTGGCTTCTCCTAATCCGAAAGGCAGACCCCATTTCATCATAATCGCGATCGACATGCCCGCAAATGCTATCATTGGGCCGATTGATAAATCAAATTCACCTGCAATCATTAATAATGCAGCACCTACGGCAATAATGCCTAACTGAGCAATAATTGCGACGTTGTTCTTTAAGCCAAGAGCATTAAAAGCCTTCCCATCGGACGCAATGCCTAGAGATACAATTATGACCATCATGACGATGAAGGAGCCAATCTCTGGTCTCCTAATCATACGTTGAAACCAGCTTTCTTGTTGAAGACGGTCAGATTCACTTCGTTCCGACATGATTACCTCGAACTAATTATTAATTGGTGTGGGTTTTCAGTAAACAGGCGAGCATAGCTCGCCTGTATGTCTTTGCAATCACGGAGACCGTTATTAGCGGTTCACACCCGCTTGAGAAGCAACATTCTTGTAGTTTGATTTATCAACAAAACCAGGTCCTGATGGGATATTTGCACCAGGTAATAGTCCGGCATTTGCGTTATACAAATGCATAACTATAATTGGCATGTACCCTTGTAGACGCTGCTGTTGATCGATTGTAAACGCAGCATCTCCATTACCGATCATATCCATCACACCAGGTGACAAGTCAAAACATGCAAGATGTACGTCTGCTCCAACGTCTTTTATAGCTTTTAAAGCAGCTTCACAAACATGTGGTCCAGCTGCTAAAACGCCATCGATTGATGGGTCTGCTGACAAAGCGGCGGCTGTTCTTGTTTCAATTTGCTGTACGTCGTTAGACACGTCGATCATGTTGAGATCTCCGCCAAGACCAGCAAAGTATCCTTCGCAGCGATCAACAAGAGCAGTATTGAACGCCTCTTGGTTTAAACATAGACCGTTGGTAACACCTTCAGCTTTGGCGCGTGCTCCGGCTTTTGTGCCAGCTAAAAGCTCTGGCTGACCAACGTGCATGATTGCGCCAACTTTTGCAGAAGACTCTAACCCTGAGTTCATTGTAACCACTGGAATTCCTGCATCCACAGCTGCCTTAATAGCGCCGCCTAATGCATCAGGATCTGGTAAAGACACAACAATTCCATCTGGGTTTGAAGCAGCAGCAGCTTCGATTAACTTTGCCATCGCTGACATGTCGCCAGATGGATCAAAATTGTACTCAAAATCTGCACCAAGCGCAGCTGCCGCATCACGGCCGCCTTTTTCAACAACAGGCCAAAATGAGTCTGTTCCTTGAGTGTGTGTAATCATAACATAACGCTCTGCAATAGCAGTGGACGCCATCATTGCGAGCGCAGCGCCCGCCATCATAAGTTTTTTCATAATTTTCTCCCAAAAAGTACCTAAGGTACCTAATTACTTTAACAACTGATTCTGAAATGTTAAAGATCAAATTAGGCTCAATTACCCCAATAAACCCAACAAAATAGCTCCAGTTAGCGCTAACATTTACAGAGCCTTGCATTTACATGCAACCCATTTTTTAAATTTTTTTTTGAATTTTATGTAAGGTTCTAATAATATTAATTTTTTTTCTGACAGACCTTTATTTTATTAAACTGTCTCAGAATATTTTCTTATATTAAAAGTTACTGTCGTAAAAATAATGTTCTTAAGACTTAAATGCGCGCAATACTTTTCTAGTTGCGTCGACTAAAGGGTTGTGTGTTTGGCTCAGGATTTGCACTCGGTCAAATTGATCTGGTTCAGTATCTAGAGATTTTCTTAAAGCTGTCCCAAAGGCCATTCTTAACTCTGTCCCTATATTGAATTTGCATATCTTTGAATTTCTTGCCAAGAAGGATCTCTGTACTATCGGAACTCCAGACCCTCCATGGATCACTAATGGTGTCGAGGTTACTTCTTCAATTTGTCTGATCTTATCTAAATTAAGGTTGCCCTCTTTGTTTTTTTGTAAATG
>Ga0066856_10000707_pt1 | contig 12563 bp, 4 predicted proteins | sample ETNtaG_5_FD_65605 | JGI IMG/M metagenome (GOLD analysis project Ga0066856, IMG submission 65605) | Marine microbial and viral communities from oxygen minimum zone, Eastern Pacific Ocean - ETNP201406SV205 | ecosystem: Environmental > Aquatic > Marine > Oceanic | place: Pacific Ocean: Eastern...
GATGGAAAAAGCCGAAGAAGCGGCTGAACAAGGAGAATCAACCTCGCAAGTCTCGGATTCTGATGTGGGCAGCATGGAGACGATGGAAAAAGCCGAAGAAGCGGCTGAACAAGGAGAATCAACCTCGCAAGTCTCGGATTCTGATGTGGGCGGCATGGAGACGATGGAAAACGCCGAAGAAGCGGGCGAACAAGGAGAATCAACCTTGCAAGCCCCGGATTCTGATGTGCGCACCATTCCTCCACCGCCACCTTCAGAAGTTGCGGAGCTACGCGAGGTCGTTAAAAATATGGCGTCGAAAATGGATACATTTGTAGAATCGATCACAGAAAAAGCCGAAGAAGCGGGTGAACAAGGAGAATCAACCTCGCAAGTCTCGGATTCTGATGTGGGTACCATGGAGACGATGGAAAAAGCCGAAGAAGCGGCTGAACAAGAAGAATCACAGGAAGAATCTGAATTGGAAACGATTAATCGCAGAATGCTTTTGAAAAAGAAGAAGGATAAAGAAAAAGAGGCGCCGGCGCCGGCTGATTTATCTTCAAATGCTCCGGAGCCTCAATTTAATGGAGATCAAACAATCATTAACCAAGCAGAACCGAATGCTCTGGTTGGACCGAAACCGTATAAAGCCATCGTGATTGGGAAGAAGCAAGCGGCGCTTGGTTTGCTCATCGCAAGATCGTTCAAAACGTTACAACTGCCCGCGGTAACTGAAATTTACGAAGGTGAACCGAAAGCATTCGAATTAGTGGTTGAAATGACGGAAAAGGAAGCCAAAGAACCCGGCGCCGGCGACGTTCGAGTCAAGCAAGAAGTCATCGGGAACAAAAATGGGATGCATGACATTGAGCTTTCAAAGTCAAAAGACGACGCGAGAAAAGGCTTGACGAATCGGATAACGATGTCCGTTCCGATGATTACCGGCGACTCGTTAATTGCGAACACGAAGCACGAAGAGAAGACAATCGTTTTACACTTGGGCGAAGAGCACGTCGCGGAAGTTGTCAAAGGTTTCAAAAAGACCTTGAACCACGGAGGACGCATCGGTGGCCCGGTTTCTACCCCGCGCATCGTCTTCTTCCGCGCGAAAAAGTTGAAAGAAGCCTCGGACGCGTTTAAAGGATTACCCTTCCAAGTATTCATAGTCGGAAAACCGCATGATGAAACCTCTTCATCTAGTCGTCCGTTTTTGATGCGCATTGATGGCGTTCGATACAACAAACAATTAGATTCGATTAAAGACGATATGAACTATTTGGTCATGGCGTTACATCACAACGATCCGTACATCGACGTAGCGTTTAGTGAAGGCGCGACGGTGTGCGACAGCAGTTGCAACTGTTTCACCTCCTCGACGTTTAGACAAGCCGCACCGGTGTGCTCCGGCCACACTGCGCACTTGGAGTCGTATAAAGACCACACGTGGAGGGGTCCAAAAAACAAAGCCAAGATTCGACATGCGCACTTGTACGGTTCCGACGGTCACGGCGGCCAAATGCTAGTCCAACATAACGTCGAGTCTGCTGTTTTAAATCGATTAGATAACTTTTTGAGCAAAGACTTACCTTCCTTAGATACTGTCGGCGGTCGCGACTGGATCTCCGAAGGTTTGAAACAAGCTGAAGACGAGGCCAACGGTCTTGGAGAATTCGCGCCAAAAGTCAAAGGTAAGAACAAGAAAAAGAAAAAGCACGAAGACGAATTCACGAACGAGTACTTGTTGAAAAATCCATTGATTTCGTCCGGGTACACGTGGACCGGTGGAAACGGATATGCTGATGTTGGAGGTGGATCCATCGAGAAGGACGTTCGCGAGATTGACTTCCGGAGGAAGAGCAAGCGAAAGAATTCCAGACACATTAATTAACTTTCGTTCGCACGTGAGAATGACGACGATTGATCTTAAACAATTCATAGCTTTTTAATATACCCTACTACACTATTATTATGTTATACTCTCGTTGATTGAAGATGTGACCCTTCTGCGTGCGCGCGAGAGAGAGAGAGAGAGATTTTTCTTCTTTCGTCTCGCGCCGTCACAAAAATGCTCTCCCCCTCGGCAGCTTTAGTTCGTTCGTTTCGCGCTTTAGTTTCCACAGGCACCACCAATTCTCTCAGACACGCGGCGACCAAGCGCGCGTCGTCCAAAAAGGCATTCTCGACGCCCGCAAAAGCAGCAATGTCCAATCCTATTGCCACATTCGACACGACGGAGGGGTCTTTCAAAGCGGAAGTGTATCTCGACACGATGCCTTTGACGAGCTCAAACTTTATCGATTTGTGTAAGACCGGCTTTTACGACGGATTGCATTTCCACCGCGTGATAGATGGGTTCATGCTCCAATTCGGATGCCCGCACTCGAAGAAAAACGGCGCTCCCAACGCTGGCACGGGTGGCCCTATTCCAAACTCAAAGTTCAATAATTTAAGCACCGGAGAGGTCATCACGAGAGACGCACGCGAAGGCTGCATCCCGGATGAGCTCACGCAAAAGATCAGCAATGACGTTGGAACGTTATCGATGGCCAACACTGGGCAGAAAAATTCAGGCGGCTCGCAGTTCTTCATCAATACCGTCCACAATAACTTCTTGGACTGGTTCGATCGATCCTCTCCAAGCGCGCACCCCGTGTTCGGTAAAGTGACCGAAGGCATGGACGTCGTCATGAAAATCTCAAAGATGGAGACCCATCCGAACGACTGCCCAAAGAAAGGTGTGATGGTGAATTCGATTACAATCGCGTGATGCTAATTGAAGAGTTCACGCGCGTGCGCGCATGCGAGAGAGTCACAGAGAGTCGCCAAGAGAGAGAGAGAGAGAGTGCCATGTTTAATTTTTTACCACCTCTAAAAGCAACTCTTCACAAAAAATGTACGCAAAGATGTTTTCTTCAACTCGCGCAACTCTACCGTCGTCGTCCATAACTCGCGGCATCGCTGCACGCGAGAGGAAACGTTCCCCTGTCGAAGACAAGTCGACTACGAATCGCCAATTGGCGTTTGAAGTCTCTTCTTCTTCTTTGTCGTCGTCGTCGTCGTCATCATCAATCAGAAATGGAAACGACGACGCGCCGAGCACGTCTTACGGCACGAAGAAAGCGTTCACGTCCATCCTCCTCTCCCTGGCTACCGCTTTATCCGTACACGCATCGATCCCATCTCTCGCCAGAGCTGAATTTCTAGACGACGACGTCGCATCCGAAGTCACCGACTTGAAAGTACATCAATTGGACGGAGTGGATTTTTTCTCCAAGTCGGAGCACTCGAACGAAGATTTCTCAAATTTGGACTTGAGAGGCTCGATTTGGGTGGAAGCTGAGCTACGAAACACGAATTTTTCAAAGTCAGATATGCGAGGGGCAGTTATGACACGAGCGATAATGCCAAACGCCGACGTGCACGGCTCAGACGTCTCCAATGTCTTATTCGATTACGTTTTATTAAGAGGAGCGAATTTCGAAGACGCCGTGGCGGTTGGCGCGAACTTTATTCGATCGGATATGGGCGAGATGAAGATTAAAAACGCCGATTTTACCGAGGCAGTTATCGATCGATATCAGGTTTTAGGTTTGTGCGAAACCGCAGAAGGGGTGAATCCGTATACAGGGGTGGATACTCGGATGAGTTTGGGGTGCGATTCGTTCGTGAAGAAGTACGAAGGGAGCGGGAAAGGAGGGAAGATTGAAGTCAAATGTATAGGTAAATGCGATGCGACTCCTTAGAAAACAATAAGAATAAACTTCCTTTTAAAAGACCTTGGTGCTATATAAAATACAGAAGTCATTTCACAATATTACAAGGTTATGTGCGCTACGATTTGCGTGAACGAAAAATGATCGCCTCGATCGTTTTGCGATAAGAATTCCGCCACTTTCGCGTCCGAACACATCCTCTCTAAATCTAACGAGTCGTCCATCGCGACGCCGTGTAAATAACTCTCTAAAATTCTCCGATTATATTCGCCAATCTTTTCAATTCGTAACTGATAAGACTTTGTCGTAACGTTGTAAGCGACACCGAGTCTATGTAACTCGTCGATGACGTCTTCAGCCGTGGTCATCGATACGGAAGACGCTGTTGGTGACGAAGGTAAAGTCGTCGACGAAGACGCGACGAAGGCATTTCGATATAAAGAGTGAAATCGAGCGTCCGCGCTCTTCGCCGCATGCACGGCTATGAAACCTAAACCGTTCGTTTTGACAGACATTGCAAACGCTCTCGCAGCAGCTCTTAAATTGGCACCTTTTGGGATGCGTTCGAAACCAAACGCGTTATATGCTACGTCATAGGACATTGGTTTCACTTTGAACACGTCCAAGGTACCGCGATGCAACGCCACTGCACGGAACGGGCAGTCGATGTCGTTTTCGTTAATTTCTTCTAAAGCGTGTTTTAAGCACACTAAAGAAGACGATAAGAGTTCAAGCGCCACGACGCGACCGTTTAAGGACGACCCTTCTTCAATTTTTTCATCGGAAGTCATTTTCTTCCTTTTCGTAGGCGACTTTTTCAAGCCCATTTCGATCTCTGAATTCTCTGAGTCAGAAGATGAAAGGTCGTACTCCTCGTCGTCGTCGTTACTTCCATCCCCATCGTGGCTCATCGTCTGACCAATATCACTAATTTTCGATCTTGTTTGCAACTTCTTCGCCGCCAGCTTCTCTGCCAACATCATTGAAAACGCTCCAACGCCACAATCGGCGTCTAAACATCGCAACGTCGCGTGCGCATCCAACAAAGCGCCAACTTGTAAATCTGCTTTCGCTCTACGTAAATCGCGAAAGGCTCGAGACCAGTCGATGGAGAGCGAAAGTTGTTTCAACTCTTTGTTCAATATCGTGCGGTACCCGAACGTTAAACGAGTGAAGGTACCGATGGTTAATTCACTTTTTTCTGCTCGGAGTTTCTTTTGCAAAACAGTTTCCGGTTCCTCTGCGGGCGAGTCGTAGAGAGATGTCGGGCGAGCGCCAAAGTGGTCGTCGTCGTCTTCATCGCCTTCATCGATAGAGGATAACCCTTCCGCGTCGTCGTCGTCATATGCGTTAGCTTGTTCTTGTTCTTGTTGTTTCTGTTGCCCATCATCTTCTTGTCTTCCTTCTTCTTCATCTTCTTCGATCGTGGTCTCCAATGGACGAGGCGATTTGTGCGGCGACGCGTTAAATTTTTGAGCACTGTTGAAATATGCGGCATCGTTCCCCGCCGTCGGCGTGCGCTGACCCGGTCGTAAAGGAGAGTCGCTGGCTTTTCTTCGGAACGATGGAGTTGGTGGCTCATTTCTTGGCGTGAAAGTAGCTCCAGTGGCTTCGTTATCTTTCGATGTTTTCGCTTTAATCGCTTTGCGCAACGCCTCTCTGCGTTCTAAATCGATGTCTCTCACCGCAACCGCGGAAATTCGTTTCGTTTCCGCGGATGATAAACGTCTGCGTTCAGGCATCCACTCTGCCCTGACTAGCGCCCTGTACGCGATTGTTTTCGCGGCATCTTGCAAGAGAAAACTCAATAAAGCAACGCATATGCAAAACAATGTTTGCTCAAACGTACATGGTGACATTTCGTGAAATGGCCAGTGTCTCGTAAGCAAAATGGAGGCAAAAGAAGACGCCATGGTGGCTAAGAATAAAAACCCGCCCGGTGCTAACGTCCAAAACGGATCTGGACCATCTGAACGCGCGCACAGCACTGAGAATGCATCCGTCAGAGCCATCTTCAAGAAAATCATGCACTTGGCCTGTTCGTAAGTTTCTGGTGCGATGTCCAGCGCTTCGAGCAAACGAAAATTTGCGTTTGAACTGGAGAAGATTTCTCGCGCGACGAAGCACGTAGTGAATGTGGCGACGAACCCCATAGCTAATCCAGAGGCTAAGATGCAAGGCAATCGCCACGCTTCGGGCGACGCGGACGGCCTCGTGAAATCGTACGCAATTGATAAGACGACACAATCGTTCACGGAAGCTAATAACGCCAATGCGATGACCGGCAACGTGAACGTTTTCGGCCACGCCACATTGGTTTCGTTCGGAAACACGAGAAAAGCACACAAGACAAACACGGTCAGTAAGTGACATGTGCAGATGATGCGGTACAACACATACGTCTTTGCGCGAGCAAAAACAGCCCTCGCTTCGACAATAGCTGAAGCGACGTGCGCAAGCGATGGTTTTGAGACAATGAAATCAGCAACTCGAATGGCGGCATCGGTGGACAATTGCGACGCGGCAAAGGCAGCGTCGGAGGCTCGCATGGCGGGTAAATCTTCCAAACGATCTCCTAGAACGCCGACGATAACTTTCCTGCTACTGCTCAAAACTCGCTGGTTGTGTCGACTGTTTTGATGCATTGCGGCTTGCTTGAACCTTCGAATGATGTTCGCTTTGGTTTCAGCGTTGCTACACTCGAAGAAGCAATCGACTTTATCGATTGGAACGACAGATGTTGTTGTGACTGTCGTCGTAGGTGTCGATTGAATCGTAGACGATCGAATACCTCTTTCGGCATCGGAAACGAAATCGCTTCTTTGCTCGGATGACACTGGCTCTGGTGGTGGGCGACCTTCTAAAACGTCTCGACAGTTTCGAACGATGCCTTCGTATCGTTTACCCGCGTTTGTATACAACGATTGCACTTTAGGAGATACTGAAGGATGGCGTGAACCTTTTTGACTCACATTTTCAGACCGGTTGAGTTCTGAGTCCGTATCTTGATTATCAATTAAAGATGAAGACGCATACTCTTCTCCCACGTTGCCTGTTCTCGTCGACGAAAGCACGCGTCTTGGATTGTGCAACTGTTCCGTTCGCACTTTTGCGAATGATTCCGAAGCAGAAGTGAATAGTTTAACGTCCACGCCTAAAGCTTTCAGCGCGTCTCTGCCGGCGTTGCAATCTTGTCGGATGCGTCGCGAGAAGGCAAAGATACCTAGAAAGACCCACCCGTTCACGATACTGCCTTGGTTTTGCGCGCTATTTTCGGACATCTCAGCGGTTGTTTGCACGTCGTACGCGCACGCAACTGCTACACATCGCAGACCTCGTCGTTCAAACATCTTCTCGCGATTTCGAGCCTCATCTAACGCTTTGAAAACTTTTTTCGCATTTTCTTCGTTCCCGGCGCGAGAGATCATAGTTTCCCGTCGGACTAAATTATCTATAGATTCTAAGCATCCTTTGGCTACGGCAAAGACACCAGAATTTGAACCATCCACAGCTTCGTCTCTGGAAATTGTTGCTCTCGAGAGTTTTACTACGGAATCGTACGGTTCGTATGTTTTCTGGATGTAGGTTTCTGAGAGTGAACTCAAACCATCTTCCGCTAGACGCTCGGCGATGGCGCGATCGACAGAATCGTCAAATGTTAAATTTATTTCGGCGTCTGCTAATAAATGCTGTTCAAACGCATTGTTATTCGATCTCGCCGTGGATGGTGTTGCTGATTCCATGACGGAATATGAATTCTTCCACCATCGCGACGCCAACGCCGCGGCGACTAAAACGTCCCTCGGTTGGCAACTATCAGCAAATACAATAGGTTCTCCGACTATACGAGTCGCGAAACGATCGACGACGCAGCACGAAGTCGAGCAGAAAAGAGCTTGCATCGCGGCAACGTCTTGAATTGCACTTAATCGGCTAACACCAAAATTTCTCGTCGTCGTCGAACCAACGAAGGCTGACATCGGGTTACTACTACTCGACGCTTCTTTATTCGACTGTTGTTGTTTTTGTTGTTGTTGCATGTTCAGATGTTCTCTGTTCGACTGTTCGTTCAAATAATACTCGGGATAGTAATCATCGAGTCCTGGGCTATACCCGGGAGACGCTCGCGCTTTCGCCATTCTTCGAATTCCCAAAGCGACAGTCGCGTGCACGACGACTCTCACTGCTATTGGCAACGCACACACGCACAGCACGGTTGCAAAGGAGCACGCGAACCAAAATCCTCTACCAGCGACGACTAAGAAGAGCCAAAGTGAAAACGCTGAGGCAAACGATGCCACAGCGACGCCCGTCATCACGAGATCTAAAGAACGATCAAAAGCAGACCCTCTCGGCGATGCAGCAACAGTGGTAAGCGCCGTCGTAGATATTTGATGACGATAATGATGACTACGTCGTGGCGTTGAAGTCGACGTTCCAAAAAGAGCACCAAACGATTTCGAGCGAACCATAGATGGTTTTCTCAAGCGATTTTGATGAGTAGCCGAAGTCGTCGAGAAGAAACCTAAAATACCAGCAGCGTTCGCGTGATTTTCTTCTATTTGCTTAATCTGTTGCATTTTACGCGCAATAGCTGTTCGAGGACCGGTTCTACCTACAATCGCGGCACCACATCCCGCGTAAATGATACTCCCTCCTAAAATGGGTTCGCCTTCGGAAACGCCGATTAAATCCAGCGAGTCCATTTCGTTATCATCGCCAAAGAGCATGGATAATTCATCGCCACCAACAGCACCACCGCGCGGTGTATCATTCACAAACAATGATGAGGACGATGGTGTTGACGGTATCGCGGTATTGATTAGATAGTTTGAGTTTCTTGTGACGAATAAAACGCCCGAGCCCCGATAGACGCAATCGCACGGCACGATTTGACCGACACGCAATTCGACTATATCCCCAGGCACGAGCGATTTCGAGGACACGCGCATCTGTTTACCGTTATCGCGAATAACAGTCGCGTACGCGGGAAACTGTCCGTTTCTTGGCGCATTCGTTCGAGTCATGTTTTCTAAGATTTGTTTCTGCGATTGTCTCGTCGTCGATGTACCTTTTGTCGCAGTCAAAGCCGACGTCGATACTTCCGTACCTGTCATCAAAGCGCCATCGTCTCTGCTTTCGGACCACCCGACGTAACAGTTAGCACAGAAAACCAAAAATAAGACTAAAACGTCAATCAAAGAGTCGAGCGTTTTCGCTGGATCTATAGCCTGCAACGATTGTAAGAAAATGGCAAAGAAAATCACCCTGCCGGCTGGCGCGTTGAACTCGCGAAACGCGTGTTTCATCATCTGACGGTAATCGAATTTCTCGCCAGGGACATAGTTCGGGCCGAACTTTCGTAACCTACGCGCGACTTCAAACGGAGATAACCCCGAGTTTACCGAAGTGTCGTAAAAGTCCGCGGAGTGCTCTAAAACGTCTCTCGCTCGTAAAGGCACAAAATTGTCCAATTGAGGTTGATGATTGCGAGTGTTGGTGTTGTCCGCGCCTCCTCCTCCTCCTCCTCCTTCTCCTCTGTCTCTTCCTCTCTTCTTCCTCCCCGGAGACATGTAAGGAGCTTTCCTGGGCGGACTTTTCGTCAAGAGAGGCGTCGTGACCGCATCGTCTTCGTCTGTATCGGACTCGATTTCTGTCTGTTTCTTATCGTTGTTTTTGTTACCCATCATAATAGTGTTAACGATGTTGTTGTTGTTGTTGTTGATGATGATGATTCTTCTCATATCTCTTCCTGAACTATTCCGCACGTTTCTAGTACTCGCTGAATTCATATTCATACCAAACGGGTTAAACCCTGCGCCGCGATTCCTATGCGCCGCGGCGTTTTGTGCGTTTCGTAGAAATTCTGAATCTTCCGAGAATATCGAGTCGCCTTCTTCGTAATAATCGTCGTTGGTAGTATCGTCTCGACTGAAAACGTCCTCGGAATTCATAGTCACTCTGTCCATGTCTTCATCCTCGTTAATAATAGCATTACCAAATTCATCTCGTCTCGTGCGTCTCGCATTCGTGATCCCATACTCGTTCTCTTCGTCACTCAAAACTCTCTCTCGGTGCCTCGCCGCGGCGTAAAAATGTTGCCTGCGCAACCATTCCGGATCGATCGAGTTTGGCGTCTCTGGGGCGCCACCATCATTGAGTTTCTCTTCTTCGGAAAAGATCGATTGATCCAGCGACGAAGACGTCGAGTCGTCGTCGTCCTCAAACTTTGCGTATGCGTTCTTCGCGAGTTTACGGGACTCTTCGACGCCATCACCACCACTGTCTTCGCTCTTCGAGAGGAGCAGAGATTCCAACCCTCCCCCTCTTCCTCCTTCTGTTGCGGCGGCTGAATCGCTTCTCTCGTCGTCGTCGTCGCGTCGTCGTCTTCCTCCTCCTCTCGTTGGACTCGTTGGACCGCTCGTCGTCGTCATCGAATGATTGTTCTATTTCTTTTTGTCACACAATGGGGAATCTCGATTACACATTCAAATGTGTGTCGTTTTTTCAAAAGCCGCGCGGCATCATCGTTTACGTCGTTTCTTCCACGCAAAAGGTCCCATCGCGCGTTTCCTTTTTCTAAGGACGACGTGCAGCAGTATCACGTCGTCGTCGTCGTCGTCGTCGTCGTCTTAGCAGCAGCAGCAGCAGTAGCAGTAATAGTAGCAGAACGACGCGAGAGATACACCTCCTCCGAAAAGAAAAATGTTGAGTAAAGTACGTACGTAGTATTATTGTGACGACAAAAAGCACTTCTTCTTCTTCTTCTTCTTCTTTTGAAACGACTTTTTTGACGAGCGGATAAATGATAAAAATGATAAAAATGATAAAAATGAAATAAAGAGGAGGTCGGAACACACAAAAACTCCAGAAGAAGAAGAAGAAGAAGAAGAAGAAGAAACTCCTTCTTTTGCCGACGAGACGACGACTCGCGTAAGAAGAATGGCGGCGGGTGGTCCATTAGTCGTGACGTCGAGACGGATGGCGACGAGGACGACGATGGCGGCGACGATGGCGATGGTGGCGGAACGCGGAGGTGGAAGAGGAGGAGGAGGAGGAGGTGTACTCGGGGCGGCGACAAAAACGAATTCGATTGGCTCGACGACGACGATGATGATGATGATGATGATGATGATGCATCGTGATGGCATGACGAAAGGGAATAAGAGAACGTACGCGTCGCAGGCGAAAGCGGTCGACGCGATTTTTAAACGCCCTTTACCGCACAAAACGCAAGAGAGCGTGATCAAAGCCGCGCAAACGTTTGGTCCCAAACGACCCGGAGTCATCGCGGTGAAAGCAGGCATGACGTGCGATTGGGACGAGTGGGGGAAACGCCACCCTCTGACGGTGTTATGGATCGACGATAATCAAATCGTCCAAGTGAAAACGGAAGAGAACGAAGGGTACGCGTCCGTTCAGGTCGGGAGCGGATATAAGAAACCGAAGTCGGTGAGCAAACCAGAACTGGGGCACTTTCGTAAGGCGCAAGTACCGATTAAACGGTTTCTGAGCGAGTTTCGAGTGACGCCGCCGACGATGAAGATGTATAAGGAAAAAGAGGACGAAGAAGGAGAAGAAGGCACTGAGTTAGAAGTAGAAACCGTAGAAATTAAAGGCGCGAGGGAATATAAAGTCGGGGAGAGTTTAAACGCGAACCATTTCTTCGCGGGACAATACGTGGACGTGCAAGGCATCACCTCGGGAAAAGGGTTCGCCGGGCCGATGAAACGATGGGGGTTTTCTGGACAACCCGCCTCGCATGGGAACACGAAGAAACACCGTGCGCACGGGTCGATTGGCCAGTGTCAAGACCCGGGGAGAGTGTTTAAAGGGAAGAAAATGGCTGGCCAAATGGGTGGAAGAAAACGAACCGTTCAGAACTGTTTCGTGTATAAAATCGATAGCGAACGGAATTTAGTGTACGTGAGAGGACAAGTCCCGGGGAGGAAAGGTTCGATGGTGAAAATTAGAGACGCTTTGCGTAAGAAAGCGACGGTGGAGGAATTAGAGGCGAAAATTGGGAAGATTGGCGTGACGATTGCGCCAAAGAGCAGCAAAGATCCGTATTCGGCGTACAACAAAGAGTAGTAAGTTCCGTAATAATAATCTATCTAATAATTCCTACATGTTGTTGATTAATAATCGTCGTCTTCTGAATATTCGTAATTCCCGGCGTTCTTCGCGTCTTCTTGTAACAAAGGTTTCAACGTCCCGTACGTCACCGTTAACGCGCTCGCTTTATATGTTAAAAACCCAAGCAGCGTGACGCCGTAGTTGAAATCAAACGGGTGCCCTGGGATGTGATTCCACAACGACTCCGAGGCGACCACGAGTACGGGCACGATTAATCTCTTCTGAAACAACGCTCGAGAATATATGGTCGCGATTTTACCTAAAACTGACTCTGGTCCGAGCACTAACTTTTTCACGTCCGTTACCGGTTCGTACACCAGATTTCTCGTGTACTCTTCCTCTTTGTATCCATCTCTCTCTTCGTTTACCGTGTCTACGTACTCCGATAAGAACTGCAGGTACGCCATTGCGCCGATTACGCCCACTATCGAGCTTAAACTCGAGGCGACTCCGTATCCGAGTAAACAATACGCGCTTAATCCCGCGCCGTATTTCAGCGTCAGCGTTTTCAACTCGCTTTTCAACGCTTCGTATTCTTTATCGGATTCGATTTTCTTTTCTGTCGCCGGTCTCGGTTGCGAATACCGCGCGTTTCTCATCTTTTCCAGTTCTTTTTGTTCCCATTTTGGCACCTCTTTCTTTCTCTCGTCGTCGTCGTCGTCGTTGCCCTTCCTCTCGGGTAAGGCCTTGGTCGAAATCGACGACGACGACGACGACGTCGTCGTCGTCGTC
>Ga0066856_10000709_pt1 | contig 12538 bp, 16 predicted proteins | sample ETNtaG_5_FD_65605 | JGI IMG/M metagenome (GOLD analysis project Ga0066856, IMG submission 65605) | Marine microbial and viral communities from oxygen minimum zone, Eastern Pacific Ocean - ETNP201406SV205 | ecosystem: Environmental > Aquatic > Marine > Oceanic | place: Pacific Ocean: Eastern...
GTCGCCATTATGTCCAATATTTGCTACGTCCCAAATATCGTCTACACTGGCGCCAGTTGTGGCGGCGTAGACGTCAGTGCCACTAATTGTCAGGTTATTGCCGGCAGTAGCCCAGACTGCAGCGCCTGCAGAATCATCCCAAATCAAGAGTCTATCTGCATTTGGGTCAGATGGTAGGCTGTTAGAAGTGGCAGAGTCAACATAGGCTTTCACGTTACCTTGGGTACACAATTTGGTGTCTGATGTTCCTAGAGAATCGTTGTTTTCTATTGTTGTAACCCTAGCCCCAGTTCCACCGATTCTAAAACCGCTATCGCTGATATCGAACCTTGTCGAACCCCCTGTTTCGTATGTCTGCGTATCAGTGCCGAAAGCAATCGAGTTGTTGGTATCTCCGGAATGTTGTATTTCGCCGGCAACTAATAGTGTAGAAGAGAAAGTCTTAGTTCCTGAGAAAGTTTGTGTCCCTGAAAGGTGCGCTGTGTCTGAGTCTAAGTAAGCAGAAGCAATTGCAGTTCCTTGCCATGTTCCTGTTCCTATTGTTCCAACAGTTGTTATACTTGAACTACCTGCTATGACACCAAATTTATCATTAATAGCGGCTGAAGTCATAATATGTGCATCATTATCAGTAAACTCTCCTGAATCATCAATACCTGTTATTGTGTTGCCGTCTAAGACCAATCCTGTTAAAGTTACACTACCGGATACATCTAACGCTGTTCCCGGACTTGTAGTGCCTATTCCTACATCACCCGCATTTGTGATTCTCATTCTCTCTGCGGTTGTATCTCCACCGGAAGCAGTATTGTTGGTTGAGAATACCAAATGACCCCTTGAGTATGAGCCTGTGACAAGGTGGCTTATCTTCGCACCTACTGTTGTACCATCAGTTGATTGAGCGAATCCAATCGAAAGTGCATCTCCGGCGGTGCTACTTTCTGAGGCTTTGAGCATGAGATGGTAATCGCCATCTTCGGGTGATGAGTCAAAGTCGTAGGCGGTCTTCTCAATATGAACCTTAGAAACTGGACTGGTCGTGCCTATTCCGACATTACCATTTACAGTTAATCCTGCTGCACCTGCTAGTATCAAATCGTCCGCAGACGCATCCCACATCATGTAGGCACCCGCAGTTGCACCAAAGAAGGTAATATCGTAACCAGTGTCGTCTACACCCACAATGAGCGAGCCATCTAACTGCACGTTCCCGTCTATGTCTACAGCATCCAGGTTAGTTGTGCCGTCTATGTCGACGTTTCCGGAGATATCTAGATTGGTGAAAACAGAAGTGCCGACTGCTGTAATCATATCATTGAATGTTGCAGCTCCTGCTGCAGACATATCGAGTGTCAAGGCAGATATTACACTGCTTCCGTCTATTCCTTTGAATATGATGTCATTATCAGCGTCTTCGGCCTTGATGATGAAGTCAGAACTGGCTCTCTTGAAGCTACCAAAGGCCGTTCCATTGTCTTTGAGAATTATGTCTGCCCCATCTGCGTCTATAATTATATCTGCTGCGGAATCAATCGTAAAGTCTCCAGACTCAGTACCAATATTTGGACTGAAGATACCGTTCTTAACTCTAAATTCGTTTGCCATGCGCGGTTCACTGTCCCCTGCGCAAGGGCGTTTGACACATTAACATCATATCGATGATATTCTTTGTGCCACCGCCCTTACTTTGAATGATCCTGTACCACTAACGTTAGCAGGAACGAAATTTAATGTGATCTCGGTGCCCGAAGTTTCTCCAGTTGCAGTAAATGTTCCAAGTTCTACGTTGTTGAAAACAACTGCGTACACTGTCATGAAAGGTTCTGCATCACTTGGATAGTCATCTCCTAACAATAGTATTTCTGTGGTCATGAAGTCGTCATTAACTGTATCTTCAACTATTATGAAATACTTGGTGGCTTGATATACTGCGCAATCGAAGACGTCAATTGCAGTTGCACCATCTCCTTCTGCTATTGCAGTTGTACCATCACCTTTGGCCTCTGTTCCAACTCCTATATTGAACATAGAAGTTCCTGCTTTTTGGACTATAACGTGTTTATTATCTGCTACATCAAGAACAATGTCAGCATAGGAATCCAAATCGATGTTTCCTGCTGCGGCTGATGTAATCTGAATACCATCGTCGCCACTTAGTGTGAGTACCCCTGAACCAGTAGACCATGTGGCAGCTGCTGCAGATGTTAGAGTAAGTGCTCCAGCACCAGTAGACCAAGTGGAAGCAGCGGCAGGTGTAATCGTAAGCCCACCGGCTGATGTTGTAATTGAACCAGCATCGCTGAAAGTTATGTCGCCTTCAAGGTAAAGGTCTTGCCAAGCAAGAGACGCTGAACCCAAATCGTATGTGTCGTCTGCGGCAGGGAAAAGTCCACCCGTGATTTCGATTGGTTTGTTTATTTCCCATTGAGTTCCAGTGTGGTCGTATAGTATTTGAGCGCCCGCACCATCTACGATTATTCCAGCACCATCGGCGTTGGCAGAACTGCCAGCACCGCTTGCAACGGTGATTGTCAAATCGTCAACATCCAAATCAGTTACGCTGACGCTGTTTACGTCTCCTGTGATGTTCATGTCGCCGGTTATGGTTAAATGGCCAGCGATTGTTGTGGTAGAACCTGAACCAGCACCGATTGTTACGTCTACTTCGCCGTCGTTGTCTGCCTGACCTGCTATAAGTAGTCCTTGGGTCAAAGTAGCATCGTTCTCAGCGACGTAGAATCTTAACGAAGCGGCTTCGGAACCGTGAGCTGAATCTGTAATGATTGCATCCATATATGCTAATCTTTCGTGCGTGTTGTCTGAATCATCAGTACCATAGAAAGATATCATACCCATTACATCGTTATCGCCACCGGATGCGGAATTCTTGTTGAATCTCAGTTCACCCGATGTCGTACCTGCGTGAGTATTAGTGATAGCCAATACTGGCTGACTGGCTGATGATGACGCTACTTCTAGCAAATGGTCGGGCGAGTTAGTCCCAACACCAACATTCCCAGACGGGAAAATCGCCGCATAGTTATTATCTCCACCGGAAGCATCTGCATACAAACCAACGGTGGTCATAGTCCCACCAGCGTCTGCCGCTACAGCAGAAAACGCTCCACCGTATATTGTAGCCGAACCGACGTTTGTTGCAGAATCGTCAATATCTACCATGATACCATATACGTTTGATGTTTTACCTGAAGCAGTAATACCAGACTTATTGTAGTCAATAGCCATTCCATAGGCAGTTTGTGAACCAACGCCGTCGTTTGTAATAGCTAAATCAAATGCCTTCGAAGTCCCACCATCTGTAACTGTGGAAGTTGAAGCAGTCTTGATTACTGCACCATCAGTTAGACCTGTGGCTGATATATCCATTACAGAACCAGTAGTAATTGAGTTAGCATTAATATCAACTGCATCGTCTGTAGTATGAGTAGTCCCAATGGTCAATATGTCCCCATCAAATGTTAAATTTGCTTCCCCATTGATGCCACCACTCCCATCTGCCGTTGTTATCCGGTTGTTGGCATCATTTGCCAAAGAAGCGCCACCGCTCGAAGCCGCAGAAGCAACCCACTTTGTGCCGTTGAAAGTCAATACTTCGTTAGTTGATGCGTTATCGTCACCAATTCTGTATACTGCACCACCTGAACCGAATGCAAAGGCGGTAGCAGCAGAGGTATATTGTGCTTGAGTCGGTAGAGCCGTAGAGGTGTTAGCAGTAACTGTTCCACCAACTCCTAGTTCATAGATAGGAGTGCTCATGCTACCAGAGCCGTCCATGTTCAATGCTGCACGGTAAACGGCTTCGCTTGTTGCGTATAGAAGTCTTCTATCTGCGTCGTTGCTACTGTTGCTATTATCTCCAAGAGTTAGATCCACTACAGAATCTTGCCCTGTTACGCCTGTTTTCGGTGCCACAGTAAGACCTGCGGATTGCATTGATATGCCCGCCAAAGAGTCATTCATGGTAATTGCACCATTTGAACCGGAAATTGATATGAAGGCATCTCTTGTGTTGTTGAGGCTGCTCCCCGAAGATGCTCCATTTGTGCTTGCTACTGATAGTGTTACGTTTCCGCCATCAGCATTACCCTTTCCGTATCCACCTCTTATTACGATGTTTCCACCGGCTATGTCGTTTGATGTACCAGCAGTTGTATCTCCACCAGCAAGTTCTAGTGTTCTGCCTGCTGTACCGTGAGCAGTATCTGTTGGACTTATTTCAGTGTTATATCCAAACTCTAATTTCGCAATGCTACTGCCATTGAAGAAATGATGGGTAGTCGTACCGCCATCTTTGAAGTATATATCTGCACCATCTGCATCTAGAGTTATGTCTGTACCAGCATCGAGCGTAATACCACCTGCTACTGCTTCTATGTCTATTGCATCGGCCGCAGTTCCAGCAGTGTTGGTTACTGTAATTGATTCGGATGATGCTGTACCATGGGGTTTTAGTTGTATTTCTGCGGCACCTGATTTACCAAGAATAACACCTTCTCCATCTGCTACAGAGCTACCAATTGTGATAGAGCCTGCCGATGATTCTAAAGAAATAGCCCCTGCTGCGTCAACGTCTATTCCACCGGCATCCGAAAGAACTGTGATAGAATCTGCACCAGTACCTTGATCAGCGTGAATCTTAATTGTACCATCTGTTCCTGCATTCTCACGAATGTAGATTGAGTTTGTTGCATTACCTGTAGATATAATACTCATTGTAGCATCAGAAGATATGTCTCCTTCTGCTATTGTGACGGTTCCCGCACCAGAAGATATCTCATCGACGATGAGACCATTCTTTACACGGAATTCATTCGCCATTTATCACACCTTTATTGCCTTTCTAGCCACTTTAATCGTCATCGCATCGCTACTTGCCGCAGTAAATCTGAGTCGACAGTTGCTTGACGACACGTCTGTACTAAACGTCCCTAGGGGACTACTACCTGTAAAGATTACCCCATAAGAGTTGTGTTTAGCGTTAGTTCCGTCGTGAACTACCATCATCTCCCCTACCTGGTACTCATCAGGGCTAGCCCCGGTGTTTGTTATAGAATATTCGTATTTTGCACTTCTATAAGTCGCGGTTGCCCATTCGTCTATTGTTGTAGCAGTGGTAGAACTTGTAGTAGACTCTGCTGTCGTCAGAATGAACTCTTTGATTGTTAAATCGGCAGAAATGGTTGCATTTCCACTAGAGTCAAAGAGAAAGTTCAATGGCATTGTTATCGAGACATGATATTTTGCGTCACTGTCAAAGCTCACCCCTGACTCCTTAGTTAATGTCAATCCGACATGGTCTACTCCGACCGTTGAGTTATCATAGCCTGCATCGCCGTTGGTGTGTATGACTGAGTCTGTGACTCTGTAAACTGCTATATTGTCGGTGTTGTCATATTGTTGGAATATTAACCTTGTACCTACCGTATAGCCTAGCCTCCCTAGATACGCCTCTGCTTCTGCTACGGTAGAGCATCCTGGGAAGGTTGTCTTGTAGAAATAGTATTTGCCGGAGTTGAGACCAAACTTCCCTGACGCCCATGTAGATGTATTGTAAGTTGATATGAACATACGTAGCCTTGTGAAAGACGGGATTGTCTCAAACAAAGACCAAGAACCCGATGCCTTTCGATATATGTCGCCATTCGAGTAATCTATGTTCAAGTCACCATTCTCGCCGTTTGAATTAGACGGTGCACCAGCAGAATAGTGAGTAACACCACCAGACGTATCAATCGTCAGTATATTCTGACTGAGACTTAACGAAATACCTGTTCCGTCTTTTATCCTACGAAGTACACCATCTACACTACCGTCGCCATCTATGTCTGCCAGTGCAGGTGGTGCTGTCATATACCCCATAATATCACATATCTAGCCAAAATAGGTTACAGGTACCACCGCTAGGGTCTGTTGATGCTATAGCATATATCTTAGATAGTCTTACTATGTCTATCATTATAGATTGTCCTGCTACTAACGGTATTCCGTCTGTCGAGCTGACAGAACTACCTCCTATCATTACTGTAACTGTATTACTGGAATCTGCTGTTAAGAGAAAGCCCGTCTGTGCCACTACGTCGTTCAACCCGCATAGCAGAGGCAACTGCTTTGCGACAGTATGGCTCGGCACCTGCATCCTAGGATGTGTAGCCGATGCAAAGTCTTCTCTGCCTTGTCGTGTGAACAACATAGACGTTGATGTTTCTTGAGTTATTGCCGAAATTGGGAGTACGTTACCCGAACCTGTTGTCCCGTGCATCTGCACTTTTTCCGAATCGCCTGCTCCTGCCACACATTTCGCACCTTCTGCTTAATCAAAAGCGTTCCGGATATAATCCGCATCACTTAAGGTAGAATGGTTGTGTGTAATACCATGACTTTGTTCGAAAGAGATGATGTCAAGACCGTAAGTGGTCCCTGTAAGATTTGCACAAAGACCACTAGAAGCCACGTACTGCAAAAAGCACTTTATGAGAATTACGTGACAGAAGTTGTCACTGCTCGCTCCGACGAGTTTGCTAACAATCAGTGGGAGGAGACCGAAGAGACAACTAAAGTGCGTAAGGTGAAAGAAGCCGTTGTCGTATGTCATATATGCTGGCTTAAGAGAAGAGAAGAAATCCAAGAAATCCTTGAAAAAGAGTACCCTAAGTGGGAAAAGTCTCCGGTAAATCATACTGGTAGAATCCAAATAGTGGCAGAGATTTGCGATTCGTATCAGTTCGATGAAGAACTAGGCCGGATGCGATACTTGATATCTATGATAAAGGAGACTGCCTCACAATGAGTGACGAGATAGTGATGGCGAAGGTGAATGCTTTTGCCAATGAATTAAAAGAAATGGGCGTAGAGGACTTTATCTTTGCTGCAGGAAGTTCGTCAGGTTTATTGGCTATACAATATGACGGAGACCCAAGAGGGGTTTGTTTTCTAGCAATGTCCGCTTTGATGAATGCAATGTTTGATTCAATAGATAACGATACAGGAGAGATTTCCCATGGCGGACGAGAAGATTACGGCGAATGAATGGGAGACTCGGCGTAAGTGCCCAATATGTGCTGATATAGCAGATAAGAAAATCAACCTTGATGGAGAGGTTATGACTCATCCCAGTACGGGTGAACCACTCCCTTGTCCTATGTGTGATTATCCAGAAACTAAGTTATTTCACTCAGTAGTAATTGAGAGTAAGCGTACTGGGGCTAGAGGGGACACTCAGCCATGGAACCATTTATTCAAGGTCGTATGCGATAGCTGCGATTGGTCACACGTAGTACAAAACCATGTTTGTCTCGGCGAACCTTGGGATGAAGTATTTGGATTCAAGAGAAAGTTAGAGCAAACTGAGAACCAGGAACACGCAATAACATGGTCAAATGAGCAAGCGGTTGCACTCCGCGGCGCACATGACAAGTATGACAAGAAAGACGAACTTTATGGTAAGGGGCATCGTGCTCACAGGAAGATCACCAAGGAAAAGACGGATGGTCAGGGGCATATAGAGTGGATTCCGACAAAGGAAGAGAAGAAACTCCCCAAATTCAGAGATGTTCCTGAATCATAACCTATATAACTATGTGTAAGTCATCTATAGATTACCGAAAGGTGATTGAATATGCGTGAAGATAAGACAACACAGGTAACAATAAAGGTTAGTCTACTAGGAAAGAGCGTTAATCTAACACAGGCTGTTAGTAACCATGAGCTTGAGGAGGGCGTTGCTGCTCTTCTAAACCAAGCCCTTCTCCTAGAGAACAACCTAAACGAAGAGTGATTAAGCACTCGGAGCGAAAACCATGAGCGCCACGGCTCCCACAATAAGGGAGCTGGGCGTTCTATTTATCATTCGCTTGAATTTTGTCTGATTGGGCCTATGCGTAGCCCAGTCGATTAATGTGTAAGCACCAACTGCTACTAGACCTCCAATAACGTATGCGTTTCTTGGATTTGTGGCAGCTTCTTGTATAGTAGATTGAATACCGAATAGACCTGGTGTTTTACCATCGGTAAATCCTGGACCGTTTCTTCTCTTGCTTAGTGGTGCAGCGTTCTTGCCATACCTACCATCGAGAGCCATACGGTTTATGTCTACGAACTCGTTTGTCAAGTTCTTACTTTCCCACTCCAAATCGGGGTGAAAACGAGGTTGTTTTCGATAATGCTTGTGCATCATTCGTACCAGTCTCCGCCTGCCAGGGGCATTAGCCCTGAGAAGCCGAGAATGTCTTCGTGTTTCTTTAGGTCTCCAGTCATCATAGCCTCTCGGTTCTCGAACTGAGTATCAAGGGTGGGGCTGTATCCTAGATTAGAAGAACCACTAGCGTGACCGACTCTCCTTCGTGCCGAAGGCGAGAATCCTGAAAGTTGCTTTGTCTGGTCATACTTCAGGAATGACTGAGGATTTTGTTTTACACCAAAAATGCCCGACCTAACATCAATTGGCATCGAAGTTTCGCCATCTCCTTCCTGTGGCATTCTGTGTGAGGAGGAAGTTGACGTAGTGGTAGATGTAGATGCGCCTATTCCTTGTACGGCGTAACGCATATCCGGGCCTTTAGGAGCCATATTAGGCTTGACGATGCCCTCATAGAAATAGTAAGCGAAAGTTGCCCCAAGACCTAGAGAAACATATGGATGCTTATTCCCATAGTTCTGTAGTCTAGCGACTACTCCTTTCTTTCTAGCCATCAGTACCACCCTGACGCTTTCATTCCTGCTGGATTGTTATACATATTTGGGGCCGCAGGGGTCTGCCGTTGATTCCAATAGATAGCGACCACAACTCCTGCTATCAACATAAGTCCATTCATTGTTTTCTTGGAAATACGTGCCATCATTCATACCCCTGTTCAAACAATTTTGTAGTGATGTACGATTCTAAAAAGGTACTCAATAGTACGACTGTCCCTGTGCCACCAATTAGCACAGCGACAAGTGGATGCTTCTTGGCGAACTTCTTGGAATCTCTCCAAGCAGACTTAACATCCTTCTGTATTCCCATATAATCACGCCGTTAAAATTCCTGCAGCCGCTGCAGCACCTATTGCCCCACCAAGTACTGCATTTCTCTTTGCTAGAATTTTGTAAGTAACTCCCTTTCTCTTTGCTCTGCCTAGGAAGTATCCGTCGGCCCACGCTTGAGTTACTCCGCCTGCAGCGAATGCTGCAGCTGCACCGACAATTATTACAGTACTAATGGCAACTCTTGGGGCTGTTACTTCCCCAATTCCGTTTCCGTAGTATGCCATTTCTTCACCTCTATGCGTATGAAGCAACTAGAGGTGTGGCTACTGCTGCACCAACTGCGGCTGCTTGCCATGACTTCGACTTGCTAATGATTTTCTTGCTGGATAAGAATGGTACTACTACCATTCCAACTGCTGCACCGGCTACAAGGCCCATGCCAGCGAGTTTGGCGTTTTTCTTGTTCATCCAGCCTGGCATTGAAGATCCAGATCCGTTGCTACTCTTGGGGAACCACTTTGCATCATCCACTGATGGTGCGTTTCTTAGCCTAGCATTAGGGTTATTCATGTGGAGTGTATTTGCTGCTGGGTCCTCTTGACTCATTCCATGAGACCTAAAGAAGTCCCCATCAGTTTCGTGTGGGTGTCCGAAATCTAACCAACCGCTTGCCATTCATCTCACCTAAAATCCGTAGAAGACGGGGTCTCCGTCTGCTGGCCCAAAGAAGTGAGAAGAGTTCGTGTATGGTTCGTTTCTCACTGGTGGGTACGCATCGTATGCGTATCTTGCTACAGGTGCGCTAGAAGTAGCGCTCTTTACGGGTGCTGATGGCAACGATGGTGCCATACCTTGTCTGTTTAGAACGTACCATGCTCCAAGTGCCGTAATGCCTATAGAAAGCATCTTGTTTCTTTTATAGAAGTTTTTCATCTGTGTCTTCAATTTCATGTTGTTGCCTCAAGTTAAGTAATCGATTCCGCCGCCAAGTGTCAATCCGACTAGTCCACCGACTAGGCCGTTGGATATAAGTCGTTTGTTAGAAGTGTGCCTTGTTCCAGGGTTGGCTTTCAACCCAGCCATTGTACCACCCATTCCAATAAGTGGTCCTGCTACTACGTAATTTTCGATTTTATTATCTCTTGCTGCATTGATTAGAAGACCTGCTCCAGTACCTAGTACTGCTCCTGCACTAGCTCCTATCAATACACTAACCATATCAGGAGTACTATTATCTAGATACTCTATTAGTGGAAAGCCTACTGCCCCGACAACAGCTCCAGTCATAGTCCAGTATTTTGCGGCAACGAGTTGCGCTCTTACTTTGGTTAGGTCTATCATAGAATTCCTCACAGGTTGTGTCTCATCCCTGCAAAGACTTGAGGTTCGTAGCCATGTCTGATTGATGCACTTTGCACTACAGGTCTCTTACCTCTCTCCATGAGCGTCTGCTCAAGCATAGGATCCATCATGATTGGTTGAGTGTGATAATCCGCATCATAGCGAACTTGTGGTCCTTGTGGAGATGGCATTACTGTATCCCATCTTCCAGTTCCTGGGGCTGGTGCTCCCGTATGCCCGGTCTTCCTGAACATATCGTCCATTTCTGTTCCGCTTGTTTTGAAAGTAGCCTGCCCTAGCCCGTTAATTGAACCGTATGTCTCGAAGAGATACATTATGCCAAGAGAACCTGCTGCGAATGTAAGCAACGGATGCTTGTCTGCGGTCTTGAATATCTTATCTACTATCTTCATGCTTAACTCTCCGAACCGATTATTGTTTGTCTCTTTATGAAAAGACCCTTGACCATAAGTTTCGGGTTATTGTCTGCGTTAGACGTTACTTTGCCGAGAGAAATTGTCTCATCAGACGAATCAGAGGTCTTACTGAAAACAGACGGAACTGATCTTAGCCCAGGAGATACTTGGAAGCAGTGTGCTCCTGTGGAGTCTCCGTAGTTGGCAGTTGTTTCGCTTGTCCAACCGTTTGTTCCGGAATCACCGGCTCTGTTGTATCGGAAGACGTTCTGTACAATGCCAGGGAAGTAAACAGTTCCCTTGTTTCTAAAGTAGATTCTGTCGCCCACCTTTGGTACTGTCGTAGACTTTCTTCTCAAGTTCTCGTTATTGTCTACCGCCACAATGTTGTTTGCAGTAAGCGTAATCAGAGTTGACGTAACTGCCTCGACGATTCCTACTTTCTGTCCTGTATTATCTAGGACTGTATCTCCGACATCGAACTTTGTTGTGGCGTCTACTGTATCCACTGTTAGTGTTGTTTGCGCATCTGCGCTGATGTTTGACTCGTTAAGAAGAATGCCTGTTGCCTCGTCAATGTCCCAAGTCGAAACCTCTGTCACGTCTTTCGATGTGTCTTTGTAGATGAATATATTCTGATAAGACGGGGTCGAAGGGGTTCCTGGGAAGTTTCCACTAGAAGCCAATGATGGCCCTGCTACTGAGTTTGCATCTGCACCTGCTGAACCAACCGTAGCAAATTCGATTGTTCCTACTGCACTATCAAACTCGGAGTTTATAGCAAATACAGGACGGCCTGCTTGACCTTGATATGGATGCCCTGTTCCGATTAGATGACTGTTTGAATCAAACACTGCTTGATTGTAAGTATCGTCTACCGAGTAAGTTGAAGATCCAATTGGCTTTGCTATTGCAGAAGACATAGTATCAAGGCTTGCCTCTTTCAATCCCGTGTGAGAGAAAGTGCCACCACCCATGAAGTCGGTCTTCATTGGAGTTGGGATACCACCACGGCTTGTGTAGTTAAGGCTCATTCCATATACGTCTCTTGAAGGCTTGATACGGTTCGAGACCATTATTCTTAGTTGATCCTCGTAAGGCTCAGGTTTCATAGGAGTATACATCATAGTGTATGTTCCGTCAGATGCAACAGACTTAACCCAGAACTGTCCATCTACTCTACTAGTCCTATTATTCAATAATAACTCCGCTGGAGTCTCTCCTATACCATCTGTAGTATTCTTATATCCATCTATCTCTAGATATACTGCTGCATATGGATTATCGACAACGACCTCTAGAGCGTGAAGAAGCCCTGCCCCCTTCTTTGCCACGACCTCTAGGGTTTCGCCGCTGTCTATATTTAAGTTAGTGAATTTATCTGTCCTTAGTTCTACGTCTGCAGTGCTTGAGTTTCCACCTGCACCGTAGTTGTATATGTTTGTTGTGACAGCCTTGAGAATATCTTTGTTTCTCTGCTTCTTAGCCTCACGGCCACCCTGACCGCCCTCGGTATTTCGACGTACTTCTCGTCTCAGTCCATGGGCTGATATAACGGACGGTTTGAAGTCCGAATCATCGTAGTCAAAAAGCGCCATTTTTGTTCCCCTACCTGTCTTCTAAACTCACACTGCGAGGTAATCGCTTAGGAATCCAGACGACTGATAGGTTACTGGGTTGTAGTACATGAACCTTAGTCTTCCACCGGCCTTGGCTTTCAAGGTCGAGAGTTGCTCCTGCGATAGCTCAAGGATTTTATATTTCCAACCGACTAATCTGCAGCGTCCGTCTAGGAT
>Ga0066856_10000710_pt1 | contig 12535 bp, 6 predicted proteins | sample ETNtaG_5_FD_65605 | JGI IMG/M metagenome (GOLD analysis project Ga0066856, IMG submission 65605) | Marine microbial and viral communities from oxygen minimum zone, Eastern Pacific Ocean - ETNP201406SV205 | ecosystem: Environmental > Aquatic > Marine > Oceanic | place: Pacific Ocean: Eastern...
GGTCGATCGCGCGACACCGCGGGTCGATCGATCGCGTAAAAATGTGGACCCCCACCCCCCCTCTTTGTGATTTTTTACCGTTCACGACCCATCGATCGTGTGCGCGCACGCAGCCGTCGTCCCGGCGGCGGTGTGGGATCGACGGACCCGGATCGCACCGATCGGTGCGTCGATCGATCGATCGATCGATCGATCGGCGAGACCGAGACCGAGACCGAGACCGAGACCGAGACCGAGACCAGACATCATGATGATGATGATGATGAATATGATGGCGCGCCGGCGGTGGAGCGACACTGCGCGGCGGCGAGTACACCGGCGCTCGGCGATGGCGATGACGACGCGAGCGAGCGCGACGCGCCGTATCAACCCGTTCGTCGGATCCCGGACGAATGTCTCGCGAGGGAAGAGCTCGGTGAAGCGCACGACGCGACGGGTGGCGGCGACGGCGGGCGAGAGCGAGGTTTTCAGAGCGTGGGATCAAGCGACGAAGAGCGAGAAGCGCACGGATATCAAGAAGATTATGATCTTGGGCGCGGGACCGATCGTGATTGGACAGGTGAGAGGCGACACGCGCGACCGCGGGGGGGGCAGACCGAGCGACGACGCGAGGAACGGCGCGGAGACGTGCCGATGGGTGGTTTTTGAAAAAAAAAGGATTTGAAAATGAGTCCGATCGGGAGAGACGAAGGGGCGGCTGTGAGGTGTCGTGGATGGGAAGATGCGATAGAGAGAACGCGGGAAGAATCTTGGACGCTTGGTTTTCGTTCGTGTGCGCGATACTGACCTTTTACGCGCGTGTTGATGCGAACTCGATAGGCGTGCGAGTTTGATTACTCTGGGACCCAGGCGTGCAAAGCGTTGCGTAGCGAAGGATACGATGTCGTCCTCGTGAACTCGAACCCGGCGACGATCATGACCGATCCGGAAACCGCGAGCCGTACGTACGTCACTCCGATGACCCCGGCGAGCGTGGAACAAATCATCGCGCGCGAAAAGCCGGACGCTTTGTTGCCGACGATGGGTGGCCAAACTGCGCTCAACTTGACCAAGGCGCTCGCAGAGTCTGGTGTGTTGGACAAGCACAACGTCGAATTGATTGGTGCGAAGCTCGACGCTATCAACAAAGCGGAAGATCGTCAGCTTTTCAAGGATGCCATGGCCAAAATTGGATTGAACACCCCGAAGTCTGGCACCGCCGAGACTTGGGAACAAGCGCAAGAAATTGCGAAGGACATCGGCACAATGCCGCTCATCATTCGACCGGCCTTCACTCTTGGTGGTTCTGGTGGTGGTATCGCCTACAACATGGCGGAGTTCGAGAATATCGTCAAGGGTGGTCTCGATGCGTCTGCGACGAGCCAAGTTCTTATCGAGCAATCTTTGCTCGGATGGAAGGAGTATGAGCTCGAAGTTATGCGTGACCTCGCGGACAACGTCGTCATTGTCTGCTCCATCGAAAACTTTGATCCGATGGGTGTGCACACTGGTGACTCGATCACTGTTGCTCCCTCTCAGACGCTCACGGACAAGGAGTACCAACGCCTTCGTGATGCTTCGGTTTCTATCATTCGTGAAATTGGGGTTGAGTGCGGCGGCTCCAACGTCCAGATGGCCGTCAACCCGGTTGACGGGCAAGTCATGATCATCGAGATGAATCCTCGTGTCTCTCGATCCTCTGCCCTCGCTTCCAAAGCGACAGGTTTCCCGATCGCGAAGATGGCGGCCAAGCTTGCTGTTGGTTGCACTCTTGATGGCATCCCGAACGACATCACTCTCAAGACCCCGGCTTCTTTCGAGCCGTCCATTGATTACGTCGTGACGAAGATTCCTCGATTCGCTTTCGAGAAGTTCCCGGGTGCTGAACCGGTGTTGACGACTCAAATGAAGTCTGTCGGTGAAGCCATGGCTATGGGTCGTACCTGGCAAGAGTCTTTCCAAAAGTCTTTCCGTTCTCTCGAGACGGGTTTCAACGGGTGGGGTCTTAACAAGAACGATGGCTTCATGCAAGGCGACGTTTCTGCTATTCGTGATGGTCTCACTATTCCGAACCCGGAGCGTATCGTCGTGATTCATGAAGCGTTCCTTGCTGGATTTTCTGAGGAAGAAATCATCAAGCTGACGATGATGGATCCGTGGTTTGTCAGACAGCTTGGTGAACTCTACGAGACTGAGTGCTGGTTGAAATCTCTCAGCTCTCTTGATGATCTTAGCGAAAACGACTGGTATGAGGTGAAGAGACGTGGCTTCAGCGATGTCCAAATTTCTCGTGCTTTCACCGGTGTTGACGAAATGGCCGTCCGCAAGGCGCGCACCGCCAAGGGCGTCACGCCATCCATGAAGCGAGTCGACACCTGCGCCGCAGAATTCCAAGCGGATACTCCGTACCTCTACTCCTCTTACGACGGTAACGATGAGGCGGAATCCACCAACGAACCGAAGATTCTTATTTTGGGTGGTGGTCCGAACCGTATCGGTCAAGGTATCGAATTCGACTACTGCTGCTGCCACGCCGCTTTTGCTCTCTCTGGCGCTGGATATGAGACGATCATGCTCAACAGTAACCCGGAGACTGTGTCAACGGATTACGATACGTCTGATCGTTTGTATTTCGAACCGCTGACGGTCGAAGACGTCTTGAACGTTTGTGAAACTGAGCGTCCGGAAGGTATCATCGTCCAGTTTGGTGGTCAAACTCCGTTGAGTCTCGCGACTCGACTCGAGGCTGCTCTCAAGGCGAACCCGATTCCGGCCGCGTCCGGCAATGGCTTCACCAAGATTTTGGGTACTCCGCCGGACTCCATCGATGCTGCTGAAGATCGGGAGCGTTGGATCGATATTTTGGACGAACTTCAAATTTTGCAGCCTCCGGGTGGCGTCGCTCGCTCTGAGGACGAGGCGTTGGTTGTCGCCGAAAAGCTCGGTTACCCCGTCATGGTCCGCCCCTCGTACGTCCTCGGTGGTCGTGCGATGGAAATTGTCGGATCCAACGCGGATTTGAAGCGATACATTAGAACTGCCGTTCAAGTCGACCCGGACAGACCTGTGCTTGTCGACAAGTACCTTCAAAATGCAACGGAAATTGATTGCGACGCCTTGTGCGACACGGCTGGCAACGTCGTCATCGGTGGTATCATGGAACACATCGAGCAAGCCGGTGTGCACTCTGGTGATTCCGCCTGCTCTTTGCCGACTCAAACCATTCCGGAATCCGCTCTCGCGACCATCCGTGACTGGACGCCCAAGCTTGCCCGCCGTCTTGGAGTTGTTGGTCTCATCAACATCCAGTACGCCGTCGCCCCAGATGGCACTCCGTACATCATCGAGGCTAACCCCCGTGCGTCTCGCACGGTGCCTTTCGTCGCGAAGGCGATCGGTCACCCGTTAGCAAAGTACGCTTCTTTGGTGATGGCTGGCAAGACGCTTCCAGAGATTGGCTTCACTGAAGAGGTCAAGTTGAACCACGTTGCTGTGAAGGAGGCTGTCCTTCCGTTCGACAAGTTCCCGGGTGCCGATACACTTCTTGGGCCGGAAATGAGAAGTACTGGTGAGGTGATGGGTATTGATGAGGATTTCAGCCGCGCGTACTGCAAAGCGCAGCTCGCTGCTGGACAACGCTTGCCTGCTTCGGGTAATGTTTTCATATCTGTCCGTGATGGTGACAAGGATGCCATAGTTGACATAGCGCGCGACCTCGTTGACATGAAGAACTACACAGTCATGTCCACCGGTGGTACGGCGAATCATTTAGAAAAGGCTGGCGTGCCGGTCACTCGCGTGAAGAAAGTTCACGAAGGTCGACCCCATATTGGCGACATGATTCGCAACGGTGAGATTGGTTTGATGATCGTCACCTCTTCGGGTGATGCACAGGATTTGGTGGATGGTCGGGAAATTCGCCGCACTGCGGTCGGCTTGAAGATCCCGATGGTGACCACCATTGCCGGGGCGAAGGCGACTGTTGGTGCTGTGCGGGTCTTGCAACAGGATGATCTCAAGATGGACGCCTTGCAAGACTTCTTCTAGTGGGTTTTCGTATCAAATTTAATACACTATCTTCTATGAAACCTCGGTGTGTCACCGTCGATCCTTTCTAAGCTGCGCGGCACTCACTCCATTACCTCCTTGTAGAGATGACCCCGAGGCGAACAGTTTCGTCGGATTGCTCGCTAGTTTCTCATTACGGCCGTTATTCATCGGGCGACCTCGCATTGAACGATAATCCGTGATGATCTGCGCCCTGAGTTGAGCGAGCTCCGCTTGACGCTTGAGACCTTGATTTTCCAACTTCTTCTTACTCTTGCCTGAAGACGCTTTGGCGGCCGATAAAAGATCTGCAAATATTTTCGACTGTCGATTCGATTTGCCGCTTTGATTCTCTGCGGCTATCTCTACAATTTTATGACCGCTGAGCTCGATCGGAACAGCTTTTTCGCCTTTTCCGCCGCTTTTCCTCTTCAGCGTGATAGTTGGCGGTGCCTCTGCAACTTCACCGAACCGAGCAGTGGTTCCAGTACCATTAATGAACTCAGATTCTTCCTCTTTCTGAGCGCGAAGAGCCGCGCGCTCTTTTCTTTTGCGTTCTCTCAGTGAGAGATATTTCTTCTTCTTCTTCGTATTTTCAGTCGCCGCCGCCGCCGCTTGTTCATCCATCTCCCTGAGTTTAGCGTTCCCTTGATCTGGTTTCGCTCGAACGAGAGGTGCAACAACGTCGGTAGTACGCTCCCTTTGATCACCCTCGTCGCCGCCTTCGTCTTCTGAAGACGACTGGCCGCCGTCTGAGCGACTTTTTTCATCCCCGGACGCAGCCACCGGCTCGTCTTCCTGTTCGTTCTCTTCACGCTCTCGACGCTTCTCGCGTGACTCTGCCGCAGCTTTGGCGGCGAGGAACCGACGAAATGATTTCGGTGCGCTCAACGTTTCGTTCTCTGAGACTTTACCTTTTGGCATCGCGACTTGTTCGTCGTAAAACCTTCCAGAGATGCGGTCGAAAGTCTTCGTGTTTTGTGCCATCCTCGCACGCTTGCGCGCGCTTTTGCCGCGAATGCCTCCCATGACGGATAGCGACTAAACCACACGATTTCTCACGTCTCGCCGGGCGCGAGCGTCGTCGGCGGCCCGGAAGCGCGCCGAATTCTGAACCCTAGGCAAGTCGAAATTCCGTTTCCCAGCGATTTCATTCGTTCATCAGCGCCCACTCGGACCGCGCCTCGCGCCACTTCTCGTCTCGACACCGGGCGATCTCGGTAAAAATGCGACGCGCGGAAGATGCGGTGAGCACGTCTCGCGCCGCTCTCGGTCGCGGGAAGTCAGAGATCGCTCTCTCGGCGTATGCGCTGTTATTTTCCGAGTTGGTCCAGTATCATCGAGGACGCGCCAAGGACACGACGGAGCTCGAGGCGACGTTGGAAGATGCGGGAGCGGACGTGGGACGACGGTTGTACGAGTCGCAGAGCTTTCGCGAGCGCGGTAATGCCAAACGTGATAACAGACTCCTACCGCTCTTACAGTTCATTCAGAGTGTCTTCTGGAAGAACGTGTTTGGACGACCGGCGGATTCTTTAGAGGTGTACGACGACGACGAATATTTGATGTCCGACAAAGATTTACTGGTCAATCGATTCGTCAGCGTTCCAAAGGATTTGGGAGATTTGAACTGCGGGGCTTTCGCGGCTGGCATGGTGAGAGGGATTTTAAGAAGCGCGGGATTCCCAGCCAAGGTGAGCGCTTATTACTCCGAATCGGGGCCGAGTGACCCGCCGGGTCAAAAGACGACGAATATCTTGATGAAATTCGAAAGTCACGTCATCGAACGAGAGCGTCGATTAGATGGTCGATAGGATAGAGTCATTTAGAATGCTTTACGGATAGTTAGATAATAATTTCAATACAGTAGCAACCTATGCGCTTCTTGTAGTAGAAACTAGGATCCTACAAGGAATCGATGCACCAGTTAAGATGCGCTCTGAGTTGCATCGCCGCGGGATAACTCATGTCTCTCGGGACTCCAACTCTATCCCGTAAATATGACAGACACTTGCCCACTGACTTTGCATCCTTGCTAGGACTAACGCTTGACTCTCCTGGTTGAGCGGTACCTTCAATCAGAGCTTGTGCGACGCGTCGCAGACATTCGTCGACACGAGTTTCGTAGTTCAAATTCGGAACAGCGTATGGGTCCGCGAGTGGCGCTCCGAATTGCTTGCGACCCGGCTCGCCCATTCCACGGCATGCAAATTTCACGATGTTTTCATAATTCGTGATCAATTTGTGTGCAGCTTCGTGACGAGCGTCCTCGACACCTCTGTTCATAGATTCTGGAAGCGGTTCAAATCCATCCGCCGTCAGGTTTACGGGAAGTCTCCAACTCTTCTCTCCTCCGATGATTGCTACAGCCTCGTCGACCGAACTATTTCTATCAGGGACCCCTGGACCATATTGAGGAGGGATATCCATGACGTGAGTGTAGTAATCACTCTTCGTCGCTTGATAATTCGGACGAGCTTCAAAGGCGAGAAGCCATTTCTCAATGTTCGACCAGCGCTCCGTACCACGGAGTTGTAGACCTTTCCAGTACAGAACACTCGCATTCATGCGTTCGACGTGCGAGACGTACTGAAAATCTACAATGCTAGGGTCGTCGCCTCCGAGAAACCAAGGTCCTGGAGTCTCCCCGAGGGCTTCGTCGACTTTATCCAACGTCTTCTCGAACCCAGCTCGAGCGCCAAGAGGACCCGGCATCGAAGGACGGAAAACAAATCCACACCAGTCCGAGAAAAGTTGACGCTCTAATCGCAGTAACACGTTTGCCGCTTCGAACTTGTCTTCTGGGAGCGTGGTGCGCTCGGGAAATTCCCGCTCAAGTATTTGCATGATCACCAGAGACTCTGTAATCAACTGACCGTCAATTTCCACCACTGGAAGGAGTCCGCTTGGAATTTTCTCTAGGAAGGCTTGCGGTTTATCGCCGTAGGAGCGCATGTTGATCTTTTCTACACGGTACGGTATTTGCTTCTCTTCGAGCATAATCCATAGTTTTTGACAGTAGGGGCACCACTACACGGGGAGAAGGGCGAAGAGCAGTCAGTCAGTTTGCTCGGGACGCCTTGGATGAAACGTCATCGGAAGAGCGAAAGATTTAGCGAACGCTTACCCCGGCATGATCTCGGTAGAAGGTCACTCGTACGTCGCTTTCGTTTGCACCGAAGAGACGAAGTTTATTATCCTGATGAGGCGGACCTTCACCGCGAGCGCGCGCCGCAGCCTCCTCCGTCAATCTTTTCACCGTGGGTGAAGTTGTCGGTGTGTGCGCTCGTCCCAGTTCGCCCCACGTTGGTACCGCCGCCGTGGATGTCATCCTGACGACAGACTTTCCACGACGACAATTCCTTCGTGTCGAGTTCGACGTTGGACGTCGAGCGTGGGACACCTTGGGACAGGACGGGGACGCAAGGCCGCCGCGCATCGTAAAGTGGAGTCGTGTGGTGACTAAGAAGAATTTTGTATTGACATAGGATTGCTGATAAATCTTTGATTTGAACAATTTGAGCGGAGAGATGTGATGGTGGAAATGTCTTCCTTACGCGCTCGCGATGAGGCTCGGTTCCATTTCCGCGGGGGCCTCATAACCCATGAGGTTGATGTACGTGGCGGTGACGTTAGCCAAGCCCGCCTTCGGGAGGTCATCGCGGAACTTGATACCTTCCGGCAACGCGGGACCGCCGATAGCTACAGGAACCGGGGCAAGAGTGTGCGAGGTAAGGGGCAAAAGCGCACCGGTCCCCTTGTCCTCCATGGGACCTCCCTTCTTATCACGTTGGACCATGTCGTCAGCGTTGCCGTGATCGGCGGTGACAAGGAACATTCCTCCGAGCTCCTCGACCAAGTCGAGAAGTTCCTTCACGCAAGCATCGCACTCTTCGCAAGCCGCAACAGTCGCGCCCATATCACCCGTGTGTCCGACCATGTCTGGGTTGGCGTAGTTCACACGAACGACATCATACTTACCAGAGAGGAGCGCCTCCTTTCCGGCGGCGGTGATCTCACGAGCCTTCATCAACGGCGCTTGATTGAACGGCACGTTGTCGCTCGGAATTTCCACATACGTCTCGAGGTCTTCGTTGAAGTAGCCAGAGCGGTTACCGTTCCAGAAAAACGTGACGTGACCAAACTTTTGAGTTTCGGAGCACGCAAACGTTTTCAACCCGTTCTTTGCGAGCCACTCGCCGGAAGTTCTTTCAATGAGAGGAGGCGGGACGAGATAGTTGGCCGGAAGCTTCAAATCACCATCGTACTGCATCAAACCCACAAATTTGGTCTTGGGGAAACGAACACGCTCAAACGCATCGAAATCGGCGTACTCAAACGCCTTGGAGATTTCGACGACGCGATCAGCCCGGAAGTTCGCAATGACGACGGCGTCATCATCTTGAATAGTACCGACAGCCTTGTCATCATCATCGACGATGACGAACGGAGCGATGTACTGATCCGTGGCACCATCTTTCTTGAGTTCCTTGAGAGCTTCTTTCGGGCACTTGAACTTGTTTGGCGCTTCACCCAACACATGTGCCTTCCAACCTCGCTCAACCATAGCCCAGTCCGCTTCGTAGCGATCCATCGTGACCGCCATACGACCGCCACCTGAGGCCACCTTCGCATCGCAGCCTTGAGCAGCGTACGAATCGAGTTCAGCGATGAGTTTTTCCATGTACTCGTGGCAGGTACCGTCAGCGACGTCTCTACCGTCGGTGAGAACGTGAAGACGCAACTTTTTGCAGCCGTCGGCGATAGCGCCTCGCATCATTCCGAAAATTTGATCGGTGCGCGAGTGAACACCGCCATCACTGAGCAAACCAATAATGTGAAGCGTGTTGTTCGCGAATGCAGGCTTGATGTATTGCCAGCCAGCATCGCTGAACATGTTTTTGCTTTCCAAGGCGATGTCGACCAAAGACGCGCCTTGGGCGATCACCTTTCCGGCGCCGAGGGCGTTGTGACCGACCTCGGAGTTACCCATGTCCGCGTCCGTGGGGAGGCCGACCGCGGTACCGTGCGCCTGGACGGTTCGGTAATACGCGCTGCCGCGCGCCTTGAGCGAATCCATCGTGGGCGTTTTGGCGACGTGGACGGCGTTGTGCTCATCTTCTATCGGGTTTTCTCCCCAACCGTCGAGGATGCACACGAGCACGGGCTTCTTCGTCGGAATCGTCGCGTGAGCTTGAAGTTCCATCTTCGCTGCACCGACCCTGGTGGAGGCTGGAGACGCGCAGTCGTGGTGTGAGAGCGACGACCGATGACGCCGACGACCCGGGTCTTTTTCGCCCCTAGGGCTGAGTGTCGCTGAATTTCATCGATGAATTCGATCGATGAGTTTTTTCTTTCATCGATGAATTTGATCGATGAAACCATTCGTTCCATCACGTCGATCGACAGATCCAAGATGGACATAGATCGAGGTGGTTATCGTTCGGTCGTCCAATCCTTCCCCTTTGGAAAGTTTCCGTCTCGACCGCGTGCGCGACGGTGTCACAATCGCGCGCGAATCCCGCGATTTAGTTTAATTCAGACGTGAAGTTTCTCGGCTCGAGGACACTTCTCGACCCCATGCGCGATCTCGTTGCGCCGTGAACCCGCGCGATTCCCTCCGACACGCTCGAGGCGTCTTCCGAAAGTGGCCGCGGGTGCCAACGTGCGAAGAGGACCGTGACCTCACGTTCTCTCGAGATTCTGGGCCAAAGAGATGAATGAGCATCGGGAGATGCGTGAGGATGAATCCGTGAACGCTTGGGGCGTTCCAATTCTTCGCTACTCGGAAGAGGACGTCGTGAAACAAAAGTTCATTCAGACCATTCACCGAGTCGAGTGGCGAGACAGGTCCAATACACAGTTCAGTGATCCCGACCTCGTCGAAGGTTTACGGTTACACGACTCTGACAGCGAGGAGGAAGTCGAAATAAGTAGAACTGACGATAAATCGGGCTCTGATGGACGTTCGAACGTATCCGAATCAGATCCAGAAACACAGAAAGAAGCGTCGTCAACCGGAGCGCTCATCGTGCGCGGGGAGGATAGTCAACCAGAAGAGGACATTTACGCGCCTGGGACATACTGTGGTCTTTTATTTGATGGATGTGTACGCGATCTCGACTTGACTGGCGAGAAAATGGTGGTTCTACTGGAAGAACGGTTGAAGACGTTACGCGGTGTCCCACGCCACTTGCATCGGTACGTGAAGCCCATAAAGATAGACCTTCCCGTGGGTTCTCGTGTGAAAAAGGTATCTGGAGGCGATGATCATGCGCTCATTCTTCTTGAATCAGACTCGGAGGTCCTGGAGACTCTGGATCCCACTTACACAGATCACCACGGGCGCGTCCTTGTGGTTGGATCTGACGCGTGTTCGCAACTCGGATTGAAGACGCCACGTAGGCAAGATGTTCCTGTCAACCTGGACACGATAGGTGACACAAAGATTCACGATATTTCCGCCGGGGGGCGACATTCAGTCGCAGTTTCGACGACTCAAGAGTGCCTCACGTGGGGTAAAGATTCTAACGGTTGCACTGGACACGGTCAAGTTAGCGTGAACTTCGAGCACCATGTTCCTAAGTGGATGTACTGGGTGACAAACGCTACGACGAAAGTCTTGACTTGTGCGGCTGGAGATTCTCACACTGTCATCACGACTACTGAAGGGAGTGTATACAGTTTCGGAGCTGGATCTCGCGGACAGCTTGGACACGGAGATGGAATGGACTATTCGAAACCGAAGTTGGTATCCGCGTTGAATGGTTTATCAGTGTCATCCATCTCTTGCGGGGGAAACCATACACTCGTCGTGACAGAAAGTGGCATTGTATACGGCTTCGGTTCCAACAGTCGTGGTCAACTGGCTTGCGATGACTTTTCCGACGTTTTCCTTCCGCGTCGGATGGGTCACGACGACTTGGTCGGAGGAAAACCGAAAAAAGTTGACGTGGAAGAAATTTACCTTGATGCCCAAGAACTCGAACAAAAATTTATTGATGAGATGAATAAACTCGACATCGTCGATGCTAAAGAAAAGACAAAGCAGAAAAATCGCCAGAAAGTCATCCAGGTTGTAGGAGGGCGGGCACATACGGTAATTCTTACCGATACTGGTAGAGTTTACGTCTGCGGAGCAGGTGGTCATGGTCAGTTGGGATTACACTCAGCGGAAGACAGAAGCTCGCTGACTCTGCTATCTGCGATGACTAGCGTGTCCATCAATCAAATAGCCGCAGGAGATCTCCACACAGTGATGTTGACAACCTTGGGCGACGTGTTTGTATGCGGTGCGAATGACTTTGGGCAGCTCGGCAACGGCTCTGTGACGGGATCAAACAGACCACAGAGAATCCAGCCGGTAGTATCCAATGATGAAAGGAGCCAGAAGAAAAAGTCAGAGATTGATGAGTGTGAACATCATCCACTTTACGGCGTCAAAGCTGAACGGGTTTATGCGTCAAAGTCTTGCACATTTGTCGTTCCGCGAGGGAGTCAAAGCTTGTTCATATGTGGTAGTGGAGCCTTTGGTCACCCGAAGAATGAACACCCCACCAATCTGTTTGAGATGATGAGTGAGCCACTTACGAAGTGGAACGAGACTCAGCTACTCGTAATCGGCTCAACTTTTGCCAATTTGAAAATGGACGAGCACATTTTTCAGAATTTAGTCAAGCAAATGGTCATGTACGGCGTGTACCACGAGCGCGTGCTCGCGCACATCTTCAAAGATAGTTTTACCCAAGTACTACGATATCCACATCTCTGCAGTGTGTACGTAAACATGATCAAAATGATGAAAAAGCACAGTCTGGGGTGCACAGTTTTGTCATTCCGCAGGTTAGTAATGTTTGGAATAGAGGATGTTGGCGTTCGTTTGCTCGACGCTAGAAATGAAGCTCAGCGTCGAAGGCTTCTCAGAGATCTGGGGCCCATTTCCTTCCAGAAGTTTCAGACAAACGCAGAAGACATAAATTTGCAGCAAAGAATAAATACATACGTCTCCGATCGAGCTGGGTATGCTGACTTTGAGCAATTCAAAAACCACTGCCTCATACTCAAAAGATTTGTCAGAGAGCTCCTTGAAGCTGATGTTCTGACACGTCAAGATCTTGAGGACATGCGAGTGGGGTTTCCTGGTTCAACTCATAGTATCTCTCTTTCAAGTAGCGTCGATGCCGAACAAAAATTGCATCTTTTCGATGGAATCGCGAGTCTCAACTCTAGTAAGCGGGCGGCGACTCGAGATCGCCGGACAGGCCGTAGTGCTGTACCAAGTCTTCTCACGACCTGCAAGGAAGACGCAGCATGGGGGCATGGGATCCTTATGCCAGACAAAAACACATGGAAAAGCTACGCAAAGAATGCAGCTGAAGAGAAAAACATCAGAGCATCATATCATGGAATTTCAACCACGTCGCAGTCAAATAATCGTTGCGAATCGATGCTTTCGCCTTCTACACGAAATGTATACATAATCGATGGAGACATCGCAAAAACGCGAAAA
>Ga0066856_10000711_pt1 | contig 12534 bp, 8 predicted proteins | sample ETNtaG_5_FD_65605 | JGI IMG/M metagenome (GOLD analysis project Ga0066856, IMG submission 65605) | Marine microbial and viral communities from oxygen minimum zone, Eastern Pacific Ocean - ETNP201406SV205 | ecosystem: Environmental > Aquatic > Marine > Oceanic | place: Pacific Ocean: Eastern...
GAGGAGGAGGAGGAGAAGGAGGAGGAGGAGGAGAAAAAGATGATGATGACGAGGAAGCTCAATCTTCTTCTCCGCCCTTTCGAGACGCGAAAAAAGACGTCGCAAACTTGCGCAAGAAGGTCGCCGAGGCGAGAAAAAACGCGAAATCAGCAGCCAACTCTCCGTCCTCGCCAAACGTCAACGGAGGAAATTCTCCAAACGCGCAGAAAAGATCTGAAATAAGCGAGCTCGGCGAGCGAAGCATAGTCAAACGCGCCATAGAAGCGCAAAAAAGAGTCGAGGAAGCCGCCAAAGGTTTGAACAGAGTAAGCGAGAGTCAAAAGAGACTGTTTCATTAAATGCGCGTCTTGGAAAGGGAGAAAGACGCACGCGGACAGAGAAAATGACATGTAGTACTAGTGGTCGTAGCGGAGTCACATAGAGTCGTAGTAGAGTCGTTTGTAGTAGCACGAAAAAATAGGGCGGGTAGGCGTCGTACGCTTGTACGAGTCTCCTCGATGAATGTAGTATAAAAGACAAAAAAATGCCGACGCCGACACCTTTTTTTATGCATTTTTATTCGATCGATCAAAACTTTGAGAAGGAGAAGGAGGAAAAAAGAAGACGAAAGAAAACAGCAAAAAATTTGGGCCCGGTCACCGGTGCGGGCTTTTGTATACGAAGGGAAAATTTTGACCCAAAATGAAATTTTTGGGCATCCGATGTCATCAAATCTCAGATTAAAAATCTGAAATCTTCTTTTTGTTTTTTCTTCCATTTTGTTATCCTCATTCATCATCATCATCATCACCATCTTCTTGCAGTCCACCGCGCGCGCAAAAGAGGACGAGACCGAACGACCCTAAGGAAACGACGAGGACACTACAATGGCTGCCGAAATAGCTGGAGCGCAACCGCACCAAAGCGTCGTCGATGCCACCATCGCGGTCAACAACGAGGGCGGTGAAAATAAAAAAGAAAGAACGCCGACGATAAAATTCAATCCGTTACCTAAACATTCGCAAAACAACAAGAAACACAAACGAGTGAAACCGCCAAAGATGGACGACGAACAGAAAAAGCTCGCGCAAGCTCGGATAGATAAGCAAATGGTCGAAGGTTTCGAGAGGATTTTTTTCCAAAAGATGTTACAAATCATCAAAGATGGAGGACCGAAGAAAGTGGTTCCGCCAGGTCAGGAAGGGAAAGTGAAACCGCAAGCGAATTTAGATGAGGTGAAACAATTCGCGGTGAATTACGTCAAACACGCGCCGCCGTTACCTCCGAAAGCGGAGTTACCGGCCGGTAAAGCCATGAGACACGCGTTGATGTATTATTATGGATTTGACTTTGTGGAAGGGACGATGGTACCGCCGATAAAATACGGAGAGTGCAATTGGGACGAAGGCATTCCGCACGAAAGCGCGCACCGAGTGTTCATCGACGCCTTTCGCATGCGCGTGGAAGACGAGTTGGTGTTTGCCAACAACGTGCACGGCAACGCGAAAGATGTCAAGTTAGGGACGATGAAGTTTGGGCCGCAAGCGAGAAACGATTTCGCCACGTTTTTAAGAAAAGCTCGAAAAGGCGTAAACGAACAACCGACCATGTTGCCGTCGTGGTGGACAAAAGAAGACGATAAGATTTGTCAAGAGGCGGAGATTTTACACGAACGATTCCAAAAGGCAGATGCGAAAGCGTTGTACGGTGCCGAAGAGTTCCAGAATCTTAGAGTGCTCGCGGAATTGGTTCTGGGGACGCCGATAGGTGCGGGTATCCCGTACGAAGCCGATTTCGATATCTTCAAGGACAAACAAGGCGTGTATTGGCACGATGTGGACCCGGCGGTGGATACGGTTCCAAAACCGCCCTCGAAAGGAAAACAAGTCGACAAGAAGGAGTTGTCCAAAAAAAGGATCGAGGAGGAGTTAGACTACGTCGTCAAAGGACGCAAATAAAAATCAATGATATTTTAATAGTACACACACGAAAAGTTCAATAACTACGAACGCTCATACGCCCGCGTGCAAAAAATGGACTCTACAATTTACATCACTTTACTGACGCCAATCAACGCGTTGCACTCTCGACAAAAGTGATAGGAATCTGGAATTGGACACATTAACAACGAAATCCCAAAAGTTACGATAGCCGCCATCAAGTTTCCGGTTCCAGACTTGCGTTCCACGTCAGTCAACACTTCCTTCTGACATCTATAACAATTCATTCGCATCGGCGCGTGATTTCCTGGACCGAGGAAGATTGGTCCCGGATCGTTCTCTGGAACACCAATCGCTGGTGGCGTGTACCGAGGTCTCGGATCGACGACTTGGACGACTTGTGCCGTTGATGACGATGGGTGTTGGACCTGTTCTCGATGGAAATGTTGTTGCGCGGAGATTGTAGTTTTCCCTTCTTTTCCTTCTTCTGGTTGCCGTTGCCTCACGTCCTCTTTGGGGTAGTAACTCATTTCGTTCTGTTTTGTGTGTTCTCTTCTCTCTATCTTTTCTCTCGTGTTGTTGTTGTTGTTGTTGTTGTTGTTGTCGTGTTGTTCTTGAAAAATCAAGAAAGAATCGAACAAAGGTTTTGGGTTGCCTTTAAGAGATACACAATGTTGGTTGTGACACGCTGCTGATGAATTAAAAATTACTAAATAAAATCTATGCAACATCTCCTTTCTCTTTCTTGGAGACATTGTCATCATCAGCTTCTTCATCCTCTTTTTCGTTTTCTTCTTTTCCTAATCCAAACCAGCTATCTAAAGTACCCGCGACGTATTCCACGACATTTCCGCCCTCTTCTTCGGTAGACTCGGTGAGCAACGAACTGTTTATGCGACCGCTCAACAAGTCGCTCGTACGCATGACGAGCGCTCTGACTTGCGTTGCCGCGGCATCTCTCTCGGAAATGCGAAGTAATTCAATATCTCGCAGTTTCTTCGTTTGCGATTCGAGTTGTTGGCGTAAGTCGAGAACGCGAGCGTTGAGTTCTTGAATGTGGTCGCTTTGAATGACATCGCCTTCGTTGATATTCAAATTAATCATGGCTGAAGTCTCTGAAGTCTTTTCTACTATTACAGGTGGTGCTTCTTGAGCTTCTCGAAGATCCCGCACGGACACCGCTGCTTCTGCTCGAGCTTTTGATAACGACTCCGTCGTTTCCATCAAGTTAGCTTTCGATTGTGCATACTCTTCTCGCACTCGCGCCAACTCTTCTTCGGTTTCGCTCAACGTTCTTTTCAACAGTTCGATTTCAATGTTCAGTTGTGTAATCTTGGATGCGTTTTCGTTTTCGGAAGTATTCGCTGCATCCATAGCAGACGATAGTTCTAACAACGCTTTTTCCGAAGACGCTTTAGCTTCGTCACGTTCAGCTTGTGTCGTTAAAAGTTCCTCGCAAGTCTTTCGTAACTCTTTCTGGCTAAGGTCACTTTCTTCTCGCGTGTCTCTTAAAGATAATTCTAAAGATTTGACCGATGCTTCCAGCTCTGTTATTTTCGCCTGCAACGCGTCCTTTTCGAGATTGGCTTCATCTTTCATGGCTTGAATCGTTCGCTCGTGTTCTTCTTTATCTTTATTATTATCGTCATCATTGTGTACTGAAACGGTTGTCGTTTGCGTTTCCGCCTCTGCAGTTTCAGCTTTCTGCTGCTTTAGTATCATCTCTTCCATCTTCAACTTACACTTTTGCAACTCTACTTCATTTTCTTTCAACGCGTCCGAAATTTTACTCATCTTTTCTTCGTTTTCCTGCGTCAACTTCAACTGTTCCGTGTATTTCTCTGTGGCTTTTTCCAATTCTTTCTCCTTCTCTTCGTTTGCTTTTCGTATCGATTCGCACATGCGCTCCAACTCTTCAATTTTCATCTGCGACACTTTAATCTCTTCCTCGTGTTCGTTTTTTAAAGATTTAATCTTCATCTCTAGATCTTTTTGCTGTAACTCTGCCTCGTTTGCTCGCGTCTCTGCAACTAGAACCGCCGATTCGATGTCCGATTTAAACTTCTCCGTCTCCATCTCGCGTTCTTCTTGCAAATCGGATAACTGTTGGTTCACCTCTTCCAACTGCTGCTCCGAACTCCTCAATATGTTCTGTAACTTTAACTCTTTGTCGTTCGCGCTCGTCTCGTTTTCACGTTTCACTTTTTCGAAATCTTCTTTCAATTTCTTGCACTCTTTCAGTGCTTTTTCGTGCGCCGTTTGCAACTCGAACAGTTTTCCTTTCAACTTTTCCGTCGAGTGTATTCTTCTTTCGCGTTCCAATTTCAATTCTCTCAAAGCCAATTCCTCTGCCGTTCGGTCTTTTTCTTTCCTTTCTTTCTTGTCGAGTTCGAGTATTTGAGCCCGCAATAAAAGCATCTCTGTTTTCATCTTTCGCATGTCCTCGGGCGAAGGAGCAGGCGAGAGTAACTGCGTGTTGTTGTTGTTGTTGTCGTTGGAAATATCTCGAAACGTCGCAGACGAAGAACTGGAAGCTAACTTCTCGTTCTCTTTCCTTAATTTCATCACGTCTTCTCGTAAACTTTTCGCTTTGTCTCTGTACTCTCGTCGCGTGGATTGGAGCCAATTTAAACTCTCTTGGAAACGAGGCGATTGGAAGTCGTTTTCGTTGATTCTCGCAGCAGCAGTAACAGCAGCAGCAGGACCAGAAGGCGTCGCTGGTGTCTTTCTCCCCCCCATTTTTCTTTTTACTCGTATAAAGGGAAAATAAATAAAGTCGAGCGCGGTGGTGCTCGTCCACACAGGCACCAAACGCAATGTCTCTGTGCGTGCGCGCGTGTGTGTGCGTGCGTGTGTGTGTGTGTGTGTGTGTGTGTGTGTGTGTGTGACAGAGAGATGGAGAGAGAGAGAGACGTGCGCTCACTTTGAAGATTGTTCCTTCCTCCTCCTTTTTTTTGTAAAGGGAAGCACTTTTTCTGTGTTTGTGGTTCCCCCTCCAAAAAAAAGCAAAAAGTCTCACTCATTCATGTTTTTTGCTCTTTTTTTTTCGTTCTGCCTCTGCCTTTTTTTTCTTTCGATCTGAAAGGATCTTCTTCTTTTTTCGTCCACTTTTTTTTGTGTTTTTTTTTGTCTCTGTCATCTGTCATCTGTCTGTCTCTCTCACAAAACCGGATCGCAAAATATCTTTGCGCAAAAGCGAAAAAGTCCAAACTTTTTCGAGCGGGGATTCGCACAAAAAGCACGAGAGAGAAGCGCTTTAAAAAAAATCGAGGAGGAGGACGAGTCAAACGAAATAGAAATAACGTGTCTCTCGTTTTTCGTCTTTTTGTTGACGTTGATTGAATCGTCGTCGTCGTCGACATAAAAAATTGCATCTCCGTTGCGTATATATACTAACATCGACGTCTTCTTAAACGCGCGATCGCTTTTCAGAACGAGTAGTACGGAAAGGGTCCGCGTCGGGGGGGGTGCGTTTCTCCGATCTTTCTTCTTCGTTTCGAAAACGCGCGACGACGATTGGACGAAGGAATTTCTCGTTTCGTTTTGAACGACTTTGATGGCAACGCGTCGCATTAACGGTTTTCCCAAAACAACAACGTTTCGTTTGATGCGTCTATATGTTTGCGCGCGTTTTCGAGACGACGGCGCGCGATCCGCGACCTCGATCGCGTCCTTCTCTGTCTCGATCTGTCGTCCTTTCGAGATCGACGACCTATCGGACCAAGTGAAGGAAAACGACAGCAAACGCCGCGCGCGAGCCTCCTCCTCCTCCTCCTCCTCCTTCACACATTTTGGTTTGAATTATTCGTTTTTTTTTGGTCGTCGTATTTAAAAATATACGACGGTGGTCGGTGGTTTTGGTCAAGCCACCTTTCTACGTCACCACCAAAAAGACTTTACGCAAAAAGTCGTCGCGAACTCGTCGTCGTCGTCGTACTCACCACCGCAAAATATACGTCTTCTTCTTCTTCTTCTTCTTCTTCTTTTCACAACAGAGGCAAAACAGAAAGAGACGCGCGCACCGCGCAAGTAATAAAATAATAGTAGAAAATGGTGACGTCAATTCTGCCCTCGTCTTTGTCCTCTAAAACGGCTTTGAGAACAAGTGGGCAAAAAAATGTGAGTAATAATAATATTTATTCCAAAAGCGGAAGCAGACGACGCATCGTCATCAAAAGAAGACGAGGACAAGCGAATCAAATTTCCGCGGTCTTTGAACGATTCACGGAACGGGCGATCAAATCGGTAATGCTCGCGCAACTGGAAGCGAAGGAGAACGCGAGTTTGACGGAAGTGACGCCTTCGTGTTTGGTTATTGGTTTGATGGTCGAAGCGAAAGACGACGGCGAACACGGGTTCTTGAAAACGGGCGTTTCCGTCGGTCGAGCGCGCGAGGTTTTGAAAGACATCGCCGCCGCGAAGAGCGCTTCTGGTCCTCTCGACGACGGAGACGACAAGGAGAAATCGTCCAAACCGGCTGCGGCGAGAAGTCGTCCAATCTCGCCCGGTAAAAGATCTTCCTCCGGGTCGAACGACGTTCCGTTTTCCAAAGGTTCTAAAGTTTTATTTCAACAAGCTTTAGAATTATCGGAAACTATGAACGTGGGCTACATCGCTCCCGAACACTTGTGCATCGTCGCTTGTAATACATTTGATGACGATGAGATTGTCGCCTTCTTTGAAAAGCTCGGCATCGATCGCACGGTTTTACGAAACGCCGCGACCGCTAAATTAAAAGCCGACGGCGAATTAACAGGCTCGACGACCTCGTCCACATCTGGCGATAATTCTAACAATACCAACAACAGCGCGACTGGTTTACAAGCGAAGCGACCGTATCAGTCAAACACGAATCAAGGAAAGTTGACGCAAGCCGGCGCACAACACGCCGACGCTGAAGCACAAAATTCAGCCTTGGCGAAATTTGCGTTCGATTTGACGGAGAAAGCGCGCGTTGGACAAGTCGATCCAGTCATTGGTAGAGAATCTGAAGTCGAGCGATGCGTGCAAGTCTTGGCGAGAAGATCGAAGAACAACCCGATTTTGTTGGGAGAGCCGGGAGTCGGTAAAACTGCCATCGCCGAAGGTTTAGCGCAACGCATCGTCAAAGGAGACGTTCCAGAATTTTTACTCGAAAAACGAGTGTGTTCATTAGATATTGGTTTAATCATGGCTGGTGCGAAAGAACGCGGTGAGTTAGAGCAAAGAGTGAAAGATATTTTACAAGAGTGCGCGAACAACGACGATGTCATCTTAGTTATCGATGAAATTCACACCATGGTCGGCGCGGGCGCCGTGAACGGTGGTGGCATGGACATTTCGAATCTCATGAAACCTGCACTCGCGAGAGGCGAGTTGAGTTGCATCGGTTGTACCACACTGGACGAACATCGCAAATATTTCGAAAAAGACGCCGCTTTAGACAGACGTTTTCAACCAATCATCGTGGAAGAACCGTCCCTGGAAGAAGCCGAGGAGATTTTGTTTGGTTTACGTCAGAGATACGAAAGCTTTCACAACTGCTCTTTCACGGACGAGGCTGTTCGCGCAGCGGTCCGAATCTCCGCGCGTTACATTTCCGACCGGTATTTACCGGATAAAGCGATTGATTTGTTGGACGAAGCGGGAAGTCGCGCGAAGATGCTCAGTTTCGAAAAGCGGCAAAAATCCATCGACGAAGCCAAGCGGTTGCAGGAGGAAAACGGTAAAGAAGAAGTCTTCATCGCACCGAATCCAGAACTTATGAGTTTATGGCAAGAACATAAAAGCATCACGCTCGCGAAGAACCAAGCCGCAGAGGCTGGTTTGTTCGAAGAAGCTGCAACTTTGCGAAAACGCGAGCTTGAAGTCACCGAATGCTTAGAGGCAATGGACGTGAACGCCAAAGGCTTATCGCTCACGAAGAGTAGCGAAAACGTTATCGTCACGGATGACGAAATCGCTGAGGTTGCTACGGCGTGGACTCGCGTCCCAGTTACGAAAATGTCTATGGATGAATCCGTCGTCTTGCAAGATATCGACAAGAAGCTCACAAAGTCGGTGATTGGACAAGACGTCGCCGTTCAAGCGATTGCGCGATCTCTTCGAAGAGCGAGATGTGGATTAGCGAATGAAAACCGTCCAATTGCGTCGATGATGTTCGCTGGTCCGACTGGAGTTGGTAAAACCGAATTGACTAAAGCGTTGGCGAGGGAATATTTCGGCGACGAAGAAGCGATGATTCGTTTAGACATGTCCGAGTACATGGAACGCCACACGGTTTCAAAGTTAATCGGTGCGCCGCCTGGTTACGTCGGTTTTGACGGTGGTGGCCAACTGACAGAAGCTGTACGCAAGAAGCCGTTTTCCGTCGTCTTATTCGATGAAATCGAAAAAGCACACCCGGACGTCTTCAACGTCATGCTTCAAATGCTCGAAGACGGTCGATTGACGGATTCAAAAGGTCGAGTCACGTCGTTTAAAAATACGATTATTATCATCACTTCGAACGTCGGGAGTCAAGTGATTTCGAAAAATGGCGGTGGTGGCTTAGGATTCGATCTCTCCGCGTTCGATGAGAACCCAGGAGAGGCAGCGTACAACACCATGCGTGATAAAGTCCTAGATGAGATGAAAAATTTCTTCCGCCCGGAATTTTTGAACCGTTTGGACGAGATTGTCGTCTATCGCCAATTGGACGAAGAAGACGTCTCGAAAATCTCCGAGTTGATGTTGAACGAAACCGGAAGCCGATTGCACGAGAAAGAAATCGGTTTGGCGTTGACGGAAAGCGTGTTGGCTCATTTGCAAAAAGAAGGCTTCGACCAAGCTTGGGGCGCACGACCGATGCGCCGAGCGGTGCAACAAATAATCGACGATAACGTTGCTGAAGCCGTTTTGATGGGCGAAATTGACGAAGGCGAAACCGCTTTGGTTGACTTCGACAAAGAAAAAGAGGAGGTACTCGTTTCCAAATTTTCCTCTGAAAGCGATCAATACGTGTATAAATACGAAGCGCCGGTTGAAGGAAAAAAATCGGTTGATATTATTTCTAATCGACCGACGAACCAAACGAATATCGATACCACCAACGACATCGAGTTGGTATGAAATAACAGTTTGTGCGTAAAAGTGAAGAACGAGAGAGAGAGAAAATGAAAGAGAGAGTGAAAAAGAGAGAGAGAAAGAGAGAGGAAATTGTTGTACAAACGTTTGTTGTAAAAAAAAGAGTTCGTATATAAATAAGTAAGACACAAGAGTCTCGCGCGCATTCTCGCGCCGTGTTTCGTGGTCTTTCTGTTTCTGTTTCGTGTCGAAGGACCTTTCGGATAAAAACTCAAAGAAAAGTAATCCCAAAAATCAAAATCATTTTCTCCACATAAGGAGGGAAACCAATTCTTTGCCGCGCGTACTATCGAGAGAGTAAGGGAGAAAGAGAGAGAGAGAGAGAAGAGAGTGCGCGCGCGTGGTAAAGAATAGCACACGCACGCACGCACAAACGGATACAGAGAAAAAAACAAAAGAAAAGATGGATTCGTCTTCGAACAAACCGGTGCATCCTTCGGATTTGCGAAGCATCTTGAAAGAAAAACACGCGCAGATGGAAACGATGAAGGAACAACTGAAAGATCCGAACAAGAAGAAGAGTGGGATTTTGGGTGCAAATGCTGGTGAAAATGGAAATAGCGGACAATCGGTCAAATCACCTCCGATGTGGAAAGTTGTTTTAGTCGTAGTGATCGTCTCTTTGATGTCGTTAGCCTCGAACCAGTTTCGCTCGGCGGAGAAAGAGAGCCGAGGGAATAGATCGGACGCGGAACACATAGACCCAAATCGACCGACAAGGAAATGGGGTTCGGCGATGAATTTCGAAAGAGCGGACGGGAAGAAGTGGAGCACGGAGAGGATCTTAAAGCACTTCCACGTGAAAAATCCATCCGAGCTGGTCTTTAGCAAACCAAGCACGACGTTCGATGAGTTTATAGAAGCCATCGAAGACCCATCGTCCCACATTGTGACCTTAGATGTGTCCAGAAGTGTGACACACGATTCAAAAACTGGAAAACAATACGAAGTGCCTGTGATTTCGAAATCTTCATACATTCCAGTATCGAAAGCGAAAGGAGGGATGACGTTTGACGACGCCGTGAACGCGTTTATTCGCATGGCGACGCAGAAAGGATTACACATTCGGTTCCACGATCCAAGAATATTCAAAGCGGCGTTGAGAATGTTAGACATGGAAGTAGATTACGGAAGATTGCCAGGACCGCTTTTGATTGAAGCGGAGGTTTTGCCAGGTCCAGAAGCCGTGTTGCCCGAGATGTCCTGTCAAATGTTGTACCCGGAAACGTATCCGGGAGGACAACCGCCAAAAAATTTAAAAGCGGTTCAAGTGTCATCGTTGACGGATGGGACGATTGTCGTACCATTCGATCCAGTATCGTTCGTAGGGGCGGTATTTGACCATGTCCCTGGTGCGATATTAATGCTCGGCGTGGCGACTATGCACTCGTGCGACTATGAAGTGGTCATACCGAGACCGGGACCGTCGCAAGGCGAACAACTCGGGTCGTTTTTAGGCGAAGATGGAATTGAACTCACCCCGGAGGAAAACGCGGAAATCGATCAAGATGAGCTGATGCGGGTGATTAAACACACCGCGAACGCTATGATAGGCGACGATGGGAGAGGACGAATAGGAAAATCAGCTTTAGATGAAGTTTCGTGGAAGACGAAAGGAAATGGGGAGAATAGAAAACTTTTGCAGTTGGACGCGTTGAACCAACTTTCTGTGGAGGAAACCGAATTAGTCGCCTTGAAAGACTTGTCATACCCGAGTCGAGTGGTTCAATTTTCGGATTTCCCGACCGGATACGGCGAATACGACGTCCACGCCGCGGCAAAACAGTTACAAATGACGAAAGGTTTGAGTTGGGACACCGGGAGCGACGTGATGGCGTTGTTAAATAATGGCACGTTCACTGGCGACGTGTGGTTCCCGATTTCCGCGTGTTATTTAGGGAAAGGCGGTACACACCCTGGGTACTTGAGCGAACTCACGGCGACGAAATTAGGCTACATTATTTTCCTTCACGGTCCAATCATGTGGTCGGACGCCGACGTCAGAGACACGTTGAGGAAAGAGCTCGACTCTGGGAAAACTGCCTTTGCGGGGGATTTTAACAACTTACCGTATGGGGATTACATTGAGAGAATGGAGGTATTTTACAATCTCGAACCTCCGGCGCCAGTGGCGAGAGAGCCAGAGAAGAAGAAGAAGGGCAAGAAAGGATGATTGATTCTCTTTTTGTGTAATAGTACGTGGCATATTGAGTTTGTCTTTTTGTTTTTTGTGTTGTTGTTCTCTTTTCTTCTTTTTTTCTCTTTCCACGTGTAAAACAAACCAACCCACGACGACATTGAAACACACAAAGTAAAAATCCACACAAAATTTTTAGTCGCAGAGAAAAAATATGGTTCTTAAGACTGAAAACTGCTCGTGGTCAGGCCTCCGCGTCTACCCGGGTCACGGTGCGTATTCGTTCGCATGAATGTAGTATTTCCATCCGACGTTTTTCAATTCGCACGGGTTATGCCAACGCGCGCGCGCGCGGATGCTCATTTATTTTAGGCTTTTCCGCCTAAAATTTACAAAAGAGGCAAAACTTTAAGAAGAGACCTAAAAGTGCACATCGCGGGTACCCGTGCCGTCTCTGCGACGTTGAAAAGACACCAAAGCCATTTGAATTTGGTAGAGACTGCATTCGTTCGTGCTTTTTAAGCGTAAACGAATGCGGCTAAGGGTGGTCAATGGCACTGGTGGCGTGGTTTTGATACGCGCAATTTGTTCTTTTTTGGTTCGCGTTTGTCCTCCCCAACCCAAAACTCTCCTCTTTCAAAGGGAGAGAGAAACCCGTTTCTTTCGATGTTGTGTACTCACTCACGGTCTTCGCTTCCTTTCATTCTCTAATAATAACAGGCATGAGATCTTACCTCAGAGACTCCAGAACGTTTTTATTCCTCAACGCGAAGGTAAAGTCTTTGTTCGGGCAAAGAAAGAAGCCGGCAAGAATCGCGTGGACGACGGCGTATAGAAAAGAGCACAAAAAAGACCAGTCGACGGTTGTGAAGCAAAAGAAGAGAAAGATCAACAAGAACGCGAGTAAGAGATCGTACGTCAGCGCGTCGTTGGAGGTTTTGACGAAGAAGCGCCAGGAAAAACCGGATGTTCGTGCCGCGGCGAGAGCGCAAGCCTTGAGAGAGATTAAGGAGAGAAACGCAAAGAAGAAGGGCGGTAAGAAGTAAACGCCTTGTGTACGCGCGCATTGACGAGCGACTTTGAGCACTCTGTTGTCGTCGTTTTTGAAATCGACACACTTTTCTCCTCCTCCTCCTCCTCGTCCGATGCCGTGTGTTTCTTTTATATTAGCGAATCACCGTCACATATATCCATAACGTGTCTTTAGTTTTTAGTTTAATAAAGAAATGACTTGTTCCTCTTTTCTACACCCTTCTCCTCCTCCATTTTCAATCTCTCTTTTTTTTTTCACACACTTCTCGTGTGGACAAGTCAAGACGGTGGAGTGTGGAGTCGTTTTTTCAAAACTACGTAGTAAGTACGTACTACTGCAAA
>Ga0066856_10000712_pt1 | contig 12529 bp, 5 predicted proteins | sample ETNtaG_5_FD_65605 | JGI IMG/M metagenome (GOLD analysis project Ga0066856, IMG submission 65605) | Marine microbial and viral communities from oxygen minimum zone, Eastern Pacific Ocean - ETNP201406SV205 | ecosystem: Environmental > Aquatic > Marine > Oceanic | place: Pacific Ocean: Eastern...
AAAGAAAGAAAGAAAGAAAGAAAGAAAGAAAGATGTTCAAAAACCCTAAATAAAAATAATACCCTAAACATGTCCTGTATTGATACCCTAAATATACCTACAGAGAGAAGAGGGAAAAAATCTTCGTGTTGAAAGTGGGAGACAGAGAGAAGGAGGAAGAGGAGGAAAATGTCATCGTCGTTTACGTCTCTAAAGACGATCGCTTTGGTGTCGTCGTCGATCCTCCAGACGCTTCTCACCGGGTTTGTCGCGTTCCCAGTCGCTTTTGTCGCGCACGCGATCGCGGTGTGCTTTTTGCCGTGGGAGATTAGCAGAGCGACGATGCGGGAGATGTGGTGGAGGACGAGGAGTACGTCGTCGTTTACGTCGTCGTTTACGTCGTCGTCTCTCGCTTTGAAAAGGGAGGAGGAGGAGGAGGAGGAGGAGGAGGAGGAAAAGAGGGGTGTTAGAGCTTTTGCTTTGAGGAAGGGAGATCGAATAAAAGTCGTCGAAGCGGGAGGGAGGCAAAAAGGCGTCTGGATTTCGAAGGCGGTCGCGTGCATTCTCGAACGCGGATTTACGATCGAGAGCGTGCTGTCGTCGTCGGATAAATCGTCGTCGCTTTTCGAATCCAACGATGCGTGGGGGTCTTTGGAAGAAGAGCAAAAAGAGGCGCTGCACTCTTTTCGAGAGAAACACAAAATGGTGGTGAAAACGTTGAAGTTTCAAATCGAAGACGCAGACGAGAGATTCAAGGCGAGCGTGCAAAAGATACGCGAGAGCGAGATTCAACGCGTGAAGTTGCACGAGAAATTACAGGCAACGACGAGAGAGTTAGCACGGGTGAGCGGGAAGGACGCGAGAGGCGTTGGCGGGACAAAGAGCGAGAAGGAATGGGACCAGAGGAAGAGCGGGAGTAGCAGCGGCGCGGAGATGTTCGCGACGGGATGTTTGTGCGCCTATTATTTGTATTGCTTTTACGACGTCGAGGACCCGTTTAAATTCGACAGGAAAATGGCGACGTTGGTGCCTTTGTTTTGGGTGGCGTGTTTAGCCGTGAATTCAAGCGGGGTCAATAAGTTGGCGACCGTGGCGAATTTGATTTTAACGGGATACTTTTGCGCTTTGGTGCATACGAATCAGAGGATGACGAGTGCGTGAGAAACGAACGATGATGTACAGAAATGAACGGGAAAAAACGACTATTACTATATATAAAACTATTACCACACTATACTATACTTGTAACAAAAATGAGAACGATACGCTGTATATACCTTCTCTACTACACCTCGCCGCTCTTCCCCGGCAACGGAGACGCTTTGGCATTCGACGACATCATCATGCTCTTCTTCAACTCTCGGGATCCCCAGATTCTAGAGACGTATTCTAATACCCACGGAGCTAACGTTTTATTGCTTGGATCTCTCGCGTTTTCTTCGTAATACTTCGCCCATAATCCAGGATTGTATTCTTCGTTTGTCGAGCTGCCGGAAAACGCATTCGTCGCTACGTCGTATAAAAGTAAAGGAGCGTTCCCTGGCGTGTTCGAAAAAAAATCGCCAACGACTAAAGATCTTGGCCGTCTCACCCACTCTTTGGGTGTTGCCAAAGCAGCTTGCACATACCGAACGTTGTTCTCTAACACTAAATTCCAACCAAAGTGCGTGTGGCCGAACGCGTGCGTGTGCTTGTCTTTTCCCGATTCCCCTAGGTGTAATAATCTCGTCACGCGCTCTACGCGTTTGTTCAAAATATGGCTTCCGACGGCTTGTGTAAGTTTGGGATACAGTAAGAATCGCTTTTCTGGTATCAACTCAATCCGTGGAAGGAAATGCGAAAACGTAATCACCGTCACGTCTTTACCTTCCATTTTCGCTCGCTTCACGTTTTCTAAAAATCGTTCAAATTTGCCGTCCTCGTCGTTCAACGCGTCAATTTTTCTCGAAATGTAATAATCGTTTGAATACGTCTTCTCAGTGGTGTTCCTTGCACTGCTACTGCTGCTGCTGCTGCTGTTACTACTGATCTTTTCCATCGTCGTCATCTCTTTCTTCCATTCCTCCAATGACGGCCACTTGCACAACCGATAATCTGTCATCACTTTCTCAACGCTCGGTACAGTTACATCATCCGGCGCTTCGACGTCGTCCTCCGTGTCAAACTCTTGCTCGTACCAACTGTGTACCGGAGCTATAAAAACCGCCTGTCGTGCATTCTCGCCTTGATTTTCAACCGGGATCTCCTCGGATGGATTCGTTTTCACCCCGCATTTCTCGCACACCTCGAACACCGATTTAATTTTCTCGTACGAACACGTTTCGTCCCTTTCGGTGCACCACAATTCGTGGTTTCCAAAAGAATAGAAAACGGTATCAAACTTCTTCGTGCAGAGTCGAAAACACCGCTCCACGTCATCCAGTTTCTCTCCCACGTCCCCCGCGACGACCAGGATCGAGTTTTCGTCCTTTTTATTCGGCATGTGCTCGATGAATGCCCTGTTTTGCCCGTCGAAATGAACGTCCGAGATGAGGTACACTTTTGGCGTTCCTTTGTGAGACGACGATGACGACGACGACGACGACGACGCGCGGGGAAGAATGCGGGACCTCAACCTTTGGACGCTACCCGACGAGTCCGCGCTCGCCGCGCGCCGAGGACTCCTCGGCGTGGCTCTCGGTGAAGATGAGGACATCGTCGCAGAAAAAAAAAGCAAGGGGTCGACAAAATGGGGTATGTAGTTTGGAGACTCCCTAACTAAAATGTACTCGACACGAGGGACTACTACTACCTACGACTACGAGGACGACTGACGGCATCCAAGAAATCTTGCGGCTGCAAATTGGTCACGTATCCTTTCCCGATCTGGCACGCGGCACCGTTCAATTTGGCGCCGTTCATCGCATTCTCGACCATCAGTTGCGGCATCAACGCTTCGATTCTCTTTTGTACTTGTTCTCTCGTCGTGGACGAGATTTCGTCTAATAAGTTACACGCGATTTCAATTTCCACGCGTAGAGTCGACGAACAGGAGGAGGAGAGACCGTCTTCTTTTGTTTTCGTAGAAGGAGTTGTTCGCATCAACGCCATGCTTTGAACGTTCGGTAACCCATCGATTTCGTTGCGCTGACTGACGCGTTTAGCGATTTGCTTTCCTAAATCAAGCGCGAGTTTCTCTTGGCTCTCGTCGCTTAGTTCGCACGTCATCGGAACGTTATAATTCACCACAAAAGGCACCGCACCTATGCAACACACGCCTTTTTCTTCCACGTCTACTTTCTCGCCAGTACCAAAATCTGGTTTTGCTTCCCACTTTTGCATTCGGTCGTACACGTCGGACGCGCCAATCCACGTCTCGCCTGCCCCGTTCGCGGAGAAGTATCCTAGCTTGCGTCTAATTTCTGCTAACTCTCTCATTCCCGTACTCTTGTCGCCGTTATTTTTTAATGAATTCTCCATCGTCGCGTATCCGTACATGTAACTATTCAACCCTAACTCGCCTCCAAATCGTCTCCCGATCGCTCTCGCCGCCTCCGTCGCCACCTCCATCTCGCACGCGCCAATCGGGTGTACCGAAACGTGGTCCACGATACCTACTCTCGGGTGCGTCGCCGAATGCTTCTGGAACGATCCAATCTCTGTGCATGCCGATTGTGCCACTTCGGTCACTTTATCTGAGATCAAACGCGATATCATCGATGATGTGGACGCATTATTGCTTCGGTGGTTCCTCCTCCTCCATCTGTCGTCCGCTTCTTCGATTTTCTCTTCGACGTCAAAGTCGTCAAAGTCGTCCGTTCTCACGGCAAAGGTAAACCCGGTTCGATTGTACGGTTCGTCCACGAACTTTTTCACCAGACGTACCCGCCTTTCATCGTTTGGCGACGTCGGTGGTTTTGCCATCCCAAAGCGGCGGTGTGCGCGTCGACACCTTCGCTTTCCATCGTCGTCGTCGTCGTCATCATCTGATTTCAAAGCGACGGATGCGATGGCATCAATCACATCCACCCGCCGCCCTTCGGAGACGTACACGACGCACGCCAGCGCGCCTTTTCGGGCGACAAAGCGCGAAACAAAAGAAGTAGTAGCTTTTGTTGCGGTCGTCACCCCTCGCGACGACGATGACGCCATAATAATACGCGTTTTTTTGACTCCTCCTCCGCCGATGATGATGATTTTTTCTTGCCCTCTCTCTCTCTCTTCTCTCTTCTCGTGTTGTTGTGTGGCTGCTCGATGACGATGATGATGGGAGGAGAGAAAAGCGCATTAGTACAAATGAGGGACCATTTTGAGCACTTTACCGGACGGCCTCTTTTTTGTGTCTCTCCAAAATCCAGTGCAGAAAACCAGTGCAAATAATGCGCTCTAAATATGATACCCTAAATATTAGGAGTGTGTAGGGGTAGGGGTCAAAAATTTTGAGGGACCATTTTGAGCACCACCACCTTTGGAGTCTTTGTTGTGTCTCTCCATTTTTTTCCCGTCATCATCATCATCGCTGTGTACCTCCTCAACGAAGAAGAAAAAGGGAGAGGTGTATATCCGCGACAAGGAGGAGGAGGAGGTCTCGATGAAAGGACGACAAAAGCCCCGGGGGGGGCGGTTCTCGAGACGACGACTCCCCTTTTTCGTCCTTAGTGTTGGTCTTCTTCTCGTCGCAGTTTGGGCGGTCTTTTTTGTCCTCGATGATGATGAAAATGATGCGCAATCCAAACGACGACGACGACGACATGATAAACGACGCGAACGCGGAGGGCAAGAGACGCGAAACGACGACGTAAACGACGCGATGATGATGATGTCATCGTCGTCGTCGTCGTCGTCGTTTACGTCGGGATCGAACGCCCGTGGGGTTGCCTTTCTGGAGAAGACGGAAGAATACGCGGAGACAATCGAAGAGGTCGTCGAGCCGTATTACAGGCAGGTGTTTGGGAAGATTGCGAAACGATTGGGAGGAGACGACTCTCATGGGGAAGAGGAGGATTCGGACGAGAGCGAAAGGAAAGAAGATTTAGATGAAGTAGACATCGGGAACCCGATAATCGAAGACGACTCTTTAGAACAAGAGAATCGAGATTTAGAAAGAGTGAACACGGAAGAAGAGAGCAACGAACCGATCCCGATGGAATCCGTCAATATTAAATTCAAAGACAAGGAGAAACGAGAGACGTGCGAAAAGGAAGACGTGGCATTACGAATGAAAAGTTTGAATAGAAACGAACAGAATCGAATCCAGCAGATTAAACCGAGGAAGTTTTGGGTCGCGAGAGATGAAGCCGCCAATGGGAGGAAGTATTCGCACATGGCGACTATTGGGAGGTGGAATGTGAATGCGACAAAGAAAGGCTTCGTGGTGGCGTGGCAATCGAGCAGCGGCATCGAAGGCATAAGAGGTCAATCGATTCTGATTTCGTACTCCGAGGATATCGACCAACCGTGGTCGAAACCAAAGAGGGTACCGTCTATGCAAAACGTGAAAACAGCGGTGTGGTCACCTGTACTTTTCAACCCGCCGAAAGAAAAGAACGAGTTATGGCTATTTTACACCGAGTCGCAAAACTGTTTGAGGCCGGCGAGGTCGAATAAGAGCGGATCGAAAATCCCTCCAAGATTTTCACCAGGAGGGGATGTAAAAGTGACGAAAACGAGAGATGGAGGGAAAACGTGGTCGGAACCGCAGGTAGTGCACGCGCAAAGTGAAGAAGATTCACCGGGGATGCCGAAAGTGATAGCGAATAGAATCACCGTGCACACGCAAACCGGAAATTGGATTTTGCCATATTGGAAAGAGAAAGCGGAATCGAACGCGTGCAGACAACCGAAAACGCCCAGTTCTCACGGTGTGTTAGTCTCCAAAGACCAGGGAAAGACCTGGCAACCGAAAGGAAAGATTAGAGTCGGCGGGACGTGGTTGATTGAAGGCGCGGTTGTGGAGAGAAGAGATTATTCGTTGCAACTGTTTTTTCGAACGAGCAAAGGGAAAGTGTACACCGCGTTTTCTTGGGACGGTGGAGATACATGGACCGGAGCGAACCCGACGACAGTGCCAAACCCGGATTCAAAAATGGATGCAACGGCGTTTCCAGATACGAGAGAGATTGTTGTCGCCTATAACGATGCCACCAATAGGAACAAGATTAATAAGGGCCGGTGTCGATTGAGAGTCGCGATTTCCTGCGACGGCGGCGTTGGGTTTAAAACCATCACCGAGTTGGAAGAAGGGAGTTTAAAGATGTACATACACTATCCGACTGTTGTTACTGACGGGGATCGCGCAATCGTGGCGTACTCTTTGATGGGTCACCCACACTTGCGTCAAGGCGATATCGGCGGGATCAAAATCGCCGAGGTGACGTTTAATCCGAAAAGTTTCCAGACGAAGAAGTACGAGCCCAAAGGTCAACACGAAGAGGTGGAGATACGCTCGTCATCGGAGGGGGGAGATAAAAGCGAGGAGGATTCAGCTATGAAAACGACGCTTTCGTACGAACTCGACGGTCTCTAAACAATAATGATGAAGAAGACGTTAGCTTACGTAGTTCTTTTTAGCCTTCTTAGTTTTTTAGTTAGTTAAAAACTCTATGGTACAATAGTAGTCAACTGTTGAGACTCTTCGAGTACTCTCGTATCGAGTTACGAGGTTTTTGTTTGTATTCGTATATAGTAGTATGAAATTCTTTTTACGTCAAAATATTACTACTAGCCCCATCCGGTGATGCCACCTCCGCGCATGCCAAAACCGCCGTCGTTATTATCGTTGTTATCGTCCGACTCGTCGTCGTCGGATTCGTCGATATCGGACGGTTCAAACTCTTCCATGATTGCTGCTGCGCCGTACCCTCCACCGCCCCCTTGTTCTTCATCGTCGTAATAGTCGTCGTCGTCGTCGTCGTCGGTTCCATCTGATTCCGAAGCAACTTCATAGTTTCGAATGTCTCGAGAGCGTTTCCGCCCGACGGCACCACCGTACCGGTACTTCGCCGATTCTTGTTCACGCCGCTTGGAAAATGCAGACATTTTCACGCGTCCGCCTCGATTAATCCTACGTTTGCGTCGGAGTCGTCTCGCATCAAAGCTTCGCGAAATTTCTATATTCTCCTTCTTATCCTCCTCTTTCTTCTCCTTAGCATTCCCTACTTCGACGGCAGGAGACGACGTAGTAGCGACGGTAGTTGTTGTCGTATTCGCCTGCGCTATCATTTCTTCTGCGGAAAGCGCTGAAGTACGTTTGGCTGCGGCGATTGCGGCATCGAGTAGCGCCTTACATCGTCTCGGCGACGCGTACACAGCTTTGCAGTCGATCAACATGTCAATACCTTGAATACACATTTCGAGCATGTTCTTTCGTCTAGCAATATCTTGCAAGTTCTGGTTGCTATATTTTGCGAAGACGACCGATAACGCTAACAGAGTGGACGCGGACGCCATCGCGAGTCTCCCAGCCATTACCGGTCCGGGAACTTCGAGTTCACACACGACGTGAACGGCTCGTAAACCATCTAGAAACAACGAACATGCCATTTCTGCATTCGTAATGGTGGTCATTTGATTCTCATTCTGTTGTTGTTCACCGCGTTCGCATCTATTAATTTCGTCCGATAAGGCTTCGATAGTTTCAGAGGCGACCAGAACAACGGCGCCGGGGGAAAGCGCCCCACGATCGTTGATAATAGTTCTAGCAGCTGCATCGAGATTTCTACCACCTTTGCCTTCGTCAAGTATCGACGCATCCGCAGAAGCCGCGGAGGCTAAGCAAAAGTGTATCGCCGTTTTGTATAAGGACAACAAATTTTGCGACGAGAAAGCTTTCTTCTTGAAGTGAGAGAATCCGCGCGACACAAGTTCGGCTCTTCCTCGAAGACTCGCAAAGGTTGCTCTGGCGTTATTACTGACTTCGTCTTCGTCTTCATTGGCGAAAATGGTAAGGAATGATGCCACTTGATTGCTCGTGTGCGCGCTTGAGGACGACGACCGCGCAAACGCGGCATCTCGAGAGATGGCGGAGATGGCGTGTAAAACGTCATCTTCTTTTACCGCGTAGTTTTCTCTATCCATGGAGGCTTCGTCATCAACACCGTTCGACCACGCTGCGGCGACGACGTGTGCGATGGCAACGTCCCTTGAGGTTTGAATCGAAAGATGTCGCTGCTCTTCCTCGTCGACGTTTTTCAACAACGTGGAACGACCAGTCATTAACGAAGTATCGTCGTCGAGCGCCGCTGCGAATCGCAATGCCGGGTTGATTGCGCGAAGATCGTTCCATTCATTCGCGCGTTCGAGAGCCCATTTTGTGGCGAACATGCTTCCCGAAGAAGAAGAAAACATTGCATCCCAAATAGTACGTCTTGCGTGGATGCTTGCTGGTAAAAGGTAGGCGCAATTCAATAGCGATATGCACGCTCCAACCATAGCCGCGCGAGACTCTTTCGGTAAGCTCAAAAAGCTCATTTCATGATCGTCGTCTTCGTCGTTTTTCACTCGAGCCGTGGATTTAGCACCGCTCGCTGGTGTATTGATAAATTTACCGCCGGCGAGGCTTGACGCGACTTCCGAACATAAACGCAAGCATTTCGAAGTAACTAACATCTGCGCAATCTTATCAGGCGGCATCGAGGAAGATCCATTGCTCGCCGCTTTGGCGATAGCCTGTGCGGCACGCTTTGTAATCGAGACTCTACGTTCAGCAATCATGCGCTCGCTGTAACTATCGTTGTTCTCATCGTCTTCGTCTATTATAGAGTTCCCGCTCTGTATTTTGTTCAAAAGTGGCTCTGAATTTTTTAGACATCGAGAACACGTGGCAATCCATTTAGAGGCTGGGATTCTGCATAACTCCACGTCTGCCCTTTGACGCGTCCTCGCATCTAGGCACGCTTCGACGTCGACGAGCGCGAGGAGTCGACGAAACGAATCGTCTTCAGACGCTTTTCTATCGATGACGCATATTCTCAGAGCCGCTGCTGTCGCGAACAAACTCGAAGCGTTATACGCAACCTCGTCCGAAATGTGCACATCTACCGTCTTGCTATTACTGATAACGTTTATGTTCACACTGGGGTCAGCATTGCATTCGTTTTGTGGAAGTTCTTCCAGAAAGCTCGAAAGTTCGAGAGAGGCTCGAACGAGCGCAAACCCAGCCGATGAGGAGAGACGATTGGATTTTGGAATCGTGGCAAACGCCATTGCATCTAATTGCTTCTTCCCGAGGAAGTAAGAAAAGTCATCGTTCCTGTTCTTTCCATCTTTATTGTTGTTTTCATTTTCTGCATCTCTTCCGAGGTGTAACTTCTGACTTTTCAATCGAGGCTCTAGCCATGTTTTTAAAACTGCTTGCACGGACGTAGAGTCTAATGTCACCGCAAGCACGCGAAGCGCATCCATGCCAACATTCACTACGCAATCGCTTCGCTTTTGGTGGTGATCAGAATTTTCCTCTATCTCTTCTTCCTCATCTTCGTCGTCATTGTCGTCTACATTGTCGTCATCGATGACTATTCTAGTATTCGCTATGCATTTCAAAATATCGTGCGTGAGAATAATCTGTTCCGAGGGGTCCAAGAAAAACGGTGTCTTTCCGCAGGGTTTGGAGACTTTATCTTTCAAGAACAGTCCTTCAACGACTGCCAATCCGACTAATCTACTATCAATACTACCCCGCATTTTACGTTCGAGAAGGTCAAACTCTTTCGCGCGAAACGGATCGTCTCTGTCCAACGCCTCCATGCACTTTCGAAGCGCAAATCCACACGCATTTGCCCACACTCTGTTTGAATCCAACCCGTTCGCAAACGAATCAAAACTATCGATTCGTTCTGGAATGCACGCATTAATTTCTTCCATCAGCGCGTGTATTCCTCTTCGAAAAGTCGTCTCTACTTCCGGCGTTGTAATATCTTCCCTCGAGATGAGATCCAATCCTTTTCTGCCCATCGCTCGTAAATCTACATTCTCGAATACAGCTTCAAACGCCCTCGCACTCGAAGCGCACCGGTTGTTCTCCAAATTTCTATAACCAGCCCGATATTGCTCGACGCGCTCATCTTCTTCGAGTTCTTCGTCCGTTTTATTCTTTGCTTTGTTTCTTTCGTTATCATAGTCCTCGTCCTCCCCCTCGTCATCGTCATCGTCCTGGTTTAAACTTCCTTCAACGTCGCCTTTCGCTCTATTTTCGTGCGCGTGCTCTGCAGTAGTAACAATAATATCCACACCTTTCTCTCCAACACCAAACGACGCCGCCGAGGACATCAACAACAACGTGTTCGGATGCGCCGCTAACCTCACGCTCTTCACCATACTCTTCACCAGCTCCAAGTAATCAAAAACGTCGCATTTGTCGTCAGACTTCAACATCCTGAACTCCTTCTCCTCCTCGCCGTCCTCTCTCTTGGTTTTCGGCCCGTTCTGATATTCCGGCATTTTTTCGCACGCGCGCTCGAAACTTTCCACCAACGCTTCCGCGAAACTTCCTACACATTTTTCTCCCAACACCCACGCTCGCGGTGATTCTTGCATCGAATACAACAGTTTGAGCAACGCGGACATTTTTTCCTTCATGTTCTCTTTTCTCCGCGACCAGTTCTCTTCTTTTTTTCCTTCTTCTTCTTCGTCGTCCTCGTCCTTGTCTTCCTCGTCCTCATCTCCTCGCACCACGTTCAAAACGTCTCGAACTTCAATCGCATCCGCGTTCGCCATGGTTTTCACGCGATTCGTCAACAGCTTCCTCCTTTCCTCGAACATGTTTAATTTTCTCGCGGACGATTTCGACGACGAACACGACCGCACCGCGCGTGCACGACTCGACGGATGCGTCGTTCGCGACGACGACGTCATCCTCATCCTCATCCTCATGAGCGCGTTCAAAACCATCGACGCGGTGTGCTCCTCTCCCGCATCGCTCATCGTCGTCGCGACGTCAAAAATCGTCTTGCGTGCGTTCTTTTCCGGCGTCGGCTGCGTCTCCAAACGCGTGCCGCGTCACAATCCAACGAGAGACGGAGCTTCCCCCGAGGACAACGAGAATCGAGAGGCGGAAGGATGCGTTTGGGGGGGCATATATTTCGCGCTTTTGCGTCTCCCGAAAGAGTACAACACCGCGCGCGTCTTCTTTCTGACGGAAATTTTTGAAAATGGAAGAGAAGGAGAAAATGGGTGCTTAAACGATATTACATATATGACGCGCGTTCGTACGCGCGATAAAAATCACTACTGCTCTATAATACTTAAAATCGTTATTTTAATTTCTTAGGTTCGTCGTCCAATTCTTTGACGTCCAATTCTTCTCCGCTCGACTTGGCGGAACTATCGTCTTCGCTGAACGTGTCGAACCTACTCTCGCACTCGCGCTTATATTGTAATGCGAACGAGAAGCACAGGACGAGTAAAATCAACATGCAAACGAGCAACCACCAGTACGAGGCTAATCGTTGCACCGGAGAGGAGGAGTTGGAGAACCTGAACTTGGCTCTTTGATAGATGTTGTCCATTTTGCCTAAAAGAGGCATGGACGGGAGGAAATTTGGGAGTCGTTTGATGCTCACGAAATTCATGTCGACGAAGGCGGCGAGAGAATCTTCGACGGTTTTACCTCTGGTTTTCCATTTTCGGTCGTACCAACTTCGATGGGTTTTTTTGTGGTATCCTAAACATAAAGGGAAGGAGGATTCGAGAGGGCCGAACGCCATTTCCTTATCAATCCACGGGCCTAACTCGTCCCCGTCGACGCGAACGAACGTGATTTCGCGGTGTTTGAACGCGAGTTTATACGCGTTTTTCGCGAACGCTTCTAATTTGGCATCGCCTCCCGATTCGATCAAGAATATCGAAGGGCTATCTAAATCGAAGATGTTGTTGAAGACGGATTGATCGAGTTTGGCTAACGGGGCGACAGTTCTCGTGCGCACGAAAGCAGACACGTTGCACGGATTTTCATTTTTGTCGTCTTTGTCGTTTCTCTCCTCCGCCTCACACAGCATAAATTCTGTAGTGAATGCCTTAGAACTCTCCCCATCCGACAATAACGAAACGTCGTCGTCGTTGTCGTCGTCGTCGTCTCCTGGAACTTTTGGGTGCACGGCTAACACGATCGAAAAACTCTCCTCTGGCCTCTCGATTTCCTTCCACGGAAAATGTTTCGCGTGAAACGCGTCTAAGAACGAGCGCGCCTCCTCCATCGTCTTCACCGCGTCGCTTTCTCCAAACCACGCATGTAAATTCTCCCTCTTCTTCGCTTCCAGATCGAAGTCTTTCTTACTTTTCAAACGACCTCCGTTTACCATCACGTGGAAAAACATCGCGTTCGATTCCGTCGCTCTCAATTTCCCGTATTCTCGCGCCTCTCGCCAGTCTTTGAACGCCGCCACATCCGGTGCGCTCACGCGACGGAGATAGTTTAGAAGCGCCGATCGACTCCGACTTCCGACATACTTTTTCGCCACGTACGCCGGGGAGTCTTCTCCGCCGCCACCGCCTTCTTCGTTTTCATCGTCGTTATTATTCGTGTCTTGGCTCTCCTTCTTTTTGCTTTCGAGCAGTAATACCGTCGGGTACCCGG
>Ga0066856_10000715_pt1 | contig 12516 bp, 11 predicted proteins | sample ETNtaG_5_FD_65605 | JGI IMG/M metagenome (GOLD analysis project Ga0066856, IMG submission 65605) | Marine microbial and viral communities from oxygen minimum zone, Eastern Pacific Ocean - ETNP201406SV205 | ecosystem: Environmental > Aquatic > Marine > Oceanic | place: Pacific Ocean: Eastern...
CTTGCTTTCGTCCGACGACAGGACCGCGTATTGCAGTCTTAAGTCCGAGATCGTTATCTCTATCTACTGTCAACACTAGAGTTCTAGTCATTATTCCACCCCCGGATATGTTAGTCCTGACGCGCTTCCTGTTCATCAACCATCGCCCGGTTTGGGCTGTCCATCCGCGCTTCCAAGACCCTCGACTCTCTTTCGACGTCTTTGTTTAGCTCGAATGTATTTTAATGGATGATCCATCCATGGCTGATCACACAATTTGTCGTCACCAGTTTGTACTGCACAGTTGTGGTTAATCTTTAGCTTTGAGCACCCAGAGGGAGTATATTCTCTCTCGTATAAGTGGTTGACTTGGTATGTAGTTGTGCTTTCATTAAAGTCGGGGGCGTTTCTGAAAAAATCAACGGTTGTTTCAGGTGGCAAGCCAATACATCTGGAAATAGAACCTAGGAACACTCTACCAAAGTGATTCACGTTTACTCCTTCTGAAAGTTCAGCAACTGCCTTACGCATACAAGGAGGCCAATCTTCTTCGCCGGCGCCAATTAGCGCGATAGTTTCAGCGGTTTTTGAGGCGACGAGCCCTCGAATCATCCCTACTGGTTCAGCGAGCCTAATCAGTAGACTTTCATCCATCTTTTCCATCTTTTCAATAGCGTCTAACTTGATGTCTTCTTTCATTCTCTCCCTGAGTAACCTTGCAACCTTTGCCCTAGAGGAGTACTTCTCTCCTTCATCGTGGAGTGTAACCCATCCGTCATTGATTTCACAGTTCGGCAATCTCCATCTTGAACCAGTAATTCCAGTACATAATTCGATAAAATCCGAAAGCCCCATCTTCCAAACCCCTTTCTCGTCACATTCAATTTCAGAGAGATATGTGTTAGCAATAACATGAATTGTCGAATCCTTTTCCAAGATTCTTTGAGCGCGCTCGGCTTCTGCTTGCGCCCACCTAGAGATAAGTCGTTCATCTTCGCTAGCGCCTACAACTAATCTTGCATAATAAAATGAAAAGGCCTCTAGCAAGCGACCTTCTTCAGTGTGAATGTCTCCAATCGAAGCAACACCTACGCCTTCTTTGCTGTCGACTGAATCAACAAGTCTTGAGCGAGCTCTTATCCTCGCTCTTTCCATAAAACCTCCATCCAATAATTCATCGATATCGATTTGGTGTTTACCAGCCATACTTGAAATCCATGATCTTGCCTGCGGCAAGAAAGGATATCTTGCAAGCGCGACCTCATCAGAAAGGTCGGGAATCGTCATTGGCTTTGGCACGATGTATAATCTCAAGAGGAGGCATTTGAACCCTCTCATTCATTTGGGATATGCAGGTAGGCCGGTTCAATGAAGGCGGTAAACCGTGATCTAATTCTCATTCAAGATGAGATTAGAGAATCCTTCGAATGGGACCTTGCGTCCGATATTAAAAGCGCTAAATCGTTACTAGCACAATGTGCAAATCCTAAACCCTCGGTCAAGTTTGAATCTAAAGTCACCGTAGTCGGCGCAGCCGCAGAGAAAGGATTGCGAACTGATTTTCCTACAATAGTTGCAGACGGTGCAATCGGCGCAATTGAGGATTTGTCTAAAGTTGCATTAATTGTAACAGACGGGGATGGAACTCCGCATTTAGAAAAAGCACTCAATATGGGTATACCAATCTGCCTTCACGCACATGGCGACAATATTGAGTCGTGGAAAAGGATTCTGTCATTAATCGATGAAAACCAACAGGTGATATTAACACATCAAACTCCCGAGGAAATAGTTGGAATGTACAATCCAGGGGGATTTACTGATGGCGACCGAGCAGTCTGTATAGCATTGGCATTGGGTGCTACTGAGGTAGAGTTGGTCGGCTTCTCTACTAATGATGTAGGACAATGGTCGGGCGTCACAGATAAAAAACGAAAACTAATCAAGTTGAAGTGGATGGAAAGGGTGCTGAATATTCTTTCTCTGAGGGTTCATAATGAAAAATAACTACTGGTTGTGGCTAATCGCCTTGTTAGTTGTAAACTCAGGGTGGTATTTTGTTAGTCAGCAATCTGCAACGCAGGAAATAAACCGGCCAGGTGCCGATTTTTCAGATTCCAGAGATGCAGAATTATCAAGTATTTTCGGCAACGATGTTGATTATGAAATTGAACATTGTTTCAACTCGGTTAATGGTAGCGTTCAAAACGTCAGCTTAAACATCAAGCAGGACTCAAAAACACTGTATACGTGGGAAGGAACAACAGAAGATGGCTGCATCATATATTCATCCACTGCAAGTGAAGGTGAGATTACTGTCAATACATTAATCGAAGAAGGTGTAGAAACGACAACATCGATTACGACATGGCCTATGAAAAGTGGATTTGTAATCGGCGCATTATTATTCTCGATAGGCACAGTTACTGTAGCATTTGGGGAGAGCGTTGTGCGATTCCTGATCAATAAAAGAAAAATCAGCACTCCAGAGACTGTTGTCAAAACCAAACAGCCAACAACAAGTGACAACCAAATTTGGCAAGAACCGATTAGACCAAACTAATCACAAGAAATCTGCAAGGCTCAATTGTTTTGCATTATCATTGTTGAATAGACTTTCAACACTTTCTGCCAACCACTCAACGTTTTGTCGAGTATATTGGTCTACGCCATATGTCTCCATAACGTGCATTGTAACCTTGATGTATTTTCTCACGGCCCCTTCTGTAACCGTTAATGCAAGATTGCCGTTACACATGTCGCCTTCTGCTTTTTTGACTCCGAAAGCACTCATCCCTCTCCCCGTCAATTTTGGAGGCTGGATACATTTACCTGCAAGCGGCATTCTCCGGTAAGAATGCCCACATTTCAAGCATCGAACCTTTTGCCTTGTGAATGCAACAAGGTTGCCCCTAAGGTCTGGCAAGAAATGCGAACGTACAACACTCGAAGCCACGGTTCTAACATTCACTCCCCTTAGGCGATGCCCCAGCGATAGTTGTCCATTCATTTTGTCAATCATTGTCTCAAGTGTCTTGTAAGCAGAGAGGGGCGGCCCTTCTGACATGCTCTTTGTAGAATGGGTGTAACCAAGCCCCCGTACTGCGGCAATAGAACCTAGCCTTCTTTCAATGAAATCCATCTTATCGGCGAGAGTTTTTGGGTGTGGTTGATCCAAAGTCGCTTCGTAAAACCATCTTTCATAGTGCCATGCTGAATCTACATTGAGGGCTTCTTTGTCTACTTCTGTAGGATTTAATCTGGTCGTCAGAACAAGAGGAGCGTCCATTTTTCCACCTCTGTTTGATGGCAAAATATCACGGCTGAAGTTGAGAAGGCCGTCCATTAGTAACATTATAGCATCTTCATCTCCATCACAATTCCTTCGCTTTGCAGCATGGAAAAGAGGGTGAGCGTAGCCGCCAGAACTGTCTGTAAATCCAATCAATCTTGAGAGAACACCTCCGGATGTATGGGGGGCGAGCGCACAGATTAGGTGTCCAACTAGGTCTTCGGGTTTCTCAACGTGGTAATACGGTTCCATCCCATAAAATCGAACAAGTAATTCGTCAATGAATTGAGCGGCTCTCACGAAATAATCCGCACCGTTTTTTGCCAAAATAAAGTCCTGAGGAAATATCTCAAGCATTTGATCATCACTTTGTAATTCATTTCCAAAACAATCGTGAGTATATCCGAGGTGTTTCAATTGGCCCCACTCAACCCCTACTTCTTCCGGAGTAAAGTGGGTCACTGGAACGTCACTCATGTCAAATCTTATCGTCCCATCTCTGAAAACCGGCAAGCTATGTTTCGCTCTCAATATTCCCTTTTCAACTGGTTCCGGAGTCTGATTTTTACTCATCAATTTTTTCAGACCTTTCATTCGTTTTGGAACACGATCTAGGCCTAGGGAGATTCTAGCATCTTCCAGCAAATTATCGATTCTTATCGTTTGTAGTTCACCCTTTCGCCTAGCATTTTGTTTCTCGCTTGAAACTCTTAATTCGGTTCTACCTCCGCATGCTTCTCCGGGCTTGCCTTCACCGAAATCGTCTAATTTCCTGTGATGGCAATTAATCATTGGTGATTTTTTCTCACAAACGGTGCAGAACCGCACCCCCATCTCTACGCGTAGGTCTTTTTGATTAGCAGCATTCGCAATCAATCTTTGATTACCGCCAGATAGAGCGATTGGGAATAGCGAATGTACAGTTGGCTTTTCTCTCGGCGCACTTTTCTCGGGCCGACCCATCCTGCATCCAACTCTAACTGGTGCAGAATGCTCCCATCTTAATCTTGAAATCATTCTAATTTGAGTTAGAATGCCGTCGACAATGTGATCGTCTTCAAGTGTTTGAGCTCGCAAGTAAAGCGCTGGGTCATTCGGTCCAGGGTCTGGCAACTTATTCGCAGCATCTCTCCCAATTTTATCGGTTTCAGCGATTCCTAAACCTCTCTGTCTTGCATCGGTTTCAGCAGCAATTCTTACAGTTGACCTTTCTCTTTCCAATTCAGCTTTACGAGCATTTTCTTTAGCCAGAGTAATTGCAGCGCTACGTAATTCTTTGATTCTATCAGTAAATACAGTTGCAGCATCTTCAACTTTCATTGGTGCCTTTCCTTTAATCGTATAACCAAGGCCGTCCAGCATAGCTTCCCAGCCCTTAGTGATGACTAAATCGTCCCCTTCATGATGGTGTTCAAGACCGAGCATTAACGCGCTTCCTTTGACCAAACCGTGAATTCTCAGGACCCAAGCTAATGGTACGGAATCTGAGAAGATGCCATTTTCAACCGGAATGTTTGGCCCTGGGATTTTTTCATAATCCAAAACACCCTCTTTTTCTGGGCGTAATTCATCCATCTCATCAGAGTTCCATCCTTTGACCCCATCAATAAATCTCAAATTCCCATCTCTAATGGTTGCAGTTTCTATCGCCTTTAGTACAGCAGGAATCCATTCGATTGGCAAATCTAACCACCAAGGGTTATGGGCGCCAATCAAAGATGTTGAAAATCTGATTGCGATTTCTTTAGCAGATTCCCAAGATGGTTCTAAAGCGATTAAAGAATCTCTCCAAATTCTACGAATATGAAATCTGCCATCTAAGTCAGTGTCTTGATTTATTGGTAAACCGGGGGTGCCTTTTGGCATTGAATTCCTATCAAGGCCCATTATCCTACAGAACTCATTTACTGCTTGGTCACTATCTAAAGCATCTATTAAGTCAGCAGCCCACCAATCATGCGAGTAGGCTGCAGGGACCAGATTCTTGTTGTTCTCCATAAATTCTCCATATCCCAGAACCAATTCTCCATTATCCCAAATCGAGGATATTTGTTCACGATCCTGACGGAATGATTCAGAATCATTGTATTGCTTGAAATCTCCATTTCTTAGAATTGCCCATGGTCCTTCAGCAATATCGCAAGGAGTGATTGCACACGCCTTTCCTGGACGTTCTATTTTCATCTGAGTTCCAACAGCAATGAAATCATCCATTGCAGCCATCGATGCTGCATTACAAGACCCTGCTGCTAGCCCCGATGGTCTTGCGCGGCCATATCTAAGTCGGAATCCTCCCGGTTCAAGAGGTGCGCCGAAAACAGGTCTGCCGGCAATAATGTCCTTCATAAATTTGGAAATTACTGGCACTTTACGAGAGGTAAATCCGCCATTTTCTCCCTCCTTTGATTTGTCTTTACCCTTGTTAGCAAATACTGAAATGAAATCCCAACCAGGCACCTTTAGTCTCTCAGTATGCCTCTGGATTTTCGGTGCTTTCAGACATAATCCCTCTCCAATAACCAGTAGTACACCGCCTCGAATTCTTGCTTCATCTATATTTCGAACACGTCCATATCCTGCACATTCGATATCTTCTGTTGATTCTCCGTTTACCATTACGGGACATGCCCTAACGATGGTGTCTACTTCTTCTGGTGGCGGGCGGTATTGCAAGTTTCCTCGATACAAACCGAATTCTTCTTTCACTCTCTCGACTTCATCATCGGTTGGTTTGTACGCGTCAACATTTAACTCTCTACGAATCATATCGCCAATCAGAACAGCAAGTGCCTGTGCAGTCCCTCCTGCTGCTCTAATCGGTCCCGCAAAATGAATGGACAAGAATTGAGTCCCATCTAGATTTGGAAGCAGTCTCACTTCACTAATTCCTTCAAGAGGAGCAACCAATACCGCTTCTGTGAGGATTGCTAGTCCGACTCTTAGTCCGACATCGATGCTTTTCTGCAAATCATGCCCATTGTCTCTGAATCTTTTTGCAACAATTGTAGCCATTTTGATTGAGGTAGTTTCACGATCGAATTCGGCTAGAAGTTTTCTTATGTCATCTGCAACCTCTGCCCCTTCCAAGTGTTCGATTAGTAATTTTTCAGTTCTGCTCGCTAAATCGGAAGCTCTTGGAATCTCCACTTCTAGAGAGTGGTCTAGCCCTCTAGACCTTGCAACTTCAGCAATTTTGTATGCCTCATCGGTACGTTCGTCGAGCCATTTTTCATACCCCTCCATTTCTCGTTCAAGGCGCTTGACGTCGACACCCAACAAAGGGTTGTGAACATCTCTTGCGCCTTTCTGAATCATGGCTAACTATTGTCCCTCTTAGGCGGTGGCTCATAAGGGCTACCACGATTGCCACCTATGCTTAGGGAAGGTTCATCCGCTTCAAACCGATGGCTATGCACATGTCGGTTCCTCCAATGCTGCGCGAAGATCCCCGATGGGTGCGACTTGTAGATTTAGTTCGCGAACTTGCCTTTCTCGATGGTGGAAGCGATGACGCCTTTACATTAGCAAGTGGACGAACATCTCGTTGGTTCTTCGACATGAAGCCGGTAATGATGAATCCCGAAGCGGGAAGGTTAGTCGGCGAATTGATGAACGTAAGATGTGACGAAATTGGTGCTAATTTTGTGGGCGGTCTAGAACTGGGTGCAGTCCCTCTTGCCGCATTGGTTGTGGCGACGGATTTCACATCAGATCGATTGGGTTTCATGGTTAGAAAGCAAGCGAAAGGACGGGGCGGAAGGAAGACAAATAATCCACCTGGTATCGAAGGAGCATCTATTGCAGGTGGTGGAAGAGTCATCATATTGGAAGATGTAACAACTACAGGGGGTTCAGCCATCCAAGCGGTGAAGAGAATTGAGGAAGAAACAGATTGCAAAGTAGTCGCAGTGATTAGTATTCTAGATAGGCAGGAAGGTGGAAAGGATGCCTTCGAACAAGCAGGAATTCCATTTGAAAGCCTACTAGTTCGCTCTGATATTTCTGGGTGAATTCTTTGCAATTAAGTCCCAATGATGCCGATTTGACCGGTCCTTCGGCCATAGATTCAACTGCCCCGGAGGGTTTGGTATTCCATTATGCTGATGAAGCAAAACCATTGGCGACCCCATGGCAAGTTGCTGCTGAAAGAGCAAAAATGGTTCGTAAATGCAAACTTCCTCCAGGGCCAATACTCGATCCAGCATGTGGTAGTGGAATACAATTGGCGGCTTATTGTGCAATGATGAATCGAAATGGTATTGGAATTGAGATGGACGAATCGACAGCGAATGCTGCAAATTCGAATCTAAGAAGGGTTGCAGATCACGGTTTCGGAGAATCTCTTTTGAATTCAATAATACGAATTGGCGACGGCACCAAAGGTAATCCAGATGAGAAATATGCTATGCTACATTTAGATCCGGCTCGGCCTCGTAATTCTCGAACCCATGGTCTCGATGAAATGGCTCCTAGTCTTCCTGAAATTTTTGAAGCTTGGAAAGATAGCCTCATCCAAGGAGAACTAGGCCCCGCAATACTTCTTGATTTGTCACCAAGACTAGACTCAAATCAACGTCAAGAAGTTGAAGAGATTGTAGATAATTTTTGGCCAAAAGTCGGTAAAACATGGGTATGGACAAGCAGAGGCCGGGGCAGAGTTGACAGACTATCGTTGTGGATAGGCCAACTATCAAAACCAAATGTTTCGAGAAGGTATGTGAGAATACCTCCAGATATCAAGCAACAACCACTGGTTATAGAAGGCGATCATAAGGAAATATCTGAACATCGTAGGCCTCCAAGAAAAGGTGAATACGTAAGCATTTTAGATGCCGCATTGGTTGAATCGGGATTGGCTGAGCAGTATTTTGAACATACGTTGCCTGGACAAGATGTGACCTGGAGCATCACTAAGGGCAGAAGGCCTCAAATCCACCATTCGAGTCCGATTGAATGCTCAAATGCTCAACAAAAATTATTGATTCAAGCTTCAGGCAAAATTGTAAAACTGGTTCATACTGAATTATCTATTGATACAATCTCTCATCTAGTGGATGCTTCAAGAGATTATGGATTTGGAAAATTAACACTTAGAATGACGTTGGAACCACACCTCCAACCTAAACTTCAGGGGAGCCTCGACAGACAACTCGCATCGAAAGGAGGAACTCATGTCGGATTTGTTGCAAAACAACCTCACGATTCGATGTTACTGCTCTGCCTAGAATAACAATAGGCTTTTAGCACCACGAACAGCGCAACTCAGCATGGCGATTTCGTGGCGCAGTGTCGCGAATGGGCAATCGCGGTCTTGATATAGGGGTGGTTTGTCGCAAAGTCGCTCGACATCATGTTGTACGCGTTTTACAGGTGAAATGTAATGGCAAATGACCAAGATTTGGGAGACGACTTCTCCTACATGCTTCGAATGGCAGATACGGACATTGACGGTCTCAAGCCGCTAAGGACAGCTCTTACCGCTGTACGTGGTGTAGGTGCTCGTACAGCAGCCAACATTTGCAACATCACTGGATTCGATCCAGGAATGAAGGCAGGACATCTTGATGCATCACAACAAGAAACCCTTCGTGAGGCTATCGAGAGCTACGCTCAAAACGTTCCACTATGGATGCTAAACCGCCAAAGAGACCTTGAAACCGGCGACGAACTTCACCTGTCCGGACAAGACCTCAAACTTACTCATGAAGACGACATTTCTCGTCTTCGTTCAATCAAGTGCTACCGAGGAGTCCGCCATGCTGGCGGACACAAGGTACGTGGACAGCGCGGTCGTTCAAACGGTCGTTTCGGTCTGACTCTGGGAGTACAGCGTAAGAAGTGATAGGAGGAATTACAAATGGGACATCCAAAATTTGCAAGACCAAAATACGATACTCCGCCTCATCCTTGGAAGGCAGACAGAATTGAAGAAGAACATGCAATTCAGAAGAATCACGGTCTGAAAAACATGACCGAAATTTGGAAGGCAAAGTCTGCTCTTCGTCGAATTCGTGGCCAGGCAATGAAGTTGATTGGACGTGTAGATACCTCTGAAGGACACTACTCTCGTGAAAAGGATGCTCTACTAGCGTCATTGAACCGCAAGGGATTAATCGCAACAGATGCTATTCTTGACGACATTCTATCTTTGACTGCAGAGGATATCCTAAACCGTAGGCTGCAAGCACAGGTTTACTACAAGGGCCTTGCATGCTCAATGAAGCAAGCAAGGCAATTAGTAACTCATGGTCAGATTTGTATTGGTGACCAAAAGGTAACAATTCCTTCATACCCTGTAACTAGGGATGAAGAAGAGTTGATTAGATACCATCCACGTTCAAACTTGAATGATGAAAATCATGCAATTCGCCAGACAATCATGGGAGTGCGCGAATCTGCTGAATACGCAGAAGATGAAGTTGACCCTGAGTTTTCACAGTCTGAAGCCACAGATGTTAATGAATCAGCGGAAGATGCCCCAAAGGCAGAAGATACAGTAACCGGGGGCGATGAATGATGCGAAAAGCAATCATCAACATTTTCTCAAGTTACAATAACATATTGATGACAGCAACCGATCTTACCGGTGCTGAAACAATAGCAACGTGCTCCGGCGGACAAGTAGTGAAGTCTTCGAAGGATTCTGGCGGCCAGTTCGCCGCAACCCGTGCTGCAGAAAGAATGGCAGACCAATTGAAAGAGAAAGAATTCACACAAGTCATAGTCAAGTATCGCGCACCAGGAGGAAACAAGTCCAACAACACAGGACCTGGTGCACAAGCAGCAATCAGAGCTCTAACTCGTGCAGGCGTTACAGTAACTCGTATCGAGGATGTAACACCAATCGCCCACGACGGTACAAAGAAGAAAGGTGGCCGCCGTGGCCGCCGTGTCTGATTAAGAGAGGTGTCAAAGATGAAGTCAGAAGTTGTAAAAGGTTGGCCAAAGGATAACAAAATTCGCATCGTTCTTTCTGATACTAACGCAGCGCAGGTAAACAGCCTTCGCCGTGCAATATTAGCAGATGTCCCTAAGATGGCAATTACGAAAGTTCGATTCGAGCAGGGTGTGACTCAAGATAACAAAGGAGAAGTTATCGAATCAGTCAACGTACTTCCAGATGAGGTATTAGCTCACAGACTGGCTATGGTTCCAGTCCCGACATTCCTAGAGGAGTTTGTATTCCCAGAAGATGATCCAAACAACGAGAATCTCCCTGAAGATCAGTGGGGTTCACCTCTTTCTCAGATTATCTACCACCTATCTATTAGAGGACCTAATCCTGATGCTGCAGAAGAAACCAAAACTGTTTATGCAGGCGATTTGAATGTACTCGGTGAGACCAAGTTACAGATCAAAGAGGAACACAGCCGTATTCCTTTGACAATTTTGTCCAAGGGTCAGTATTTGGAATTATACGCTTATGCAGTATTAGGGCGCGGTAGGGAACACGCAAAATGGTGCCCTGCAGCAGCAGTGACCTTCCAACCAAGACAAAAGGCAATTCTCGCAAAGCCAAAGAAGGCAAATGTTCTGTTCGACCTTAACCTAACTTCTAGGTCTGGTCGCTCAATCGATTCAAAGATGTTCACAAACAAGGAATGTACAGATGTGGATGCAGTTCTGGATTTAGAAAATGCACTACATCAAGTAGGATATGGTACAGGCCGTGACACAGATTTCGATAATGCAATAGTAATGGAAGACATCGAGGGAGAGTACGTATTTTCATTCGAGTCAGATGGTTCAATGCCTGCTGAGGAAATATTCAATCGAGCATGTGATGAACTAGTTTCACGATTTGAGAAGATTACAGGCGAAATCGATACGGCTTTCGCTTGAATAGAATTTGTCGTTTGCTTTAGCGAACCATGATGACCTATGCCGTGTAGGCTTTGCTCAATGAGTGAGGTTACTGTACAGGTTGGGGGTCATGTCACTCTCCTTTTTTCTGTGAATGCTAAATCTCTACTAGCAAGAAACCAAGGCTCTAAGGGAGCTGGACTTTGTCTTGAAGACGGAGTGATGTCAACTGTCAAAATTCAGAAAGACGGACCTGACAAAATTACAGTTGTAAAAATGGATGGAACATTATTCAAAGATGGTGAAATACTGTATCAAGAATTGCTTGACACATTCAGATATGTTTTCAGTGTGCAATCATCAGTATCTATTGACATTCAATTGGAATTACCAGTATCGCAAGGATTTGGAATGTCAGCGGCCGGACTGTTGGCGACAAGTCTTGCCCTCGGAGAGTTGTTCGATAAAGGCGATGATGGCCAACTTGCAAGACTTGCACACAGGGTTGAAAGAAAAATTTCTGGAGGCCTGGGAGATGTACTTGGATTGTGGGCAGGAGGTTGCGAATTACGACTTATTCCAGGTAGTCCACCAACGCCGGGCAAAGCAATGGGATTCAGCGTTGGCGCCCCCGCTCTTCTTGTTTGGGACCCTGATGGCAAAAAGCACACTTCAAGTTATATCAATCACCCCGATTGGAAAATTAAGATTAGTACAGCGGGAGAATCATCTGTAGAGAGGTTAAAGAAACATAATTGGGATAAATCAGTTTGGAACATACTCCTCGCCGAAGCAGATAGATTCGCTCTTGAGTCTGGATTGTTAGAGGAAAGTGCAAGAACGAATCTATTGAGCACAGTTCTTGATCATACTAGTGACTTGCTGAGCCCCCATTTGTGTATGTTGGGGACATCATTGATAATAGTTCCAAAAAACTTGGGTGATGAATTTGATTACAGCGAGTTAGCAATACTTTTCCGATCTTTTGGTTTGGGAGTTAGAGAAACTAAGATTCAGTAGGCGGATTTAGAGCTGAAAGATCTAGTGGTCCACAATCCAATAGAACAGTCCCCGGTATGTGGATGTTTTCACAAAATCCGTGACGGAATACCAATGCACCCTGGCCCCATGTGTCCACATATCTTCCAGCTTGTTTGACAATTTTTTTCCTTTGGAAATTTATGTCTGCTCCATAGAAATGCTTGGCGTCAATCCAAGCAACAGGTTCTCCATTTATCTCAACATGATCCAAAAATAGCAAGTCTGGGGTGTTAACAGGTCTGCCGTGTTCTTTCATTTGTTCTTTGACCATTTCACCCTGGCGTCTTACTCTGACACCCTGGTTCTCAAACCAATCAGCAAGAATATCTTCGAAAAGATCCGCACGTGAATGGGTTTCAGATTGGTCAACGTTACTGACCCTATCGGCGGCTTCAGCAGCT
>Ga0066856_10000716_pt1 | contig 12511 bp, 6 predicted proteins | sample ETNtaG_5_FD_65605 | JGI IMG/M metagenome (GOLD analysis project Ga0066856, IMG submission 65605) | Marine microbial and viral communities from oxygen minimum zone, Eastern Pacific Ocean - ETNP201406SV205 | ecosystem: Environmental > Aquatic > Marine > Oceanic | place: Pacific Ocean: Eastern...
GAAGCGCGAATTCGAGCGGAGGAAGAAGAAAAGGCAAGAATTGCAGCCGAAGAAGAAGAAGCGCGAATTCGAGCGGAGGAAGAAGAAAAGGCAAGAATTGAAGCTGAGTTGCAAGCTGCCGAAAAAAGGAGAGCGGATGAAGAGGCGGCAGCCATGAAGATGGCTGAAGCAGCGAGAATCGCCGAGGAAGAGAAGGAAAAAGAAGCCGCGGCTGCAGAAGCCAAAGAGACGCAGGAGCAAGATGCTGAAGCTAAGAAATCTAAACGAGAAGAGATTGAAGAAATTGCCGCGGAAACGGTGAAACTTGAAAAAGCACGCGCGGAGAAAGCTGCGGCTAAAATTGCCATGGCGGGTCACTTTGCGCGCATGAAGAAGAACGAAAACGAAAAGGCAGCGAGATCTGGTGCGGTCGCGGAAATGCGAGTGTACGATTACACAATAACTGGTGATGAAGCTCCAGGGTCGAAGGAAGAAAATTTTGAGACCAAGCCCCCCCCTCCACCGTCGCAAACTCAATCCAGCGGCAACTCAAAAGAAGCCTCTCCAGAAACTCCCGAAGTACAAACGAAAGTTTATGAAGAAACTATGCCGAATTCAGATAACATCCAACTTTTCAAGTGCGTGACTACTCAAAGGTTAAAATTTGAAGTCGAATATGCTTTGAAAAGAGGCACGAGTGATAACGTGTATTCCATCGAAGGCACAGAAAAAACTGCTTTGATTGACGTTCCAGATAAAGCATTTGCGGAGAACTTGTTCGGTGAGAACAAGCACTCGTCCTCGGATTTCTTGATTTTGCAACACATATCGCCGAAACGTTTGGATTCTATTTCCGCCTTGTTAGAAAACCGATCAGATAAGCTCCCGCCTATTGAGATTGTCGTCACGAACCCGGGGGCGAGAGTTATCTACGATGCGTTGAAGCCACCAGACGGAGTCACCCCCGGTAGTAACGAACGACTCATCGCTGCGTGGAAACGACCATCAGAGTTGAGTGGGAAACCGAAGTTTCGCGCGCGTTTACGCATCATTCGTGGAAGCGAAGAAAAGTTAGATTTAGGTGGAGGAAGAACGTTAACGTTCATGCCGTGTTCTACGCCGAGATGGCCGGATGTCTTTTGCACGCGAGACTCAAAATCTGGGATTGTCTTCACCTCGAAATTTTACTCCGCACACACCGCCAACGAGCAAACAGACGAGAACAACAATCACGTGGAGACGTACGATTCCGGCGGGTTGGATTCTTTCCAAGAGGACTGGAGATACTTTTACGACTGTATGCTCGCGCCGATGGCGACGCAAGCCAGCACTGCACTCTTCAAGCTCAAGGCTTTGGCGTACAATTCGCCGTATAAACAACCGCGTTTGGCTCCGTGTCATGGTCCAGTTCTTTTGAACTCTTCTCCCGAGCTCATGCGCGAATACGACGAATGGACGGACAAACAGTTGAAACAAATAAATAACATTTCTGTGGCTGTCATTTACGCCAGCGCTTATGGGAACACCTCTGCAATGGCGCAAGCCATCGCGAGAGGCATCACTAAAGCTGGTGTTGGGGTTGAAATGGTCAACTGTGAACTCACCAGCGCGGATGAAATCCAAGAGTTGGCCAAAACTGTCGGTGGTTTTTGTCTTGGTTCACCAACATTAGGTGGACACGTTCCAACTCCAGTCACAGACGCCATGGGTCAAATAGTAAAAAAGTACGACACCGATAAACCAGCGGGAGTTTTTGGCTCCTTCGGTTGGTCCGGCGAAGCCGTCGATATCATGGAAACTCGCCTGAAGAACGCCGGGTTCAATTTCGCGTTCGATGCCATCCGATGCAAATTCAAACCGACGGAAGAAACCTTACAACTCTGCGAAGAATCTGGCACGGACTTGGCGCAACTCGTCTTGAAGAAATCCAAGCAAATGAAAAAAGCGGAATCCAAAAGAGTCCAAGCGGAAACTTTTGCCAGCGTCACGGAAACCGAAGCTGCAGTCGGTCGCATTATCGGCTCTTTATGCGCCGTCACTGCTAAAAATGGCGACGCACAGTCTGCCATGCTCGCCTCCTGGGTCTCTCAAGCCTCCTTTAATCCCCCGTCGATTACCGTCGCTGTCGCCAAGGACCGCGCGGTGGAGTCCTTCATGCTCCCCGGGGGCAACTTCAACCTCAACATCCTCAAACTAGGCAACAAAAAAGAAACCATGAAAGCTTTATTGAAAGGTTTCGCCCCGGGTGAGGACCGTTTTGGTGACATGAAAGTCTCCTACAGCGAAAACAACGAGTGCGCTATCGTTACCGATGCTTTAGCATATTGCGAGTGCGCCGTGAAGAGCCGCATGGAGTGCGGCGACCATTGGGTCGTCTTGGCCGAAGTCACGGGTGGGAAATTGCTGGACGAGGAAGGGAAATCGGCCATGCACCACAGAAAAACAGGGAAGAGCTATTAATTATTACACGCGCGCGCGGAGAGAGAAAGAGAAAGAGAAAGAAAGAGAGTAATAATAACGAGAGAAGGAAAGAATTTAATCAAACGTACCGTTACGAGTACCCGCGCGGAGTACATACGTATTCTTTTTATTGTTATTTTTTTTCCTCCTTTCAAAAGTGTAAAAATTGGACCCCGTCGTTCCTCTTCCTCAAAACTCCCCCGCGTTCCTTTACTTTCTGCGCTCCTTTGGACGGGCACCAATTTGACTCGTGCGCGTGCGAGCGAAGAGAGGGTGTTTTGGACGTCGCGAGCATGGGTTTGGGTAACATTTTGAAGGATCTGAAGGATGACCTGTTCACGTACAGGACGGTCAAGGTACGCGGACGCGGTCGGACATTCCGCGGGCTCTCTCTCTCTCTCTCTCTTTCTCTCGGGGGATTCGATTTCCCCAAAGACTTGGACGGCTCGAGCGTGCTGTCTTCTCGTTTTTCTCGACGGCACCGTCTCGAACGGACGAGGGGAAGTGCTCTTCGTGCTCTCGCGTCTCTGCGCATCGATTCGACGCGATCTCTCTCTTTCTCTCTCTCTCTCTTTGGGGGTGAAATGCTGACCACCAATGCTCTCTCCTTCTGTCTCTCTCGAACCGCGACGCGAATGCCAACAGTTGGTGAAAACGAAGAATCCTCTTCTGGTGACCACCGACTTGACTTTCAAAGTTCTCATAGCGTTGTTCGCGGTCGTCTCCATGATTATCATGAAGAACTACAACAAATTCAGCACGCCAAACTTATACGCCAGGTCGCAGTACGAAGTCCCGCACTCGATTCTGCCGAGGTACTTGTTAGACGAAAATGGAGAACGGGCCGTGCAAACGAGTTTTCTTGAGGGTACGAAAGAAGTTCTACAACTACCCGTAGAAAATGCAACGTATTGTCAAAACGCGAGTTACATCAACTGGCGATCGCCGACGTACGACGACAAGTATGCCACGGTGCATTATAGTACGGACGCGGCGACGTGCGCGGCATCGGCGGAGTGTATGTCACCGATTACATGCATTACTGGTGGCATGTCGATCGGAGAAATGGTAAAGTTAACCTCGAGTGGGTTGTGGGTGAAGACGTTTTTGCAGGAGGAAACTTATAGCAGGCAGTGCGACGGGTGTGGGGATTCGGATGGGTATTCGCCCCCGCCTCCGAGTCCTCCGTCTCCTCCTCCTTCACCGAGTCCACCACCGTCGCCACCGCCAGAAGGTGTCCCAAGTCCTCCACCATTGCCACCGCCATCAGAACCGAGCCCACCACCGTTCCCGAGTCCGCCACCGTCGAGCATGTGTGCGAACCATTTTGCTTTTCCAGAGAGTTGCGCGTATGCCGTGATGGGCGTGAGAAGAGGCTTTACGATTGCGCCGGAAAATGTCTTCTTACCGTTGGAACTTCGGTACCAAGACAGTTTAGGAAACTTTAACCAAGCGACTAAAGTGTTTTTTAACGGCATGGAGTACGACGGGACTGATGGAGCGTTGCAAGGAATAACTTTGGAAGATTTATTAGAAGCCGCCGGTGTCAACTTGGACGATTACAACGATTACTTGTGCATAGTTGGTGAAGACGAAGCGAACGGTGGGTGCACGCAAGGCTCGACGACTGGTTTGACATACAGAATGACGGGTATTAAATTATTAGTGACCGTGAAATTTGAATCGGTGCATTATTTAGAACCGATGAACAACGACGTTTGGGCGACGTTGAGCGTCACGTCCATTCCATCCAAGCAAATGCACAGCCTTGGAACCGATGTGCATTACATGGACTCTGGGAACCCGTGGCACTCAAACATCATGGAACGAACGTTTAACGGAGTGGAGATTATATATGAGTCTGGTGGAACTGTTGGTGTCTTTGATATTTTCACGTTAATGTTAGCTGTGACGAATGCGTTTGTGTTGATTGGCATGGCGACGACGATTTGCGACGCTCTCGGGACTGCCACCTCGGAACAGTTCATGGATGATAAATATGAAGACGACGGCGAACGTGCAGGTTTGGAGTACATGTTAGAAATGATTGACGATAAGCAAATGCCTGGGTTACCGTTTAAAGTGGACGATTTGAAGTTACGAACGGACAACGACGAAGCAACGGAGACGTACGAAAGAGCGATTCAAACTTTACAGATTCAAATAGCAAACATAGAAAATAGACTATCGGTGTTACCCGAGGACGAGGGTGAATTGAGAAATTTAAACACTGGGCATGTGGAAAAGGCTCAGTACAGAAAGATGAAACTATCGTTGATCGAGGACCCACAGGTGTTGGCGAAGCAACTGCAACAAGCATCTTCTACGCCTCGCAGCAGCTCGGCGCGACGACGACAGAGTTTAATCACAGAAATACGTTTATACCCTGGAAATCAAACTATTGGTCGGGGTATGGCAGGTATTACGGGTAAAGCGATTTCTCGCTCGCAATTAACGTTAGCAGTTATTCGCGAGAAAGTTCGCGTGAAGAGCTTACGCGACGGACCGGGCATTTTTAGATTAGCCGTCGGTCGCTGGGAATCCTTGCCGGCTGAGAAATCCGCGGTGTTAGAACCTGGAGATAGACTCTGTTTACGATTAAGAGAGGGTCGCCCGGGTGGTCACGAAGGTATTTTTGAGTTGCAATACCAAGACGAGTTGAAAGACGAGAACGAGAACAAATCGTGCACGATTTTCGGCTTTGAGGTGTTCACATCGCAGAAATAGTCTAGTCCATGAAAAAACAAAGAATTTCTATATTTATCAGTAGATAGTAGCAGTAATAATATCGTTTAAAGTACACGTTTATTTATTGTTACAATTTTGATCTATTTCTACAATCATGCAATGTGCAGAGAACTAATTATCCTTTTTTATATCTAAGCGTATATGCCCGGCTCATTATGTGGGTTTGTAAAAACGCCACATGGACCAGTACGGGCAGGGGACTCTAAATACAAGAAGAACAAAAAGCAAACAGACATCGTCTCATCGTAAAAACAGGAGTAACTCGTGTTTATCAGAAATTAAGTAAAATGTCTCTTCTCTTCTTGTGCTCGTGATGTACGGCGAATTCTCATTCGTCACTCAAGTACGCGCAATCAAAGAGAAAGAACCGAGAGCTTTCGGAAAGGCCGAAAGACGGAAAACTAACGAGTTTAGTTTTCCATCTCCGCTTCCAATCTCCTCTTTTCCTTCTTGGACAACTTGATGTTGCCACCGTTTCTTATAAACTCCTCCTGTTCGAGACGGGCTTGCTTTTTGGCTTCTCGGGCCAAACGGCGTTCCTCCTTTTTCGCCTGCTTCTCGCGCTCCATCGACGCCATGATTTCAATCTGCGTCGGCGGTCTCTTTTCCGCTTTTTTCGTTTTCCCGGACTCAAAGTCCAAGCCGTGACCAAAGTCTAAGGTCCCGTTGTCCAAATGCATCTTGGCTTCGTACGCGTTCAACGCTTGGCCTCGGTTCAAGAGCGCGTGGAATTCTGTTATTTTATGTGTTGTTTGGAAAGAAGCATTTTGCACAACGCGTCAAATTCGGTCGGACCCCCTTTTTTTTTGCGGAAAAGGCACCCTTGACCCACGTCCCTTGACACCAGGTTCCAACGAGATCTCAAGTGCGGATGAAAAAAGACCAACGGCAACCAAAACGCGCGCACACCGCCCGCTTTTCGAGGTCGTTCTCCCAAAGAACAAAGCCGCGAAACTGGCGCGTCGCGTTTCGCGTCGCGCGAAACCGACGTCCTCGGGTCGCGCGCTTGGTCGCGAACGGACAAAAAAACGCGATTCGCGACGATACAAAAACCCATATAGGCGATTCGATCCGATCCCAGGCTTAAATCCGACGTGTGCACAACCAACGACCCCCAAAAAAACGAGAGCGATTGCGATGAGAGAAAAAACAAACAACGTGTCAAAGACGCACTCAGGTAGGTGTCCGCATCGTCGCACCCGTCGGCGAGCTCGTGTTGTTGCGACGACTCGTTCAAGTCGGCCGGTAAGTTTTGCGGGGCATGCGCGGAAGACATACTGGTGTGTGTGTGTTTGTGTGTGTTGTTGGATGTGTGTAATTCTTCGAGAAGAATGACGAGGATCTGAGTCAGACGCCTCAAAGGAAGGAGAAAAAAAAACTACAAGTGTTTAGGGTTTGAGAAGCGAATATGAAACCCTAAAGTCCCCCGAGGAAGAAACTCCCTAAAAATGCCTTTGAGCTCTTCTTTTTCCAATCGGAACGACATGACGTTGACGCTTTGGACGAAGAAACGTTCGAAGCCCCGATGACGACGCGACTTTGACGACGACGACGAAAAAGAAGAAGATGAAGAAGAAGAGACGACGACGAAAAAGAAGATGAGGAAGACGAAGAGCGGGGACGACAGCGAGACGCTCTCGAAACTTCTCGGCCCGACCGTGGTCGCCAGAGAGGAACGACGCGTGCAGAGAGACGTGTTGCGCGATGCCATCGCCGGTCTCGACGACGGGCCGACCACGACGACGCAGACGATGCTCCGCTCGGAACGCGCGGTCGAGACGCTCGAGACGTCCGCGGCCGCCATCGATCGAGAGATTGAAGCCGTGGAAGCGGCGACGAATGATTTGTTGGTACAAATGTCGACGGAAAACGAGACGAGAGTCGAGGAAGAGAGGACCAAAAAAAAGAAGAGAGACGACGCAAAACTGAGAAAACAAGTCGCCGCGAAACGCTTGGCGGGTTTAAAAGAGAAACGATTGAAAATCGAAAGAGAGTTGGAAAAAGCGCTGGAAGTTGCCAAGGTGGAACGACGAGAGCACGAGAAAGAAGAAACGAAAAAGAAGAAAGATGTCAACGCCGCCGCCGTTCCGAAAAAATCGAAAGTTGTCGTCCAAGACGACTTCGACTTCGACGCCGAATTGGACGCCGTGCAAAAGAGAACGACGACAGATAATTTGCTAGGAGGAGGTACAAACGGAACAGAAGAAACGGAGAGGGAAAGACTGATTCGAATTGGAGAGATGACGCCGTTTGACCGCTTAGATGGGTTCGATAAAGCTCGGACGGATGAAGCCGGGAAGAAGTTAAAAGAAAAAACGGCTCTGTTGCAAAGCGCGAAATCGAAATTAAAGACGATCGATGTGAAAGATGCACCGAAACAGACGGAGAAAACGCATTCGAAAGCGATTGGAGAGGCGATTTCGAGACGCGTGAAACCGACGAAAAATGGGGACGCCGTCGCGAAGAAGAAGTTAGCGTTGAAGAGGAAACAGTGGAAAGAGCAAAGCGAACGGCAACAGAACAAAAAGAACGGTTCTTCGGCGAAGAAAACTCGGCGAGCATCATTTCAAGCATACAGTTCGGACGAGGAGGAAAAGGAAGAAGAAGACGAAGAAGAAGAAGACATTGAACCAGAGGAAGATGACGTTGAATTTGAAGGTGGATTATCCGTCGACGGTTCGCGGTTCGCTAAGCTTTTGCCGCACCAAAAAACAGCCGTCAAATGGCTTTGGGAGTTGCACTGTCAAAGAGCCGGTGGGATTATCGGGGATGAGATGGGCTTAGGGAAAACGGTTCAAGTTGCCACGTTTCTCGGGGCGTTGTCCAAATCGAACCTATACCGACCATCCATAGTCGTGTGTCCGGCGACGATGTTGCGCCAATGGCGCCGCGAATTGAAAATCTGGGCACCAGAGTTGAAACCGGTCGTCTTACACGACTCGGCTATCACGCAAGACGCCTTGAAAGTTGCCAATGGAAATAGAAAAAATGCGATGAAAAACTCCATATGGAATGCCACGCGAGATGCGAACGGCGTGGTGATTACCACGTACGAGTATTTACGAGGCATGCGCGAAGATTTGTTAACTGTGCGATGGGGGTACGCGGTGTTAGACGAAGGCCATAAAATTCGAAATCCAGAGGCGGAAATTACCGTCGTCTCGAAACGACTACGTACAGTCCACAGAATTATCATGTCTGGTGCGCCCGTCCAAAACAGATTATCTGAGCTTTGGTCGTTGATTGATTTCGTCTACCCGGGTAAATTGGGCACTTTGCCGGTGTTCCAGGCGCAGTTCGCGGTACCGATACAAATCGGCGGGTACGTCAACGCGAGCGACCAAGCGGCGACCACGGCGTTTAGATGTGCAGTGGCTTTGAAAGACTTGATTTCACCGTATTTGCTTCGACGATTAAAACAAGATTTGGATATAAACTTGCCGGATAAAACGGAACAGGTTTTGTTTTGCCCGATGACAGAAAACCAACGCGACGCATATAAAGGTTTCCTCTCCTCGAGAGAAGTGGAAGATATCATCGACGGTCGACGCGAAGCGTTGGGTGGTATCGATGTTTTACGTAAAATCGTCAATCACCCGGATTTGTTAGAGCGAAATTCGCGCGCTGGCGATGCGAAATACGGCGATCCCGTGCGTTCGGGCAAGTTACAAGTCGCGTTGAAAATCTTGAGCATGTGGAAAAGTCAAGGCCACCGATGCCTCGTGTTTTCACAAACTCAACAAATGTTGGACATATTAGAACAAGCGATAGTGAATGAAGGGTACACGTACCGGCGAATGGATGGCACCACGCCTGTCGCACACCGAATGGGCTTAGTCGATTCCTTCAACGACGACGGTAACGTCGAGGAAGGCGTCTCCGCGGAGGACGTGCAAGAACCCGTGTTTGTATTTTTACTAACGACGAAAGTTGGTGGTTTGGGTATTAACTTAACAGGTGCAAATCGCGTCTTATTATTTGACCCAGATTGGAATCCGTCGACGGATGCGCAAGCTCGCGAACGAGCCTGGCGCATCGGTCAAACGAAGGCGGTGACTATCTATCGGTTAATTACCACTGGGACGATCGAAGAGAAGGTATACCATCGACAAATATATAAAGAGTTTCTCACCGGTAAGGTTCTAAAGGACCCGAAACAACGGCGGTTTTTCAAAGCGAGAGATATGATGGATTTGTTCGCTTACGACGACCCGGAGGAGAAGCATGGGGGAGGCGCTGTCGCGGGAAGTGCGGCAATGGGCGGCGGAGCGGCGAACGAAACCGCCGAGCTCTTCGCCGAAGTCGAAGGTGAAATTTTAGCAGCAGATTGTCGAGATGAAGACGAGGAGAGTTTGATAACTGTTGGAGAAGATAGAATGCTTGAAGAAGGTGAAATGACAACAGCGAATAACGGAACCATCGTCGAGGGCGTGCAAAGAGTAGAGACGAATCGATTGAATGTTAATAACAAAGAAGACAATGGGAAAGGTGACGCGGCGATTTTAAAATCTTTGTTCGATGGCGAAGCTGGATTACACAGCGCCATGTGTCACGATAAGATTTTGTCGGCGGCAGATAGCGACGGACGCGCGAAAATTGCCTTTGCTGATCGAATCGCGAGACGAGCGGCGGAAGCTGTCAAGCGCTCCGGACGAGGTAATATAAACGGACATTCAAACGTTAGCTTTCAAACGCAGCCGCAACAACAGCAAATCAACGCAACGACAACGTCGACCACGATTACGCGAACTATCGCCACGAATAACATCAACACGGGCCGTTTTGGAAGCAACAATACCGGAAGTCGCCGCCTATTCTCACGCATCCAACAAAGACGCGAAGAAGAAAATGCCATCATCACCGCTCATCAAGATGCCTCCGCCGCCGCCAACGCTAACCAAGAAGAAGAGTCTCGCTTCGCGCAAGCTCTCCTCAAGGAAATCATCCAATTTCTCAGATCGCGTGGTGGTGAAGCTCCAACTGGTTTAGTCGTCGACGCCTTTGCGGATAAAGTCACGGCCGAACGTCGCGTCATCTTTCGCAACTTGCTCAAACAATGCGCTCGATTGGAACGGAATCCGACGACGAACGATGGGAACAAAGCATTTTCAGCGTGGGTGTTAAAACCGGAGTACGATAAGTGATGTAGATATAGCAGGTATTTAGAAAGGAACAGGGTATTGAGTGAAGCATTTAGTGTAAAGTAAAGTATAAAAAATTAGTGCGCATAAGTACGTATGTAACTGTCCCGCCTTTTCTTTACATTTCTTCCAACAATTGAGGGGAACATACAAATATATACATGACCTTCTCTGCGTCACCACCTCATTTCCAAACCTTCCTCCTCTTCATCACATTCTTCCATCTCTCCGAATTCCTCATCGTGTTCGCGTATAATCGCGACCTTCTCAACCGACACTCCTGGCTCTTCTCCGTCCCGTACTGTTGTGCGATGACTTTTGGATTGTGCGAGTATTATTTCATGGATTACAGTGCGACGATTCCCGTGGGGATGAAACGATACGCGTATGCAATTGGTGTCATTGCGTGTCTTATTGGTGAATGCATTCGTAAATGGGCCGAAATATACGCCAAACACAACTTCACGCACGTTATTCAGACCGAGAAAAGAGAGAAGCATCGATTGGTCACGGAAGGTCCGTATAAAATTTTTCGGCATCCAGGATATTTCGGATGGCTTTTGTGGGCACCCGGGACACAGTTGGTTTTAGGAAACGTTGTGAGTGTTGTGGTGTTTGTGTTTGTCAGTTGGCGGTTTTTTTACAAACGTATACCTGTGGAGGAGTATTTCTTAGAGCGGATGTTTGGCGAGGAAACGTACGGGCGGTATCGACAAAAGACTAAAACGTGGATACCCGGGATTCCTTGAGAATGGGTTGGTGCAGTTTAGGGAGTTGTAATAGTTAGTCGTTACTATTATTCTAGATGCTAAGCTAAACTAGTTCAATGCTAACGCCGTTGCCGTCGTAGTTGTCGTTATCGCCGCCAACGTTTCCTTTTTTACACTTCGAGATTTTGCACGCTTTCATCGCGCCTTGCACGTTTTCAAACGCTTCGATACCAAAGCCGGCACAATTATCTATTTTGACATTTCGCGAATCCACTTCGACGCCACCTCGTAATAAGATTCCATCGCCACCGCAATTCGATATCGCTACGTTTTCGAGCGTCACTCGTCCGCTCTTCGGCTCTTCCAGTTGATTCCCAAACGCCGATACGCCGTGGTTTTTGCATTTGTAAATCTTCACATTTTCCGCGTCTATCGAACCGCCTTCGGTGGCTAAGCCGCTCCCAGTTTCCGATGTAATCGATACATTGTTTAACATTAAACTTCCCCCTTCTTTCACGAAGGCTCCAAAGTTATTTGCCACCGATTTGCTCGCGTGCGTAAACTTCACGTTCTCCACGCTCACATTTTCAGACGTAACCTCCAACACGCTTTCGTACGGCATCGACGTGCGCCATTCTACGACAACATCCTCGCTCAAGCCAATCAAGCGCACGTTTTTCTTATTTACTATTATCCGTTCCTTATACGTGCCACTTTTAATCTCAATCGTCGCTCCGCCTTCCTCCGCGCTCGCTAAGAGCGCTTTCGACACGGATTCAAACTCTCCCAAGCCCGGTCCAACAATCAGCGATTTCACTCCGCACGACGCTTCATCGCCGTTTCTTTCCTCGTCGGGGAACTCGTCGAAAATGTTGTTTTCTTTTGCATCCGCCCGCGCCGTTTCGCTCGCGCTCGCGACTGACGCAGACGCCAGAAGCACGAACGTTCGTCTCGTTTGCGTCTCCCCACCACTTGGGTTTTCCTCGGTGTCGTCTGAATCGTCTCGTCGTCTCCCCGTCGTCGTTTTCGGTTTCGAACCGCCCATCCCGATCGACGACGGTGGCGTCGATAAAAGCGAGCTTTTTCCTCCTCTTTCTCTCCGCGAAAGTGCGCTCGGGGCGCCAGACGTCGTCGTCCTTGCGCGTGCATTTCGAGACCGCAACATCGCGTCGTGATTTCTAGGCACGCGCATCATCTTCGTCATCATCACCGGAGAACACCAAAAGACGATCGAAAAGGCATCAAAAAAAAGCGCGCCTAAACCCACGATCGATGTTCGAAAAAGACGATGGGTTTAGCGGAGTTCGACGCGACGCGCTGGACGATGCACCACGCGGGACGTCACGAGAAGCGAATACTCGTACAGGATTTTTTTGAAGGCAGTTGAGAAGAAAGAAAAGTGTTGCACTTTGACGCCGCCTCGTACTGAGATTCCATTGCCACCGTAACGTGATATCTCTAAGGTTTTTGATC
>Ga0066856_10000719_pt1 | contig 12475 bp, 7 predicted proteins | sample ETNtaG_5_FD_65605 | JGI IMG/M metagenome (GOLD analysis project Ga0066856, IMG submission 65605) | Marine microbial and viral communities from oxygen minimum zone, Eastern Pacific Ocean - ETNP201406SV205 | ecosystem: Environmental > Aquatic > Marine > Oceanic | place: Pacific Ocean: Eastern...
GGAGCGACGACGACGACGACGACGACGACGACGACGAAGGCTACTCCTCGGATGAGTTCGAATCTTCAGAATCGGAAGAAGAAGAAGTCGAAGTGCGCATGGAAACCATCGTCGCGTCGCGTGAGGAACAATCCGAGTTTGAACGCGAGATGGAGAAATTCTTGGGCGTCGGTAGCGTCAAGGTGAACAGAAATACGGCGGACGACAAGAAGCAAACCGCGATTCCTTCTTCAAACGTTGTAAAAGCACCAACATCTGCACAATCTATCGCGTTCAAAATGATGCGCAAAGGTAAAGATGGTAAACGAGAAAATGTTGACATAGCGCTCCCAGAAACCGCCTCATTCGCGATGGATGCGAAGAAGAGACAAATCATGGAAGCCGAGGAATTGTCCGAAGTACGTCGATTGACCTTACAAAGAACCGCGGATATGCAAGAAGAAGCCATTTCCTTGGAAAGACAAAACGCGCAAGGGATCAATAGCAGCAACTGGAGGAAAAAGAAATCGAGCGGCGAAGAGCAGGATGCCGGCAGCGGCGATGGTAAGAAGAACTCCTTTTGGAACTCGCATAGAAGATTGTAACATTATATATTATATGTTGTATATACACACACGCGCAGCGCGTAGATTACCACATCGTACCGACTTCCCGCTCTTTTTCTTGTTTCTTTTCTTTCTTTACTTCTTCTTTGTTCTCTTTGTTTTCTTCTTCTTTGCTTTCTTCTTTGGTCAAATCTGTAAACGTATACGTCTGAGTCTCCACCTTCGTCGCGCCTTCAATCGCCTCCATCTGCTTCAACACGTCGCTTTCAAACGTGAAGGAATCGCACTCCCAAATTGCGAAATCTGACTCGTGCAAAGTTACGATTAACTTAAACTCGTGGCATTCACCACACGCGATGCGGTGAATCGATTCCAAGCCGTCCATGGAGCGAATTCGTGGCAGGTGGGCATCGATCACTGCGGTACATGGCAGAATGTGGTGAGCGTTTTTTACGAAATTCTACGCGCGAGTCAGAGAAGAATGCAAAAAAAAAGAGGCGTTTCTGAGAAAATCATCGCGACATGATGACATCATCATCGAACCACGTCGATGGAGGATGTCGATGAATGAAGAAGTTGTACTACCATCTTGACACTTGCGCAGCGTCTCTTCGTCTTTCCATTTCAACCTCCATTCTCTGGACACGTTCGTGAAGGAGACGTTGGGCGCGATGTGCGGCATGTATTTTACGTGTGTGTATAAAAATGAGGCGTTTAAAAGACTGCAGTATTTTTGGCGTTTTTGATGCTTTTCGACGCGTCCAATAATGAATTACAACTTCTCCAACGCTTCCTCTAAAGTACCAAACGCGACGCACGGGGCACCCGGGGTACTCTCATTCTTCGCCTTTTTCACCTTTTCGTCGTCTTCTCCTTCTTCGTTGCTGCTAGTATAAAACACTTTCACTGAATTCAAACCTAAACTTTTGGCGATGTAGTCGCTCGTTTCTTCAAACGCGCGAAACTCGTCAAACACCGTCGTATTCTCCAACGCGGACGCGCCGTCTTCTGCCAACGCTTGCACTTCGTCCATTTTGAATTTAATAAATGGCATCATGACTTTAATCGCGCCTTTGAAGTTCCCATCCGCGACTTCCTGCAACAACTCCGTGGCATTTTTCAAAGCGTCCATGACTTCTTTCGTGTCTAATTTCGAGTCAGAGTGTAAATCTTTCATAATTTGCAAACATTTGGATCTCCAGCCGATGAACTCTTTCGCCACGTATATTTTCATGTCCGTGACGGTCGTTTTCACTGTCGCCTTACCCTTCTTTGGCGGCGCTTGGACTTTGGCGATCATTTTACGCCAGTTGGAAATTTCTTTGTTGATATGAATGTTGGCTTTCATGAGCGCGACGTCGACGTCTTTTGATTTCGATGGAAATCCGGCGTTGACGACGTGCGATGATTTTTTCAACACATTCTTCCAAACGTGTTCGCACGTGTGCGGACACACCGGCGCCAGCAAAAGCGTTTGCACTTCGACGAAGAACTCGATTAAGTCCAATCGCATTTCTTTTTCCCCGACGGCTTGTCGATACTCGTCTCTCGCCGTTTGCATATTGTAAAAGCCGGTTCGTAACGCTTCGCGAAACATCATGTTTTCGTAGTGTTTTTGCGTTTCTTCGATGGCAAAATTGATGGAATTTTCAAACGCGCGGTCTGCAAAGTCACCATTCTTGTCGTCACCATCTTTTGCCGCTATTGTTCGAAGTTTTTTACGTTCATCTGAACTTTCGCTCATCATCGATTCCATCCAATCGCACTCTTTAGTCAGACGCAAGATGGCCGCGTTGGCGGTTTCGTCGGAGAAGTTGGCGTCTTCGACGGTATCCCCGGCATCGGCTAACGCGAATCGCACGGCATCCGCTCCAAACTCCTCGATTGCTTGACCCAACGTTTTGAAATTTCCAGTGGATTTACTCATTTTATCGCCGTTCAACAACAAGTGCCCGTTGCAACGAAATGCTTTCGGCCATCTATTTTCGCTACCTTCTGGCCAAATCGCCGTGTGCGAGTACATGGAAAATGTCAGGTGGTTTTGGATTAAATCTTTACCGGAAACTCTCAAATCGAACGGATACCAGTAATTGAACTCTTCGATGGCTTTATCCAGGACGTCTCTCGGGAACTCCGATTCGCTTGGTTTCTCCGCGCCTAAGAAAATGGCATCCCACACGGCGTCCGTCAACTTTGAAGGTTCCACGGACCCGAATTTAGTGCCATACATATCGTAATCGCCTTGAAACAAGTGCGCAACGGTATAATAGGCCATATAAATCGTCGAATCAGATAAGGATTCGATCAAAAATTGATCATCCCACGGAACTTTCGTCCCCAACCCGAACGATCTTGAACACGCCCATTGCTTTAACCACCCCAAAGTGTGTTCAAAATTCTTCTTGGACTCCTCGTGAAACGTATTCATTTGGTTCAAACACTTCTCCGTGACATCTTTCCAGTTATCTTCGCCGTATTCGAGGTACCATTGGTCGGTTAACGCCACAACGCATTCGCCGCCGGACCTGGACATGACCATCTTCTCCGGTTCGGAATAAATCAAACCAGTGTTTGCGTCAACCATTTCCTGCTTAATAATCGGTTTGACTTCTTTCACGGGTTTTCCTTTGTACCCGCCGACAATCATGACGCCGTCCGTGAAGCCTTTTAAATACGTTCTGTGTTTCGCTTCGTCCAACTTTTGTCGATCGTTTTGCGATTTGATTTTCAACTCTTCGCAAACTGCCGGCGCAGAGGCGTCGCCGTATCCCGGGATGTTGATGATTGGAATCACTTCGAACGGTAAGACCCACTCGTCTTTGATGTTAAACTTCATTCTCAGAGCTTCTTTCGATTTCAAGTCCGATAAGGCCATGAAATCGTCCGGTGAATCGGATGGAACCGAGGTGACTACCCCGGTACCTTTGGTCATGGAAATCGTCAACATCGGCAAACAGTAGATTTTCTCTAAAACCGCGTTCGGTGCTTTCACCGAGCACCCCATCAACTCGGAACCTTTCATCGTGCACAACAGCTTCGGTTTACCTTCCTCTTCGAATTGCTCTTGGTAGGATAAATTCAACGCCGCTCTTTCGGCCATGACGAACACTTCTCCCGATTTCAACTCGTACGCGCCGTATTCACCGTCCGGTAAGATCCAGCAGTTAGTTTGACCGTACATAGTTTCCGGACGTAAAGTTGCCGCGGCCAAGAAGACTTCTTTGCCTTTCAACGGTTTCAAACACTCCATCGCGTCGAAGTTCTCCTCCAAAACGCGCATTTTGATCAACAAATATTCTTGCGGCCCTACGCCTTCGCCGGACGCTCGATCGTGATCCGCGCACGGTTGCCCGTCAATCGGTGAATACACCGCGTATCTTTTCGCTTTGACAATCTTCCCGAGCTTTTTCAACGTGTTGAATTGCCATCTCACGAAACTATCGTAGAATGGGTTCACATCCGTGGTGATAAACGACCGTCTCCAATCCACTTGACATCCGAGCAAAGCGACGTCTCGTTTCGCCAACGGCGGGAAATAGTTCAACCAATGCATGGAATCCGCAAAAGAAGGGATTTCTTCATCCGGAATTCCGCTCGCTTGCATGATACCCCACTGCGTGGCTTGTTTCCCAGTCTTTGCGGCTGCTTTCGATTTCTTCGCCGCGAATTTAGTTGGATCTTTATCTTTTTCCATCTGCTCTTTCTCCGTTTGTTTTTTCTGCGCTTCGCGTTCCATGTCTTCCTCCGATGGAAACACTGGAGGGTTCCCGTACGCGTCGATTTCTTTCCTGATCTTGTCCGCACACGCTTTGATGGGCATACCCGTGCAGTGGAACCCGAACGGGAACAACACGTTCTCGCCTTTCAATCGATGGTACGCCGTGGCGAATTCCTGTCGGAGTATATTGAAAAATCAAGAAGTAAAAAAAATGTGAGCGGGTCTATCGCGTCATCGAAAACAGAGTCCTCCATCCCATGCCACTCCACCCCGACGAGTGCTTCGATGCGAGAGCTTCTTCTCTCTCCTTCGAACGTGGTCCGAGAGGGAATGCTCGTGCACATTGAGACGTACCAGTTTGCTGAGCGAGAACGCGTGGCCTAAATGAAGCAATCCATTCATGTATGGATAGGGGAAATTTCCAAAAAATTTAATCTTCTTCTCCGCGTCGGCGTTGACTTCGAACGCCTTCGATGTGGACCACGACGCTTGCGCGCTCGTTTGGTAGGCCGTGAGTTGGTCGCGTCGCGCTGTGGACCTGTGTTGTTGTTGTTGTTGTTGTTGTTGTTGTTGTTGCTGGTCTTCAGACGGCATGATTATGATGTATGCGATGATGAATCGAGATGTTTTTAGGGCCGATGATGATGATGATGATGATGATTACGAAATTGTATTCGAGATGTCGATCGATTGGCCGACTGACGACGATGTTTTTCCAGCGTTCGGGTTCTTCTTCTTCGTCGTCTCGAAGTGGTCTTTTTCGTCTTCTTCCGAATCGTCCGTCTGTCGCGCGGAGTGGGTGTGACGAGCGACGTCTTCCCACACCACCACCTTCCTTTCTTGAGCACCATAAAACCCTAAACTATAAAAAGGACATCCAAATTTGCCTTCGAATTTCCCCCATATATCTGCCTTCGCCTCTTTCGCCACCGAGAGCACATAAAAGGCATCGCTCCACCATCGTCACCTTCTTCGCAATATCGTCCCATCATCATGGTTCGAGACGTCGACAACCACGGGCACAAGATCTGGCGTCCGTTTTCCGCTTTGGATGCATCCAATAATGCCGCAACAACTTTGGCTTTAGATGGGTCGACGACCGCGACCGATCGATTGATGCTCTCGAACGCGCGACAGATCGAGTTCGTGCTGCACAAAAACATCGTCAACTCGGTGCGTTTTCTCGCGTTTGCTTTCTCTCGCTGTTGGCGTTTTAAATGCTGGTTTTGGACTGACACATTCTTTCCTCTTGTTGGTGGTCTTTTGGTACTTTTACACAGGAATACTTCCAAAACGCTCTGGTGCCGACGGACGACATCGACGACTTAATCGATGAGATATACAACGAGGTACGCCCCGTCATTCTCCCGGAGAGAGAGAATACTCGTGTTTTTTATTCCTTTATTCCTTTATTTATTCTTTCTTTCTTTCTTCGGTTTGGCGTCGCAACAAAACAAGGACGATACGCAATACGACGAACGCGACTGACCGTCTATAACGCCTTAATATAAACTTTACTCAAATAGGTATCGGACGTGGAACCGTGGATGTCCGGGAACGCGCGGGGCGCCTCCACCGCGTTTTGCATACTCTACAGAATTTTAGCCATGGAAGACGTGCCGAGCTTTAAAATCAACAAAATGATTTACCACAAAGATTCCGTGTACATTCGGTGCATCGGTTTGTTGTTCGCGAGATACAAGTTTTACAACGACGAGGAACGTTTGATGAAATTTTTCAGCGAAGACGTGTTTAAAGATACGAACGACGCGAGTTTCAGTCCATCCGTGGATACGACAAAAATGACGTCGTTCTCTCAATTCGCGATCGACTTAATCTGTTCCCAAGAGTATTTCGAAACGCTATTCCCGAGAATACCGGAGGTTTTGAAACGAAAAATGCAAGCGAAGATTGAAAGCGCGTTAGATGTAAAAAAAGTAGAGGCGAAAGGCTGCGGAGGCATCGGCGAGTGGCGGAGGAACAAAGGCGACGGAAAAGGAAGGGTCAAGTCGGTAAAAGAAAGCTTAAGCGTCAACGTCGGTCAGAGAGCGCCGCACATGGCAAACGTCCGGGAACGAGGCCGAAGTGGATTCGATCCCGAATCGTCGTCTCATACTCCTAGGAGGAATTTTAGAGGAGGAGAAAGAGAAAGAGAAAGAGAAAGAGGGAGACGAAGAGACGACAGCCGAGATCGGTACGGGAACAGAGGAAGAAACGACGGCCACGCCAGAGGAAACAACAACGGTGTTCGAGACTATTATGATCGAGAAAGAGGAGACAGAAGAAGAAGAGACGCGTCTCGAGATTCGTATTATTACGACTACGACGACGACAGTGGGTACCGAGACCGAGACCGGGGAGACGAACGACGAAGAGGCGGCGGCGGCAGAGAGTTGCCGTACACGAGAGAGCTGCCGTATAAACGCTAGGCGTCAGAAATACCAACATACGCGTGCTACCACGTGGAGCTTCTTTCTCTCTCTTTCTTTATGTGCATCGTACGGCCACGCGTTGTTGACGAATACAATCACCTAGTACGCGACACACAGTCATCAAAAAGTGTCGATTTTGGATCCAAATTGCGTCACAAAATACCGTTTGCTTTTCTCGATGACTTCCTTCCGTCCGTTCTCTTCTCGCGACCTTCTCAAATACAACCTCGTAAACACCGATGCGTTGACCGAAACCTACGGTTTATCTTTTTACCTCTCCTATCTCGCGCACTGGCCGGAGTATTTCGTCGCGAGCGAGACGGTTGACGGCGAATTGAGCGGGTATATCATGGGGAAATCCGAAGGGGAGGGATGTCTCTTCCACGGGCACGTGACCGCAGTGACCGTCGCCCCGCCGTTTAGACGGCAAAAAATCGCCAACAAACTGATGGAAAAACTGGAGCGAGTCACGGAAGACTTCCACGACGCGTACTTCGTCGACCTGTTCGTTCGAGCGAGCAACGAGAACGCGATTCGGATGTACGAAAAGATGGGGTACGGACCCTATCGAAGAGTGATTGGATACTACGGCAACGCAGACGGAGAAGACGCGCTCGACATGAGAAAAGCGATGCGAAGAGACACGAAGAAACGAAGCGTCGTAAAAGCGAAAAAGTTCGAACAGAAACCGTGGGAAATTGAATGGCATTAATTATTAGTGTATTCATGATGCGACGACGGACGATGACGACGACGACGACGCGAAGGCTCTACCGTCCGTAGGCGTCCAGAGACGATGCGCGCGTATCGTAATGTATGTATATGCGCACACAGGAGAGAATGTAAAAATGTAGATGTAGACGATGTAATACTATTTGACTAGGTGATATAGAGCATGCGAGCAGCGTTTTCGAAGAGAAATTAATCCATTCGATCCGCCGCGCGAATTATAGTCGCGTCCTTCTTTCAGAGAAGACGAGGGTTGTTCGTTATAATGTCCCCATTCATTCGTCGCCAGAAAGACGATGAAAACAGGAGCGTCTAAATCTTCTTCCCGTCCGACACACACCATCGAGAAGGAGACGACGACTGTCCGCACCACCCGTGTCGTCACCACCGAGAGGAGGGCGAAGACGGCGAGCGCAGGCGTGGCATCAAAACCAAAGAAAACGCGTTGCAGTTATCCATTTGCATTTGTGATTCATTTCTGTGTATCTTTGACCCTTTGTTGTTCGGCGGTCTCTGCTTTAACGAACCAGCAGAAGATGACGACGAAATCCCCGTACCACGGGGTCTCCTCGGACCAATCGAAGTACGCGGAGCTGGCGTTTGCAAACGTCCCCGGGTTTACCCGATCGAAGTTAAAACCGGATTACGCGATGATTGCGCACGAATCTCGAGTCTATGGAGGTTTGTTCGGGTGGGAAAATACGAACGGCGCGTACGTGGTGAGTCCAGGTATGAACAAAGCGACGATTTTAATGACTATGGTGTCGATGAACACGAACGCTAAATCGTACGTGCCATCGCCAGGCGCGTGGAGATTCGCGTTCGTTTTGGACGGCAAATGTTCTATTCGGTACAAAGACGAAGACGCCGAGGCAGAAGTGACCAAAGAAGGTCTGACCGCGGGCGAGTACTTTTATTTCCCGATGAACACGGAGCACGAGATATACACGGATTCTGATAACCAGTGCGAACTTGTCATGTACGAAGCGTTCACGAAACCAAAACTGAACGGAAAACCGGATGAATTTCCGACTGGGCAAAAAGTCATCGTCGGCGAGACGGATTCTTTGCCAAACATCGAAACGCCCGGGGAGATTTTTAGGTTGAAAAAACTGTTGCCCCAAACGCTCGAGTACGACGTAAACTTTCACGTGATGGATTTTGCGCCCGGGGAGACTTTGAATGTAAAAGAATTGCACCATCCACAACACGGATTGGTCATTTTGGAAGGGCAAGGGATTTATCGCTTGAATGACGATTTTATGCCGGTACAGCAAGGCGACGTGATTTATATGAGTCCGTGGGTGACGCAATGGTACGGCGCGTTGGGGAAGAACAGGACCAGGTATTTGATTAGTAAAGATACCCATAGGGATCCGTTGAGAGATTCGAATCCGTGATACGTCTGATCATCGATCTCACTCTCCGCGATGGAAAATACGTCGCGCGCGTGTATGTATATAAACGAGGTACAAACTACTATGATTATTATGATTAGCTACTCAAATCTACTATTCTCTCTCTTTTCTCTTATGCATTAGCTCGCTGCGCTACTATGGGTTTACTTCATCCACTCGTCTTTGCTATCGATATCTGTCGTCGGATCTGCTAACGGGGACGCGCCTGGCGATTTGCCGCGCCCTCGAAATCCGCCAATCAAGTTCTTCAAAGCGCCTTTCGCGTTTTTGTTCGACCCTCCGTTCCGTAATGTCTCTAATTTTGAGGTGGGTTGTTGTTGTTGATGATGATGTTGATGATTCAAAGCGGTATTCCCGTATCCAACTTGCGTTTCCATGTTCAAAGTTGAATTCTCTCCTGCTCCGCCAAAGTTTTTGCGCGCGCCACCAGGCTCGGGCGCGATATTCAACGTGTTTGGCAACGTCGCGCCAATACCGCCAACTTGTAAGTTGGGCAAAACGAGGTCAAAGCTGTCATCTTCGTTGGTGTTATTGGTGTTCTTTGCTGGTGACGGCGATTTCATCATGAGCGCGTTCAAATTGGCGTTGCGCGTGTTGGCGGCCTCGTTGTTGGTAGTATCGTTGTTGAAGAGATTCATCGGCGACGGTTTCGCGTGGTTGACATTACCGTTGTCGTCTTCTTCATCGAACAACGGTGACAACGACGTGTTGTTGTACTTCTTCTTTTGCGTTGTTGTCGAGGTCAATGGTAACTTTCTTTTACCGTCGATGGAAGGCTGCGGCGACGATCGGTGTTGTGATTGGTGGTTTCTTTTGACCACGCTGCTCGATTTTACATGTTGTTGTTGTTGCGAAGTCAGCTGCTTCGATGGAGATTTCTTTGCCGTTGTCGGAGCAATCTTCTGTATAGGAATCGCCGCGACGTTTTTGTTGTTGCCATTAGTTTGCTGAGAAACACACGCATTTTGACTACCTGGCGTTTTCTTCGCGGTGGACGGTCCAGGCGTGCGGTGAAACCGCGAACGCGTTTTCAAGTGCTCCAAAGACGTCTTCTTGATATTCGTTGTTCCTGTCGTCGGCGCGGAAGGCGTTTTCATTGCACTCGTTGGAAGCGTTTGGTGTTCGTGAGCCGTTTCCGGCGGCGGCAGCTTTTGATGATACTCTTCTTCATTGTCCATCGGCGCATCCATCGGCGGCGCGATATCGTGGGGTTCCTCTTCTTCTTTTCCAGCGTACGCAGTCTTCTTCTCTATCGTAGTGTCCGTCTCTTCGCCTTGCGTCTCTTCCAACATCGCGCCAGGTAATAGTGGCGCAAACAGACTCTCATCGACTTTATAACCTTTCCTCGCGCTCTCTTCCAACCACTCTTTTGTGACGCACTTTTTATTCCATTTCTTACCGGCTTCATACTTCGACCCTTCCGCTTTCGGTACCACCACGTGCGTATTCTTACCCTTCTTCAAATTGTCCGTACACTCGCATCCGCAAATGGTAGAGAGCATTTTGATGGCACACTTCTCTCGTTCAGAGTACGAAGATGGCGATAAGACGACGCCTTTCATACTAGGAAAGTAGGCTTTATGGTCCATGTACGGTTGGTACGCCATAGATTCAGATGGTTTGAACAGTTTGCCCTCGACCAAGACGCCTTCGAGAAAGTGCGGCGCGATGAAGCGCGCACTAAAGATGACGTCGTGGCCTTCTCCTCTAGCGGTGGCAATATCAGAAGCTAACGCTCGCAGTTTCTTCTTCTCACTCGTTGTGGGCACCGCCGGGCAGATGATAAAGTCTGAGGAAGCCGACGTGGAGGTTGAATTGCCCCGCAAATATTCGCCGCCGAGACGACTAATCAAGTTCACCGCTAACTCTTTCTCTTCGATAGATAAGCCCTCGAATAAACTCAATTTCACGTTCGCTAAAGGATATTGCTGCGACTGTTTCGAGGAACGTTCGCTGGATTCGTTTCGAGAGTTGTAACCGTTTCTTTCAAGTAATAAAGCGTCGTCCTCGTCCTCCTTATTCACCAAAGCGGTTTCACCAATCACCGCGCGGGTTTCTGGTATTTGTTCCGTCATCGTATTATTTGCATTTTTATCGTCGCAACGAGAGCGCTTATCATTTTCTCTTCTATTATTATTAATGTTATTGTTCTTATCGGTGGTTTCTTTTTGTGTTTCTACGGTATTACGAGTGGTATCGACCTTCTTCGCGGTCGGTTGTCTTCTCAACGGATTTTTGTCTTTATCGATAGCTTTCAGAGGGCTCCTCTCCGGGATTCTTCGCGGAGGTGGTGCGTCGTTGTATTCTGTCCACGTTTTCTTATCATCGAGTGTACCACCACCGGGATTATTGATGAGGTTGACGGGTTCAATAACTTCCGAAAACCTCTCTTTCGCCACTCGAAACTTCTTTGATTTCGGCATCGTCCTTCCTTCCTCGCTACACTTTTTCAACCACTCGAACGTCACGCACTTTTCACGATGGGGTCGCATGTGCGTTCGTAAAATGAAATCCACGTCTTTTTGACACTCCAAATCGTCGTTAACGACAACATGCGTAGCCTTTTGCGGGTTCATGGCGACTGTGGCTCCGCCGGCTCTTAAAATTTTATGCGCCAAACGAGCGTTCTTCGCGCTCGGCTTTAAAATATCATTCGGGTCTACCGTACCGCCCACCGCCGCGTTACTACTGCTGTTGCAACTACTATTAGTAAACCCAACCAAATACACTTTCGTGCTGAACAAGTAGTGTTGACCCCACGGCGTTTTATCTTCGTCGTATTCCTCTTCCAACTGTTTCGTCAACTCTTCTTTGGTTGGCAAAACTACGATGGGCTTTTTCCGAAGCTCCAAGGACGAGTCCATTCTTTTTACGTCGTACTCGTGCTCGAGCAACTTCACGCCTCTTCTCACGCACTCATCCACCCACTTCCTGCTCAGAACGAAAATTTTCCACATCCTCGCGTGTGTGTATTTCGGCCCCGTCGGTTCCGCCTGCCCGTTCGTTTGTTTCGCGACCAAATGCGTCACCACGTCCTTCTCCAAATCCGCTCTGAATTCGCCTCCATTTTTCTCCACCATCTCTTGAATCTCTTTCCTCTCTTCCAACTGAAACCCAGTCACGCACACCACGCAATCCGTGAAGCATTTGAACGGGAACTTCTCGTACTCGTACGTCAACTCGCTCGTCTCCGACGACGCGCACGCGTCGATCCAACGTCTCGATACGATTGGAACGTTCTTAAGGACCGCGATGTTGTATTTCGGAGACCGCGTCGTGTTGGCGATGAGCACGTCGAACTTAGTCTCCGCGTCGTCAAGTTTGATCACCGACACGTGGCATTCGTCCGCTTTGCGTTCGATATCGCTCTGTTGTTGTTGTTGTTGTTGGTGGTGGTGTTGCGGTACCAAGTTGAGCGAATAATAATCGCAATATTTAATAATAACACGTAATAATAATAACAGAGAGAGAGATATGAACAATCAGAACAAGAGTCTCGTTCAAAAAGCGACACATGTCACAACAAAACAATGTCTTTTCGAGACGGGAACAACCACGCGGAAAAACGCGCACATATCATTGGTCTCGCGGTACTACTAAAAGCCGATCGATTCGACGACGACGTAAACGACG
>Ga0066856_10000720_pt1 | contig 12471 bp, 9 predicted proteins | sample ETNtaG_5_FD_65605 | JGI IMG/M metagenome (GOLD analysis project Ga0066856, IMG submission 65605) | Marine microbial and viral communities from oxygen minimum zone, Eastern Pacific Ocean - ETNP201406SV205 | ecosystem: Environmental > Aquatic > Marine > Oceanic | place: Pacific Ocean: Eastern...
TACATCGCGAGGAATAACTTTGTCGAATCAATCATCAGGAATTCCAGTAATTGGATTAGTTAGTGCTGGAGGACCAATTTTAGCTGAAGAAAATATAGAAAAAACCATCCCAAATAATCCCGGAATACTTTCACATGGTGTTGATTTTTATTTGAAAGTTAAGGGTGACAGTATGGTAGATATAGGAATTTTTGAAAACGATCTTATTGCTATTAATAAAAATATCCCAGTTAAAACAGGATCAATAGTTGTTGCCAGAATAAATGATGAAGTAACGGTAAAGACTCTTACTAAGATTTCGGATTCTCAAGTGATTTTGAGGCCCGAAAACGCTGCTTACTCTGATATCGAAGTAAATCCAAAAAAAGATAATCTTGTTTTTGAAGGAACTTGCGTAGGTCTTTTGAGAGATTTTTCTTAAAGCTTTTGGTATTGCTCTATAGAAAAAGCATCTTTAATCAGACTATCTTGTTCCCCTTCGTCTAATTTATAAAAGTCGTTGGGGCATTCAATTTCCTTCTCGCCACATTTTATAAATTTAACGAATTTAAACGCTTTTCCAGGTTTTCTAATCTTTATACCAATTGGTCTTTTGTCTTCAGGATGAAAACCTAAAATTCTTAAAGATTTTAAAACAAACAATCTTGTATCTTTATTTTCGTAATCGAGCTCATGAGGATTGTAATAAGAGACTTTAGGATTTTTAGGTTTATCCTCTGGCGGGAGCTTGGAAGCTTTATTAAAACCATCAAACTCAGTATATTCACCAAATCTTCCATTCTTTAAAAGAATTGGTATCCCACTGTTCTCTTCTATGAATAATATGTTTTCTCCAGAATCTCGTTCGATTAAATCTACCGCTCTGTTTAAACCAATATCCAAGATATTTTCATCTTCATCCGGACTACCAAATATTTTTTTTTCATCTCTTAAAGTCCAAACACAAGGACCATTAATACTCATGTCAGCAAAAATTGGTTCATTTAGATCGGGATGAATGCCTAACTCTTTTGGGAGTTCTTTATAGGTTTCCCAACTAGTAGAGAAATCAAAGGGTTTTTTTGTCCATTTACATTCTGAACAGCCGACAAAATAACCAAACTTTCCTTTTTTTAAACTTGTTTGGTTCTCGCATTTAGGACAATTTCTAATAATTTTTCCTGTTTCATCTCTTGGGAAAATAACTTCTTCTAGCTCTTCATTTAGCAAATCTAAAACCTGTCTGGTTTTGAAATTTTCACCATCATTGAGAGGAATTCCATCAATTTTTTTGCTCAAATAATTTTGAAGCTCTTCCCAGAACTTATCCAGCACCTGTGTCCATGAAATACTTCCTTCAGCAATTTTATCTAGTTCTGTTTCTAATTCAGCAGTGAATTTGGTTTCAATAAAGAATTCTTTATAAACTCCACATAAATATGAATTTAAAACCCTACCTAAATCTGATGGAGCAATTGATTTAGTGCCATAAGCATATTTTTTATCTCTGAGACCCTTCACAGTAGAGGCATATGTTGAAGGTCTGCCTATGCCAAGCTCTTCCATTTTTTTAATTAGAGAGGCTTCAGAGTATCGGTTAGGAGGCGATGTAAATTTTTGCTCAGAAATGAATTCAAAAAGAATTACATTTTCATTTTCTTTTAAATTTTCTGGGAACTCTATGATTTCTGAAGAATCTTTTTTGGAAAGAGTTTCAAAACCTTCAAAAAGAGTTTTTCTTGAGGAAGCATTAAAAATGTATTTCTGATCTTCAGAACAAACTACTATTTTTTTTCTTTCATGCTGCGAGTTAGACATTTGACTTGAGAGAGTTCTATTCCAAATTAAGGTATAAAGCTTTTGTTCGTCTTGCCCGAGGTTAATATTTTCTGGATAAGTTTTAATGTTAGTAGGTCTTATAGCTTCATGAGCTTCTTGAGAATTTTTTACTTTAGATTTGTAAACTCTTACTTGGTCAGATAAAAATTTATCTCCAAATTTTTCGACAATTACATTTCTAATTTCTTGTAAAGGTGGTGGTCCAGGATTCTCTTCGCTAAAGGGTTCTCCAGTATTAGGAGATGTACTAATATTTATCCCGTCTGTTCTTAGGTATGTAATTAAGCCTGCTTCATAAAGATTCTGGGCTGCTCTCATGGTTCTATCTGCGGTATAGCCTAAAAAGCTGCTTGCAGTCATTTGTAAAGTTGATGTTCGAAAAGGTGGGTTTGGAGAACTGCTTTGAGGTTTTGTTTCAATAGATTTGATGTAAAACTCTGAAGATTTCAATTCAGATTCAATTTCTCTAACATTTTTTTCTACAGATATCGGGTTCTTTTTTAAATCCTCTTCATTTAACTTAATAAGCTCAGCATCAAAAATAAAATCAGCATATTCAAATTTACTGGATATCGGCCAATATTCTTCTTTAGTGTGTTTATCTCTTTCGGTTTCTCTTTCGCAAATGATTCTTAAAGAAGGAGATTGAACTCTTCCGGCAGATTTAGCAGGAGGGGCATGTCTCCATACTAAAGGAGATACTTTGAATCCAATTAGATGATCTAAAATCCTTCTTGCTAAATATGCATCTACTAAGTCTTGATCAATTTCTCTCGGAGAATTTATAGCCTGCTTAATAGCTGATGAAGTGATTTCATTAAAAGTAATTCTTTTAACTTCTTTGTCTTTTAATAATTTTTTTTCAGAAAAATCTGAAAGTAAATGCCAAGCAATAGCCTCTCCTTCCCTATCTGGATCGGTTGCTAAATAAACGGTATTAATGGTTTTACAAATCTTTCTTAATTCTTTGATAGTTTTTTTTCCTTTTTGTGTTTCTTCCCAGGATAAATCCACCCAATTTTCTGGATTAACTGCAGTTTCATCATCTGGAAGATCTCTAATATGACCCAAGCAAGCTGCAACTTCCCATTGTTGATCTGGAAAGTTTTTATCTAAGTATTCAGTAATCTTGGTTGCTTTCGCTCCTGATTCAACAATAACTAAATTTTTCATCCTTTTTTTAATATGAAGTATTTTTTACAGTTTTGTCAAGAAGATGAAATTTCTAGAGCTTTTTTTAGAAGTGAGTTACCTTGATATATGTATCCAGTATAAAGCTGAACCAAATCTGCTGAATTTATTAATCTTTCCCTTACATCACTGGCATTCATTACCCCACCTGAAGCAATTAAAATTGATTTTTCCTGCTTCAATTGGGCTACTTTTTTTTGAATATCTTCTGCTTTTTTACTTAGCAATGAGCCACTCATACCTCCTGAATTTGGATAGGCATGTTCAGTAGTTGTATTGCAACATATAAAGCCATCAATACTATTTTTTTCTGAGACTTCAATTAAATTTTTTAAATTGTCATAAGTTTCATCTGGTGATAGTTTCACAAAAATTGGGGTATTTTTATTATGCAAGTCAGTTAATTGAACTTTTTTTTGCGATATCTTTTCCATTAAAAATTCAAGATTTTCATGAGCAGACAATTCTCTTAGGTTTTCAGTATTTGGAGATGAAATATTTATAGCAAGATAATCTGCTTCGAGATAAAAATAATCCATCAGGTGAAGATAATCTTGCCAAGCATTTTTAGTTTTTGTGTTCTTACTTTTTCCAATACTAATTCCAAGAACGCCGTCAAAATTTGGTTTATATTTTTTTATATTTTTGAGAATTTGAACAGAACCAGAATTATTAAAACCCAAAGAATTAACAATTGTTTTATCTTTAGCAAACCTGAAAATTCTTGGTTTGGGGTTTCCTGATTGAGGCTCTAAGGTAATTGTTCCAACTTCTACAAAACCAAAACCTAAAGAGCCAAAAATATGAAAGTATTCTGCATTTTTATCTAATCCACCTGCTATACCAATTCTATTTTTAAAAGATAGAGAATTTAAGTGTATAGATTGCTCTTGGGTATATTTGTATGAGTTTAAAAGACTTATTAAGTTCAATTTATAAAGTAGCTTTAAAGTATTTAAAACAATACTTTTTGAAAGTTCAGGAGGAAAAATTCTTGAAAAAGCCAGGAAAATATCTTCTATTAGTTTAGTCAATTCTATTAATTTAATGCACTTATTGCAGCTGCAGCAGTAGCAAAATTTGCAAGTATTGGAGTAAAGATTCTAAAAATTGCAATAGCATTAAAAGGAGTTGAATCCCTTGGGACTATGATAGTTGAACCTGGCTCAATTTTACTTCTACCTAGTCGCCATCGGTCTAGATTTTTTATAGCTTGCCCATTAGGAAGAATGACAAAAATGCCGTTCTTATCTGCAGAATCAGCAAGGCCGCCAGCTAATTTTATATAATCAGTTACTCTTAAGTTCTTTGAATAGACAAAGCTTGTTGGAGATAAAACTTCTCCAGTTACAGTTATTGTAGATTTTTCAGAAGGTATATAAATTCTATCTCCTGAGTTTAAAACTATATCAACCTCTGGATTATTTTCTAAATTTTTTAGATTCATTTCCGTAACAATCCTACCTATTGGATTAATATCTTTAAGCCTTGAAATTAAATTAGAAATCACTGAAAGGGCTAATTGTGGGCTACCAGTATTTTCAATAGCTCCACTGGTAAGAGATGTAGCTATTGCCTCTTCTAATTCATCAGCTGCCCTAATGAATGCTTGTTTTTCTCTTTTTGCTACAGATGATCTGGTGAATACTCCTCCATAGGGATATGCGTTTTTTTCATATCCTCCTGCTCTAGTTAGTAAGGAACTTAATTTCTCACCCTTTGAGATGGAATAAGTTCCAGGATTTTTTATAAACCCACTAATTGAAACAGAAAATGTTTCTTGTTTGTCTGGATCTTGTTGCAGAACAATTGATTTGGGAAATAAATCAGAAATAATAAGTTTTTTCGAGTTGAGAAAATCTACTTGGTTAATTACGTCTTTGGAATAAAAAATCTCATAACTTCCTGACTGTCCAAGATTTGTAGCTCCTCCAGCAAATGATGCAAGATTGTTTAAATTGATGTTTTTTGTAACCGGGTAAAAACCAGGTTTCCTTACCTCACCACTCAGTAAAGTAGCGTTTTCTAAAGAGACTATCAGTAAATCTGGGTTATCTTCAAATATTTTTGGACATCCTTCATTAAGACCCAACCTATCAGAAATATCTGTCTCAGATGTTGAAAATTTAAGGCTTTGAAGATTTGTTACTAAGGTTGAGGCATTGAACTTTGCAACATATTTTAGAGATTTACAGGGATACCTGTCATCGGGAATAAATGCTTCTAAGTTTTTAGAGCTGAAGTTATTTGCTGAACTTGGGGTAAAAAATGTTCTTTCAGAACCTGTTGGATCATTAAATTCCTTTTGATCTGTAGCCTGATAATTATTTGTTTTCTGACCAGAGTAAAAAGAGTCTAAAGATTGCTTATCTTCCTCTGAGAGAAGGCCTAAAGCATCTGCAAGTAAGGCAGAATTTATAAAATCTATATCATATTCAGAAAAAATATAAACTAAATCATTGGGGTAAAGTTTGAAGCTTTTTCTTGTTTCTAAATTTAAGTCCGTTGTTAAGAACTCTCTAGTACCGTCTATGGATTTTCTAGAGATAATACTAAACGGAAGATATGTTGAATCTAAGATGTCATTTTCATCAATAAAATCATTGAGAGTACTTCCTTCCTTGTAAGAATAAGTTCCCTTATTGTTTACAAATCCTTCAATTATTATGTTGTTAGATAATTTGCCAGATAAATTATGAACAAAAATTTCATCCGAATCCTTTAACTTCAAATTACTTATTTCTTTTTGGGTAAAGTCTTTAAATTCTCTTTGTCCAGAGGCATTTATCCTGCTTAATGTAATTTTATTTAAATTAGCACCGCTTGAAAAACCAGATGCAAACCCCAGAATCTCTTCAAAAGATTCTCCTTTCAAAATTTCAAAAACTGCGGGTCTATTTACACTACCCCAGATCTTTACCTTGCTTCCAATAGGATTTATTAGCAAAGCATCGCCCGATTGAATTCTTAAATCATTATTTGTATTTGCATTAATTAATAAATCATATAAATCTAAAGATCCTATTTCTTCATTATCTCTTTTTAAAAGTATTTTTCTTAAAGAACCGCTTCTTGAGGGACCTTTGGAAGCGAATAAAATACTTGATATTGAGGACAAAGGAGAAAGATTGTATGAACCTGGTTTTTTTGCATTTCCAAGAATATATACTTGTATCGTCCTTAATCTAGAAAGCGAGATCTGAAGTTCTGTTCCGACAAGTGATGCTTCTGAAATGTTTTTTAATTTTTCTCCTGCTTCCTTAAAAGTTAAACCGCTTAAGGAAACAGAACCAAATTCACGCAAGAAAATATTCCCTTCTCTATTTACAGATACTTTCTTTATTGCCTGAATTCCGCCAGAAAAACTTATTGTTAATTCATCTCCTGGGCCAAGAACGTAATTTTGCGGTGCCGCAATTATTCCCGTTGGTAAAAAAGCTTCTGAATTATCAAATAAATCATATCCAAATAATTTTGGAACTTGGATTTCAGAAAGATTATTTTGCGAAAGAATTACTTCTTTTTTTGAAATTTGCTCGGTTACTTTATCCGTTTTATTTAAATCATCATATTGAGATGCATCTTCTATATCATCAGTTATTCTTGCTTCTACAGAAGATCTAACCGAATCAGGTAAAAATTTAAGATATTCGTCGTAATCAATGACTTGAGAAAAAGATATGTTGCAAAAGATAAAAAAAATAAAATATTTAAATTTACTTAACAATTGGAAGGCCCCAGTAAAGTTTAGATCTGCATGCTTCAAAGTAATCATAATCTATTGGATGAATTAAACGATATCTTGTTGAACTATTTTTTATCTTCAGGGAATCTCCAGAACTTAAGTCAAATTCATTGTGTCCATCGAGAATAACCTTTGCCTTTTCATCATGTTCATATTTAAGCTCCAATTCATCTTCAGCTGGAATTATTAGTGGCCTAGTAGATGAGCTGTGTGAAAACATCGGCATGATAGCAAAAACATCCAGCGTAGGATACAAAACTGGACCGCCGCCTGAATACATATAAGCTGTTGATCCAGTTGCAGATGAAACAATTAATCCATCTGATTTATGATTAGCAATTAATTTATTTTTCTTAAAGATAGAAAAACTTGTCATTTTGGCGAGTTCCCCTGAATGAAGAACAACTTCATTTACTAAAAGAAAAGAATTATTTTTATCCGAAACTTCTAAAAGATTTCTTGATTCTTCTTGATAATCACCCTTTAAAATTTTTGGAAATTCAAGTTCTAAAGAACCTAATTGTAAATCTGTTAAAAAACCAAGTTTGCCTATATTCACCCCTAAAAATGGAGTATTTAGATGGCACAGATCTCTTATAGCTCCGATCATAGTGCCGTCTCCGCCAATAACCAAAATAAGATCTTCAGATTCGTCTAATTTTTTTAGTTCTTTTTGAGAATTATTAGCCACGATGTAATTTATCGCGACATTATTTTCCTCGAGAGTTTTTTCACACCTTTCCAAGGTTTCTTTGTAGTCTCTGGTTGAGGAATGAATGATGTTTATTGACGAAATTTTATCCATTTGTCGTTTGTAAATCTTTCGGATTAAAGTTTCTCACGAAATAAATGAATATTGTATCTACTATTGCAATAAAAAACTTAAAAACGTATTTTGTTAATGCGATTCCCAAGGCAACTTTGAATGACATTTGTCCTGCTAAAACCCACACAAAAGTGTATATAAAAGTATCAAGTGCTTGAGAGCTCAAGGTTGAAACATTATTTCTAAGCCAGAGATACTTATCGCCAGTTATGGTTTTAATTTTATGAAAAACCCATACATCAAAAGTCTGACTTATTAAATATGCCGTTATTGATCCTATAACGAATATAGGCGAGTAAAGAGCTAAAGTAGATATTGCTTGGTGAACTTCATTAGCTGAAGAAGCAATTCCTGATGGTAAATAATAAGTACTTAAAACAAGAGTAAACATTACTATTACGTTTGCTACTGCTCCAATAATAACTGCCTTATTTGCTTCAGCCCTGCCATATTTTTCGTTCAATAAATCGGTAGCAAAGTATATTCCCGAATACATTATCGCTCCCATACTGACTACAAATGTATTTCCAAAAATAGTAAGTTCACTTACTTTGCCACCTTGTAAGTTTGCGAGAATAATTCCTAAAATTACTGCTGTATATAGTCCGTTCTTACCAAAAAAATAAAACAATATTATTGCTAAAGTTAGGTCATAAAACACCGTAAATATCCATAATAATTCCGGATTTTGACTAAAAAATTCTAAGTTCATGGCTGATTAATTTATAAAAATTGCTACAATTAGACACGTTTAGAAACAAAAAATCACTTAAAAACTTATATTAAAAAAATTATGGAAAATTTAGATCAATTTCGAAAAGAAACAAAAGAATGGCTTGAAGAGAACTGTCCGCCTGAAATGAGAAAACCAATGGGTCCTGGAGATGTTGTATGGGGCGGTAGGAACTGTAAATTTCCTCATCCAGATGCAAAATTGTGGTTAGAAAGAATGGGCGAAAAAGGCTGGACCTGCCCTACCTGGCCTAAAGAATATGGCGGTGGTGGTCTCAGTTTTGACGAAAATAAAATCCTGCAAGAAGAGTTGATGGCTATAAAAGCCAGACCAGCCTTATCAAGTTTTGGTATCTGGATGCTTGGTCCAGCGCTACTTGAATTTGCGTCAGAAGAACAAAAAAAGAAATACATTCCCGAAATCGTCAAAGGAGAGATCAGATGGTGCCAAGGTTATAGCGAACCCGGCTCTGGATCAGATCTTGCAAGTCTCAAGACTAAAGCTGAAGACAATGGAGATCATTTTGTAGTAAACGGCCAAAAGGTTTGGACTTCTTACGCTGATGACTGTGACATGATTTTTACTTTAGTTAGAACAGGTCCACAAGAACCTAAACACGATGGTATAAGTTTTTTACTTATCGATATGGATCAGCCAGGAGTTACAACTAAGCCGATTAAACTTATCTCAGGAAAATCTCCTTTTTGTGAGACTTTTTTTGATAATGCGATTGTTCCAAAAGAAAACTTGGTTAGCGAATTAAATAAAGGCTGGAATGTCGCAAAAAGACTTCTTCAACATGAAAGAAACATGATTGCTGGTATGGGTCTTGGCGGAGCAGGTTCTGCCAAAAAGAAAAAAGATCAAATAATTTCATCAGGAATGGCAACCATGGCAAAAACATATGTTGGAGAAGATGAAGGAAAATTAGCAAATCCTGGTTTAAGACAGAAAATTGCATCATTTGATATTAATTCGCATGCATTTTCTCTTACAATGAAAAGAGCAAGCGAAGAAAGTAAGTCTTCTAACTCCGGGCCAAGTCCTGCATCATCAATGTTCAAGTACTATGGTAGTGAGAGTAATAAACTCAGATATGAATTAATGCTTGAAGCAATGGGTACTAAAGCTCTTGGTTGGGAAGGAGAAGGTTTTGGCCCTGCTGAGCTTGCAATAACTAGAGAATGGCTTAGAACCAAGGCAAATTCAATTGAAGGTGGAACTTCTGAAGTTCAGCTTAATATTATTGCCAAGCGAGTCTTAGATCTACCTCAATAATAAATATTTGTTTGGGAGAAAAAAATGTCATTAGTTTTAAATGAGGAGCAAGTCTTTCTAAAAGATAGTGCTAAAAAATTTGCATCGGAAAAAACCCCCACTACCCATTTTCGTAAAGTTAGGGATAGTGAAATTGAAAACTGCTACGATGATAAAATTTGGCAGGAAATGGTATCACTTGGATGGACCGGTATTTTAGTTCCTGAAGAATTTGGTGGCTCCAATTTTGGGGTGGCCGGCATATCTTCTATTCTAGAAGAGCTTGGTAGAACACTTACTCCTTCGCCTTTATTTTCTACAGCAGTAGTAGGTGTTAGCTTAATTAAGCATGCATCCGATGACGTGAAGAAAGAGATTCTTTCACAGGTTGTACAAGAAGGCCTGAGACTTAGCTTTGCTATAGAAGAAAGCAACCATCACGATCCGCTAAGAATTTCCTGTGAAGCAAAAAAGGAAGGAAATAATTTTATTATTTCAGGTGAAAAGTCCTTTGTTATTGATGGTGGCTTTGCAGATAAAGTCATAATTGCGTGTAGAACTTCAGGAGAAGAAGGCGTTAAGGATGGTCTGTCTCTTTTTGTTTTAGACGCCGATGCTAAGGGTTTAAACATCATGCCAACAAAGATGGTAGATTCTAGAAACGCAGCAAATATGAAGCTCGATAATGTAGAAGTGTCTTCGGACATGTTAATTGGGAAAGAAGGAAATGCATATGAAATTATTGAATCTGTGTTGGATATTTCTAGAGCTGCAATTTCTGCAGAAATGTTAGGTAGTGCACTTCAAGCATATGAAATTACTCTTGATTACTTAAAAGAAAGAGAGCAATTCGGTTCGAAAATTGGTTCCTTTCAAGCTCTTCAGCATAGAGCTGCAGTTATGTTTTCTGAGTTAGAACTATGTAAGTCATGTGTTATCGAATCAATCACTTCTTTCGATGAGGGAGGAAATGATTCTGAGAGATTAGCAAGTCTTTCTAAAGCCAAAGTTGGAGAAGTTTTTCATTTAATTTCAAATGAATCAGTTCAAATGCATGGCGGAATAGGTGTTACAGATGAATACGATATTGGGCTTTACCTAAAAAGAGCTAGAGTAGCTGAACAAATTTTTGGAGATTCTAATTTTCACAAAAATAGATATGCTGAACTAACTGGCTATTAAAGTTCAATCGTGGATGAGGATAAAACGGAAAAACTTCTTAAGATTATTTCTGAATTAAGAGATCCAATTACTGGATGTGAATGGACTAAAACTCAAACTTCAAAAACCCTCCTCCCTTTTATTATAGAAGAAGCTGAAGAAGTTCTTAGTGCTTTTGAAAAAAAAGATAGCGAAAATCTCAAAGAAGAATTAGGCGATCTTCTTTTACAAATAGTCCTTCATAGTAAAATTGCTGAAGAAAATAAACTATTTTCTTTTAATGAAGTAATTGATAACTTATGTGAAAAGTTAACTAGAAGGCACCCTTATGTTTTTCATGATAAGAGACCTCATACAATTGAAGAACAAAGAGAAGCGTATTTTAGAATTAAAGATTTAGAGAAAGAAAAGTGAAACTTTTATTTGAAAATATAATAGGAATCTCATCTATTTCCATTTTAGTGCTGAATACAATTATCTTGTCGTGTTTATTAATACCTTTGGGAATAATTAAATTTCTTTTACCACTTACAAACTTGAAAATAATATTCACCAAATTCATCATAAAAGTAGGTGAATTATGGATTTTCACTAATAAAATTTGGGTAAAGGCTCTACATAAGCCGAACTGGCAAATAATTGGTAAAGAAAATATAAAGTCCGATGGTTGGACAATTGCGACTTCAAACCATCAATCATTTGCGGACATATTTCTACTTCAGGATATCACTAATAGAAAAATGCCTATGCTCAAATTTTTTATGAAATATGTTCTTATTTATGTACCGGTTATAGGGCTTTCTTGGTGGGCTTTAGATATGCCTTTTCTAAAAAGATATACGAAAAAACAACTTGAAAAGAATCCCAAGCTAGCCGGTAAGGATATGAGAGAAATGAAAAGAGCTTTAAAACATTATGCTCTTTATCCTGTAACTGTATTCAGTTTTGCTGAAGGAACAAGATTTACTCTTAAAAAACATCATAATCAAAATAGTCCTTTCAAAAATCTTTTAAAGCCCAAAGAAGGAGGTTTGGCAACGGCATTAAACCTTGTAAGTAAAATTGATTCTTTAGTTGATTTTACGATCAAGTTTGATTCAAAAAAAAGGAGTTTTTGGGATTATCTGTGTGGAAGAATGAATTCAGCAAAAATTATCATTAAAGAGATTAAGATTCCAGAAAAGTTCCTTGATGAAAATTTATTAGATAACCAATCTTTAAGATCTGAATTTAAGGAATGGGTAAATTCATTGTGGATGGAAAAAGACTTATTGCTTAGTAATAGAGACTAAATCTATGACGTTCAAATTAAAAAAATTTTTCGTTCTTTTAATTTACTTTTTAGCTTCACTTAATCTGTCAGGCGAAGAATCTTTGGAAGTAAAAAATGAATATGGTCCAGTTGTAAATGAGATCATTGAAATTCTTAACCGAAATCATTTCAAAAAAAATATTCAAATAAATGAACAAAAAGTTATTGATAACTTTTTGGAAAATTTAGATAAAGAAAAAATTGTATTCACTTCAGGAGAGTTAAGCTCATATTTAGCTAAATTTAAGAGTATTTATAACTTAGATGAAATATTTAAAATTTACGAAAATTACTCCAATAGATCTCTTGAATTAATTAGCTATCAAACAGACATAGTCAATTCAGTAAATGATTCGAATGGTTTAAATACGACTGAATTTGTTGAAAAAAATAGAGAAGATGAAAAAAGATTCAACTCTTTAGATGCT
>Ga0066856_10000722_pt1 | contig 12466 bp, 7 predicted proteins | sample ETNtaG_5_FD_65605 | JGI IMG/M metagenome (GOLD analysis project Ga0066856, IMG submission 65605) | Marine microbial and viral communities from oxygen minimum zone, Eastern Pacific Ocean - ETNP201406SV205 | ecosystem: Environmental > Aquatic > Marine > Oceanic | place: Pacific Ocean: Eastern...
TGAAGTTTCATATGAAATTTACCCAGAATTTTCTTTAACAAAAATGGGACCGCTATCCTTTAAAAAGCCAATTTCAAAAGTTACAAATGAAGACGTTAAAAAAGCTACTGATTTGGTTTTAAAGAGATATGGAAAAGCTGAACCAGTAGATGAAAAAAGTAAAGACGGAAATTTTGTTAAAATTGATTTTGAAGGTTTTTTAAATCAAGAAAAATTTGAAGGCGGAGAAGCTCAGGACTACTCTCTTGAGCTTGGATCAAAAACTATGATCCCAGGTTTTGAAGAACAAATCATTGGTATGAAAGCATCAGAAACTAAAGAAATTGAAGTAACTTTCCCAGAAGATTATCAAGCAGAGAATTTAAAAGGTCAAAAGGTAATGTTTAAAATAAACATGAAGGAAGTTTCAGAGATAAAAACTCCAAATCTTGATGAAGAATTTTTTAAATCTTTAAATATGGATGTTAAAACAAAAGAAGAATTTGAAAAAAAAATAGAAGATCAACTTCAAACTGATTTGAAAACAAATTTAAAAACAAAAACTAAACAAAGACTCTTTGATGCATTTGAAAGTTCTAATCAAATAGATATTCCTCAAAGTATGATTATCTCCGAGGCAAATAATTTAAGAAATAACGCAGCTCAACAGATGGGATTAGATATTAGTAAATTAGAGAAAGATCAATTCCCTATTGATAATTTTAAGGAAAATGCTCTAAAAAGAGTTAGATTAGGAATCTTGATAAATAAATTGATTGAAGAAAATAATATTGCTGTAGATAAGGATACCTTGAAGAAGGAAATTGAAGATAAATCAAAATCATTCAAAGATCCTGAGCAATATGTCAATTGGATATATGGTAATGAAGAACAACTAAAAAATATTGAGTCTCTTGTTTTAGAAGATAAAGTAGCTGAGTACTTAGAAGACAAATCTAAAGTAGAAGAAGAGTTGTTAAGTTTTGAAGAAGTAGTTTCTATGGGTTAAATTAAGATTATGACAAATATAAAAAATCAACTTGTTCCGATGGTTGTGGAACAAACACCAAGAGGAGAGAGAGCTTTTGATATCTATTCAAGACTTCTTAAAGAAAGAGTTATTTTTATTACTGGCCCAATAGAAGACCATATGGCCAATTTGGTTGTAGCACAATTGCTTTTTCTTGAAGCTGAAAATCCTGAAAAAGATATTAATATTTATATAAATTCACCTGGCGGCTCGGTAACTTCAGGAATGTCCATCTACGATACAATGTCCTACATTAAGCCTGACATAAGCACTTTATGTATAGGCCAAGCTTCAAGTATGGGTGCAATTTTACTAACCGGCGGCACGAATGGGAAAAGATTTGCTCTTCCTAATTCTAGAATAATGATTCATCAACCTTTAGGAGGATTTCAAGGTCAGGCAACCGATATAGAAATTCATGCTCAAGAAATACTCAAAATCAGAACTAAATTGAATGAAATTCTGTCTTATCATAGTGGAAAAGATATTGAAAAAGTGAGTCAAGATACTGAAAGAGATAATTTTATGAGCGGGGATGAAGCTGTAAAATATGGTTTAATAGATAAGGTTATTGATAAAAGAGATAAATAGGTATGTCTGATAATCAAGAAACAGATAAAAAATTATTTTGTTCTTTCTGTGGAAAGAACCAATCTGAGGTAAAAAAACTTATTGCTGGACCTTCTGTCTATATATGTGATGAATGTGTATCTCTTTGTAATGACATAATTAAAGAAGATTTAGCCGAAGCTAACCAAGAACCTTCTGAAGAAAAATTACCTGTTCCAGAGGAAATTAAAGCGATTCTTGATGATTATGTTATTGGACAAGAATCTGCAAAAAAGACATTAGCAGTTGCGGTTTACAACCATTATAAAAAATTAAAGAGTTCACAGTCCTCCAATGAAGATGTTGAGTTAGGAAAAAGTAATATTCTTCTTTTAGGGCCAACAGGTAGTGGTAAAACTTTATTAGCTCAGACTTTAGCTAGACTCTTAGATGTTCCTTTTACCATTGCGGATGCAACAACATTAACAGAAGCAGGATATGTTGGTGAAGATGTAGAAAATATTATTCAAAAACTTCTCCAAAAATGCGATTACGATGTTGAAAAAGCTCAGGTTGGAATTGTTTATATTGATGAGATAGATAAAATTTCAAGGAAATCTGATAATCCATCAATAACAAGAGATGTTTCTGGCGAAGGAGTTCAACAAGCATTGCTTAAGCTCGTAGAAGGAACTACAGCATCAGTTCCACCCCAAGGCGGAAGAAAACATCCTCAACAAGAATTTTTACAAGTCGATACATCAAATATTTTATTTATTTGTGGCGGAGCCTTTTCAGGACTTGAGGAAATAATTAAAGCTAGATCTGAAGAGAGAGGTATGGGATTTGAAGCATCTGTTAAGAAAAAATCGCAAGGCTTTGATTCTAAAGTAATTAAAAGCTCTCAACCTGAAGATTTAATAAAATATGGTCTAATTCCTGAGTTTGTTGGTAGGTTACCAGTTATGGCAACTTTAGACGAACTAGATGAAGATGCTCTAGTTACAATCCTTACAGAGCCAAAAAATTCTTTAACAAAGCAATTCAAAAAACTTTTTGAAATGGAAGAAGTGGAGCTTGATATCAGAGATGATGCCTTATTGGAAATAGCCAAACTTGCCATAGAAATGAAAACTGGCGCAAGAGGTTTGAGGTCAATTTTGGAAAAATCTCTTTTAGACACTATGTATGAAGTTCCGTCTATAGAAAACCTTGAAAAAGTTGTATTGGATGCTTCTTGTATTAAGGGTGACTCTAAGCCTCTATTGGTTTATGAAACTGATTTAGATTCAAAAAAACTACAATAACTTGTTTTTTCTTCTTCAGACCCTATATAAAATTTTGAGGTTATTATGAATATTCCATTAGTCCCCCTTAGAGATGTAGTAATTTTTCCCGGCGTTGTAACACCTTTATTCGTTGGGAGAGAATCGTCAATTAATTCTCTGCAAAAGGCTATGTCGGATGATAAATCCGTTATGTTAGTTGCTCAAAGAGAAGCAAATACAGAGAATCCTAATCAAAAAGATTTATATGAAATTGGTACTGTTTCTACTATATTGCAGTTAATTAAACTTCCCGATGGAACTTATAAAGTTTTAGTTGAAGGAATAAGAAGGGCAAAATTACAAAATCTCATTATTGCAAAAGATATTCTAGAAGCAGAGGTTGATATTCTTGAAGACTCTGAAATGGAAGATGATCTTAAAAAGAGTTATGTAAATACTTTACAGTCTCAATTTAGAGAACTATCAAAAACATCGCAAAAAATTAGACCTGAAATTGCTAATCAGGTTCGATCGGTAGAAAGATTAGAAAAATTAATTGATACCTTAGTTGGCCATTTATCAATCTCCATTGCAGATAGACAAATCTTACTTGAGGAACTTGATTTAGAGGAAAGAGCAAAAAATTTAGTTAACCTTCTTGAAACTCAGCTTGATCTTACGCAAATGGAAAAAAAGATTCGTAACAGAGTTAAAAAACAAATGGAAAAGAGTCAAAAAGAATATTATTTAAGCGAACAAATGAAAGCTCTCAAAAAAGAAATGGGGGAAGGTGATGATCTCGATGATGAGGTTGAGATTTTAGAAAAGAAAATAAAAGACTCTGGAATGCCTGACGATGCTAAAGAAAAAGTTAATACAGAATTGAATAAATTTAAGCTCATGCCTCCTATGTCTGCTGAAGCTTCAGTTGTGAGAGGATATATAGATTGGATGACAAGTATTCCTTGGAAAAAGAAATCTAAAATTCAAAAAAATATCGAAAATGCTAGCAAGGTTTTAGAAACAGATCACCATGGTTTAGAAGAAGTCAAAGAAAGAATTCTCGAATACCTTGCGGTTCAAAAAAGAGTTTCAAAACTTAAAGGTCCTGTTTTGTGTTTAGTAGGACCTCCAGGAGTTGGAAAAACATCTTTAGGAGAATCTATCGCAAGGGCAACTGGTAGAAAATTCACTAGAGTTTCTCTAGGCGGAGTAAGAGATGAAGCAGAAATAAGAGGTCATAGGAGAACATACATTGGTTCTATGCCTGGGAAAATACTTCAGAAAATGTCTAAAGTAGGCGTTAAAAATCCTTTATTCCTTCTTGATGAAATAGATAAAATGGGAATGGATTACAGAGGCGATCCTTCTTCCGCTCTACTTGAGGTTTTAGATCCTGAACAAAATCATACTTTTAATGATCATTACCTTGAAGTTGATTACGATTTGTCTGATGTAATGTTTGTTTGTACAGCAAACTCCTTAGATATTCCTGCTCCTTTGCTAGACAGGATGGAGATTATCAGGCTTCCTGGTTATACAGAAGATGAAAAACTTAGTATCGCAAAAGATTATCTTGTAAAAAAACAACTAAAGAATAATGGGCTTGACGAAACTGAAATAAATATTTCAGATAACTCCATATTAGATGTTATTCGATATTACACCAGAGAAGCTGGTGTTAGATCTTTAGAAAGAGAAATTGCAAAAATTTGTAGAAAAATAATTAAAAAGATTGCTGATCTAAAAGAAAAAAAATTAATTAAAGTTACTCCAAAAATTCTCGAAGATATTTTAGGAGTTAAAAAATTTGATTATGGAGAAGCTAAAGATAAAGACCGAATCGGTCAGGTAACCGGATTGGCTTGGACTCAAGTTGGAGGAGAACTCTTAACTATAGAAGCTTCAGCATTTAAAGGTAAGGGTAAAATTATTAAAACTGGAAAACTGGGTGATGTGATGCAGGAATCTATTCAAGCTGCTATTTCAGTGATCAGAGCTCGAGCAGAAGTATTAGGGATTAATCCAGATTTTCATGAATTAAAAGACCTTCACATTCATGTGCCTGAGGGAGCAACTCCAAAAGATGGCCCTAGTGCGGGTATAGGTATGTGTACAGCAGTTGCTTCGGTCTTGTCAGAAATTCCCGTTAGAGCTGATGTTGCAATGACAGGAGAAATAACTTTACGAGGCGAAGTTTTAAAAATCGGAGGATTAAAAGAAAAGTTATTAGCTGCAAAAAGAGGCGGCATTAAGACGGTATTGATTCCTGAAGGCAATGTTGGAGACTTAAGAGAAATTCCTGACAAAATAAAAACTAAATTAGAAATAAGGCCAGTTAAATGGATTGATGAAGTTTTTGATTTAGTTTTGACAGAAAAACCTAAAATTTGGGAAGAGAAAGGCGAAAATTCATCTAAATCTTCTAGAAGAAGAAAAACAAAAAAAGATAAGCTTGAAACCCACTAAAAAAGGTGTTTTAAGCGCTAAATCTCGCTTGACAGAAATATATCTACATGTCTAAATCACGTTATTGACTTTGTGTCTAAAGATTTTAACAACTTTATTTAGGAGAGAGACTAGTGAATAAAGCCGAACTAATAGAAGCAGTTGCGGACGCGACTGATACCTCAAAAGCAGAAGCCAGCAGAACCTTAGATGCTGTGCTAGATTCAATTGCAGGAGCATTAAGTAACGGAGATTCCGTTGCGCTTGTTGGATTTGGAACTTTCAACGTAAGAGAAAGAGCAGCAAGAATGGGAAGAAACCCTGCAACCGGTGAAACCATCCAAATTGCAGCTTCAAAAGGAGTAGGCTTCAAAGCCGGAAAAAGTCTCAAAGATAGTTTATAAACTTATTTTTTTAAACGCGTCCTATGTTTATAGGGCGCGTTTTTATTTTATAATCACGCAATGTCTGCACTTCAAAACATAAGGAGAGGATTATCATCGACTGGCTCATCTATCATTGTGGCAGTATTAATTTTTGGTTTGGTTGCAACTTTTGGCGGATTTTTAACTGATCCAACTGCTCCTTCAAACACTCCATTAAAGGTAAATGGTAAAAATATTTCTTTTGGAGAGTTCAATTTAGAATTTAGCAGACTATCCACATTATTTTCTGAAGGCGATGTCAACGAAGAATTAATCAATGAAATAACTAGAAACTCAATAATCACTAAAGAGTTGATATATCAAAAAGCTCTAGATCTAAAAATGAACGTTTCCGATGACTATGTAAATAGCTTAATTGCAAATGACATCTCATTTCAAATAAATAATGAATTTGATACGGCTCTTTTTTCAGGATATATGGCAAGACTTGGCCTAACAGTTAACGATTATAGAGAGATAGTAAAATCTAAATTTTTAGCAAATAACTTAAATGACTTTATAGCTCGTTCTGAATTCTCTCTAGATTCATCAGCATTGAATTTTATTCAGGCAACAAATCAACAAAGATCTTTGAGTTTTTTTAAGTTAGATCTTATTGAAATTTCCGAAAAGGAAATAATCTCAGAATCTGAGATCTTGAACTATTATCAACAGAATCAGTTTAAATTTATTGAGCCAAAAAAAGTATCTGTTAAATATATTGTATTGAATGAAAATCTCTATAGAGATTCTTTAGATGTTACTAGCCAAGAAATTTTAGATGAGAGAAGTTTATTAGAAGAGGGTAATGATAATTCTCAAACTAGAGTAAGTCACATCCAACTAAGTTTTTCGTCAGATGAAGAAAAGGTTGAAAAATTGATTACTGCAAATTCAATTCTTAAAAAACTTTCTGACTCAATAACTTTTGAGTCTCTTGTAGGCGAGTATTCTGACGATTTTGGTAGTAATAGTATTGACGGAGATTTGGGTTATACCGATGGGACAATTCTTCCTGAAGAATTTGAATCAGAATTAAAAAATTTATCAGTCAATGATATTTCTCCAATAATAGAAATGCCGGGTTCGATTCATATTTTGAAGGTAACAGAAAAAAATGAATTTTTATTTTCAGATACTGAAATAGAGGAAATGATTTTATCTAATAAATCTCAAGAAATTCTTAATCAAACTCTTTTAAATATTGAAGATAATTATTTAGGCCTTACTTTGGACGTTCTTAATTCTGATTTGAAGCTTAAAATCCAAAAATCTAAGCAATTTGATAGGGATAATTTACCTGAAGAGCTAATCTCTTTTGATGTTTCAGATCAAATCTTTGATCAAGATGATGTAAGCACTGAATTTTTTGGTCCCTATGAAGATGAAGCGGGAAATTTTCTTTTATTTGAAATTAGTGAAGTAAATCAAGAAACTTTACTTTCTCAATCTGAAGCTCAGCCACAAATTACAAAAATACTACAAATTGAGCAGGCAAAAGATACCATTCTTCAAGAGTTAGAAGAATATGAAGCAAAAGCAAATGATAATGAATTATCAGATTTTAATTCTTATTCATTAATAAAAAGAGATAGCAGTCTTTTACCAGACAACTTACTAAGTGACTTATTTACAGTTGATATTGAAAATCCAGTTTTTATTTCATCTCAAGATAATGGTGACATATATGTAGTTCGACTAACTAAAATTAAGAACTCTAAAAATCTTGCTAAGAAGGAAGATATTGAAGCAGCTAAGAATTCTTTGAGATCTTTGAATGCAAGATCTTATTTGGATACATTTTTTAAAGAGTTAGAGTCAAATTCATTTATCAATTAGCTTCAGATAAATCCCCCATAGCAGTGATATTGAATCCTGCATCAACATAAAGAATTTCACCAGTAATACCACTTGCTAAGTCTGAACAAAGGAAGGCTGCTGCATTACCTACCTCTTCTGTAGTGATATTTCTTTTTAAAGGAGCTCTAGACTCATTGTAGGAGAGCATTTTTTTAAAACTTTTCACTCCTGATGCAGCTAATGTTTTAACAGGGCCAGCAGAAATCGCATTAACTCTAATTTGCTTTGGACCCATACTATTTGCAAGATATCTTGTTGAAGATTCTAAGGCTGCTTTTGCAATACCCATTACATTATAGTTAGGTAAAGTTCTTTGTGCTCCAAGATAAGACAAGGTTAGTAATGCTGCATTTCTATTTTTCATTAAATACATAGCTCTCTGAGCTAGAGCGGTAAAGCTAAAAACGCTTATATCATGAGCGATTTTAAAACCCTCTCTAGTAGCAACGTCTACAAAGTTACCATCTAATTCATTTGCCGGTGCAAAACCGACTGCGTGAACTATTCCATCTAAATATCCCCATTTATTTTCGATTTCCTTAATGAGTAAATCTATCGAGTTATCATCACTTACATCACATTCAAAATAGTTCTTACAACCTAATGGATCTCCTACCTGGATAACTTTTTTTAAAAGCCTTTCACTTTGATAAGACAAAAATAATTCAGCTCCTTGATCAGACATCGACTTAGCTATACCTGCAGCAATAGAGAATTTATTCGCTACACCGACAATTAGAATTTTTTTATCTTTAAGAAATGACATAGAAAGATAATTTTAACATTGCAATTAATAAAAAAAATTTTTTATCGTTATTTAAATCAAATATAATCGTTTTTTTCTATGAGACATTCACTAATATTTTTTTTACTCTTAACCTTTTTTGGTGTCCTAATTGCGGATGTTTCTGAGGAAGTCTATGTTACTGGTAGTATCATAAAAAAATCTTCTCTTTTGGTTGCAAACCCAATAACCACTTTTGACATAGATGATATTGAAAAGAGAGGAACTCTTTATATTGAAAGTTTTCTCAGCTACCTTCCTCAAATCAATCCAAGCAATTCAAATTTTCATTCAAACAAAGCTACAGGAACTTCTTCAGTTAGCTTAAGAGGTTTAGGTGGAACCAGGACTCTGATTCTTATTAATGGAAAAAGACTTTCTCCTGGAACACCAATGAATGGAACGGCTGAACAAGATTTAAGTCAAATACCTTTTTCTTTAATAAAACAGGTTGATGTTCTTACTGGCGGGAAATCAACTATTTACGGATCAGACGCCATTGGTGGAGTCATTAATTTCCAACTGAATAGAAAATTTTCTGGTATTGACCTTTCATATCAACACTCATTTTATAACCATCAAAATGATGATCCAAATTATGAAAAGAAAAATTATGATCTAGCCCCTAATTCTGTCTCTGACGGACATGCGAATACAGTGCAATTTACTTTGGGATATGAAATATTTAAGGATATTCATTTAACATCCTTTTTTAATTATAGGTCGGTTGACGAGATAACTTGGTCTCAACGAGACATTAGTGTCTGTGCACTCAATGGTAATGATGAATGTCGAGCTTCATCAACTTCTCCCGAGGGGAAATTTGTTGAAAATAAAGTTAGCGGAAAAACATTTCATGTAAAAGATAATACATTTGCCTTGGGCTCGAAATTTTATAATTTTGCATCTAAGAATCATTTGCTTAGACCTGACAAAAAAAACGATGTAGGAATTCTTTTAACTTTTGAAAATCTTGAAAAGCATACTTTTAATGTTGATTATTTCAAGTCGTCACATAAAACAGTTGGTCAATTAGACTATTCTGGCGTCTTTAGGTTGTCTGTTGATCTCCCATGTAATAATCCTTTCTTATCGACTCAGCAATTTACAGCTATTTGTTCTGACAATGGATTAACATTATCGGATTCTGCGCCTTTATACATAAGCAGAAGAAATATTGAAGGAAAACCTAGGCAGCAGAATTTTAAGCATTCAACAGATAGATTTGTATTTGACGTTGACGGGGAAATCTTCAATGAGTGGCTTTATAATTTAAGCTTTCAAAGATCTAAAACTATCGCAGATTTTACTTATTTCAATGATATTTCAAAGCAGAGGGCGATAAATGCTCTAAAAGTATCGGGCACCCCATCAAATCCTTCGTGTGTCTCTGGAAATAAATGTCAGCCATGGAATATATTTATAAATAGCGATGGAAATTTGAAGAGTTCGGCTGCCTTAGGTGTTACTAAAGAAGCCTTGGACTATATATCAACAAATTTAAAAGTTAATGCTGAATTGACTGAAGATCAGTATAAGTTTGTAACCTCAAAATCTTTCACAACAAAAAATGATTTATTACCTTCCTTAAACATGGCTTTAGGCGTTGAGTATAGAGAATTAAATTTAAAGAAAAATGCTGATGATTTTTCTGATGGAGCAGGGCAACAATATCCACATTCAAGTTTGTACGGAGATTTAAAAGTAAAAGAATTATTTACTGAGATTTATCTACCGCTAGTAACTGATACTAATTTAAATTTCAGCATTAGATACTCCGATTATTCTCTAGAAGAAAACTCATTGACCTATGACATTGGTCTAGTTCAGCTATTTGAAGAAAAATATACGCTTAAGTTTTCTCAACAAAAGGCAATTCGAATGCCAGATATTAATGATCTTTATAGCCCAACAAAAGTAAATCAAACTTTTTTAGACAGCGATCCTTGTTCAGGCTCTAACCCATCAAAATCTATTTCAGAATGTGCTAGGACTGGCGTAACTGAATCTTTATATGGAAATATTTCAAATACTGATACTCAGATAAACTCTCTAATTGGTGGAAATTTAAATTTACGACCTGAAACAGCTATTACAAATAGCTTGAGTTTTCTTTATTCAGATGAGATTGACTTAGAGATCGATTTTTATTCCATCTCTTTAAAAGATAAGATTGGCTCTTCAGAAGTATCTTTTATATTAGATAATTGTCTTGAAACTGGAGATTCTTATTATTGTAATTTGATTGAAAGAAATCCAACTACCGGTACTTTTTATGAGGGTTCTGGAAAAATAGCTTCTCCTCTTTTGAATGTGTCCAGTCAGAATATTTCAGGCTTAGACTTCAATATTTCAAAAATATTTAGTGTTGATTTTGGAGAAATTAGACTTAATAATTTTCTTTCATACTTACTAAAAAATGATGTTCAGCTTAGATCATCACTACCAACGGAAGATTGTAAAGGGAAATATGAAAATACTTGTGGATTACCATCACCACAATTTCAAAATATATTTTCTATAGATTTTATCTATAAAGTCTCTCAGTTTGACACCTCATCTAATTTAACGATGCGTTATATAGATGGAGTTGATGATTCAAATACCCAAAACCCCATCGATTTTTCTAACTACTATTACTTAGATATGAATTTCTCAATTGATTTAGTAAAGAATATTAATTTTTCTTTTGGATTAAATAACATTCTTGATAAGAATCCTCCTCTTAATGGAAGATCAATAAATTATGTCCCAGGAAATGCAAATACATATCCATCGTACTACGATCCTTTAGGAAGATTTATTTATCTAAATATATCAAAGAGAATTAATTAATGCGTATCTTATTTATTGCTTTTATATTTCTTTTAAGTTGTTCTGGAGACGATACTCCATCAAAGGTTGATATTTTTTCACAACAAGGAATTTTACTTTTAGGTAATGGAACTGAACCTTCAGGAATAGACCCTCACATTGTCACAGGTGTACCAGAACATAAGATACTTTTGGCGCTTCTAGAAGGGTTAGTGGTCTTTAATCCAAAAAATAGTGGCGTTCTTCCAGGAGTGGCTTCTGATTGGAGCATAAGTAAGGATGGATTAATCTACACATTTACTTTTAATCCAGAATCAAGATGGACTAATGGCGAAATAGTAAAACCTGAGCATTTTGTTTATTCATGGCAAAGAATTCTTTCTCCTGAATTGGGAGCTCAGTATGCAGATATGCTTTACGTCATAAAAAATGCTGAAAGCTTTCATAAAGGTCAGATTAAAGATTTTAAAAAGGTAGGAGTTTCTGCTTTTGAAAACAAACTTGTAGTCACACTCGAAAATCCAACTCCTTATTTTTTAAATATATTGACTCATTATTCAACTTGGCCTGTTCATCCTAAAACTGTCGAAAAATTTGGCGGCATGACCAGCAGAAATAATCAGTGGACTAGAGTAAACAATTTTATTGGCAATGGTCCTTTTAAATTAGATTCATGGCAAATAAACAAATCTCTTAAAGTGACAAGAAACGATCTTTATTGGGGAAATGATTCAAATAAAATTAATGGAATAGAATTCCTTCCAATTGATAATGAACTTACTCAAGATCGTCTTTTTAGATCCGGCGGAATTCATCTATCAAATACTGTCCCTACTGAAAAAATAAAAAGATACCGAGAAGAAAGACCTAATCAATTAATAGAACATAATTATTTCGGTACTTATTACTACAGAATCAATACAAATAAATACCCATTGAATGATTTAAATTTCAGAAAGGCATTATCTTTATCCATAGATCGTGATTTGATTGTGAAGAGTATTCTAAAAGGCAATCAAAAAGTATCTTATTCTTTTACCCCTCCAGATGAAAATAGCTATAACCCAAATACTAAACTGGAATTTAATCCAGCCAAGGCAAAACTACTTCTTAAAGAGTCAGGATATGACATTAATAATTCACCTCTTGAGGTTCTCTATAATACCTCTGAAGGACACCAAAAAATTGCTCAGGCAATTCAAGAAATGTGGAAAAAACATTTAGGATTGAATGTGGTTTTAACAAATGTTGATTGGAAAGTTTATTTGGCAAGAGAAACTCAAGGAGAATTTGATATTTCTAGGGCCGG
>Ga0066856_10000727_pt1 | contig 12427 bp, 8 predicted proteins | sample ETNtaG_5_FD_65605 | JGI IMG/M metagenome (GOLD analysis project Ga0066856, IMG submission 65605) | Marine microbial and viral communities from oxygen minimum zone, Eastern Pacific Ocean - ETNP201406SV205 | ecosystem: Environmental > Aquatic > Marine > Oceanic | place: Pacific Ocean: Eastern...
TTGACTTTTTCCATTTGCGCGAGCAAGTTCGCCAAGGCGGTGAACTTTTTCTCCTTCTCCTCATACGAAATCGAAGCATCGACGTTGTCGTCTTCAATTAAATCCGCGAGCAAGTTTACATCCGTAAAACCACTGATTATTGTTCTTGCTGCATTTTGTGGATATTCTTTAGCATTGACTGATGCAGCAGTAGCAGCTGATATAGCCGACGATGAGTTCAAAAACGTAATCGCAGCATCTCGAATCTTACGATATGCCTCGGAGAATTTCGCGCAATCGAACGCAGCTTTCCCAACCTTTTCTTTCAATAAACTCTGAGCTGCAGAATCGGCAAACGAATGCACATTCTCGAACGTCTGCAACCCAAGCAAAGCGGTTTCGATTTGCTCGACATCATTCGCATGCGTATTGAACATGAAATCCGATGGTATGAGTGCGGCGTCCACTTCTTCGGCAGCCGGCGTCGGATTGAAACGTTCGATAGCGTCTGAACTTTCGTCAGATAAAGTTCTTATGCACGACGCAAACGGCTCGTTCAAAGAAGCGAGTAAAATTGGTTTCAAATAGTCCTCGCGGAGAGTTGACCATTGGTGCTTATTACTCGCTCTCACCGAAGCTTTCACGCACGGCAAGAACGCCTCCGCCACGTCTTGCATCAAACTTGGACACGCCATCACGAGATCTCCTGGTAAAATTTCAAACTTTTCCATGATCATATCGTCGAGCATTTGTTTTTTGGAACCTTCGCGAAGCTCAGCACTTCGTTTGATGAGTTCGATGTCGTGGGGTATGTGCATCCATGCCGGCACGAACGCGTCGACGACATCCGAAGGAATGCATGTAGAATCTGCATCGTCACACAAATATGCTGTTGCTAAGCACATGCACGCGGCGACTCGAGCGCGAACCATTACAGATTCACAATATGCATTTGTTGACGTTAGCTTCTTTGATAATGGTGGTGGTGGTGGTGGTGATGATGGTGACTGAGAAGAAGGTTTCACATACACTGGCGGCCATTCCTTTGCAAAGTCAACAATGCACGCGTGCAATCGTTTCGCTACGGAGTTGTCCGAGCCGTGTACTTTCCCTGCGAGCGCATGTGCCGCTAATCGAGCGCCAGCGACCCGAACGTCGAGTGGCGAATCTGGATTTCGTGAAGCGCGAACGGCGGAGAGAATCTGTGCCTGGAATTGTTCGAGTGTTTTGACGGACATTTTCTTGTTTTGCTGATGAAAGCTTCCTCTATTTCCTTCATCTTCGTCTGAATCGTCGACGTCGAGGTGGTAGAATGCGTCCGGGTCCTCGTCATTCTCCCATATTCTGACAAGAAATGACATCATTTGTAATCCTCTTGCGCGCAATTTCGAAGCACTCGCCGTGGATAACGAATATGCAATTTGGAAATATCTTTGCGCATGTGTCGGTAAATACGCGTTTGGCGTTTCTGACGCGCGACTCAATTGAACGCTTCTATGCTCCGGGATATTACTCTCTTGAATCCAGAAAGGAATTCTGGAGAGTAAAGATGCCGCAAATATGCGAGCTGGGAGACGCGGGTGATTATTTGCACGATTTACATCGATATTTGATTCGTCGATTTCTTTTTCATCTTCGTCTCCTCGCTCGTTTTCATGGTCTTCATCTTCATCGTCGTTGAACGTGTCTTCGTCATCTTCGGATTCCTCGTCGTCAGATTCCTCCACAATACGCTGGTCATCGAAAGAAAGCGCTGATAAAGCTTTTAGCGCGCGTTTCGGGTCAATAATCGATAACTCTCTGGCCAAGACTCGCGCGCAATTTTTCGCGTTTCGGATGACTCTTCTCGAAGCACCTTTAGTGACGCACTTTACGACGTCTTTCATTAACATCGACCCAAATTTGGACGATTTTTCGTCACCATCCGGGAATAACAATTTCCGAGCGTTCTTCAAGGCTAGAAAAGAGAGCGTTTCCAAAGCTATCGGCTTCGTCGCGTAGTGCCGTAAGGCATCTCTTAAAGTTGCCGCGACAGTTGTCATATCGATAGCATTAGGGGCAAACATAGCCATGTGCTGAATAAAAACGACTTCGGCGTAGACGACGTCATCGCTTTCGTTGAGGTCAACTTCGAATTCATCGTTTTTGCTCGTTGTTAATTGCGTTGGATATTGCTGCTGCAACTGCTGCTGAGAATTTGAATTTTCTCTTCCTCCTCTGCCGTTTCGTTTATCCAATGCCAGGCGGAAATTTTGAAACCGCGAATGGCTTTGCAAATCGCGGATAATTGCTGCAACATTCATCGCTTTTAGGAATACTTTATGTTTCGCCGATAAGTCAGGGCCAATGGCGATAGCAGCCGCGTTTGCCAAGTGTCCACATCCCGGGACGAAAGAGACGACGTTTTTCAACAAAGCTTCTTGTGCGGGCAACGAATCCAACAAAAGCAAGGACAAATCGACCGCACGATCCGATTCTCTCGCAAACCTACTACCACAAACTTCTGCGATGTTTGCTAACGCCCGAATTGCAAACGCATGCGTTGATCTGTGTGTCGGGTCTATATTGAGCGAGATTTTGGAAAGCGCGTCGATTAGTCGTCGCAATGTCGTTTCGCCCATGGACATCAACCCAATGCGCTCGACGGATTTTGAGAGATATAAACAAGTAATAGCACTGTTCCAAGTGCGCTTGTTATGACCAACATCTTCCACATCCATATCGTTCGAATACGTTTCGAATAAGTTATGTGCACGTTCTCTGACTTCTTCGCTCGAAGCGGTTTGTTCCAAACACTTGGCGCAGAGGAGCGCAGACTCCAGAGGAGCGTACGGAGAAAGGGCATTTCGAAGTGCTTTTGAGTATTTCGAAAACATTTTTAGCATCTGAGCGTTTCCATTCTTATCTTCACGCAACTTGTGCGAAATGCTCAGTATATCTGCAAACCGTCTCGATATAGCCGCATCACATCTCAAAAAATCTGTCAAGGTCGGCTTTTTCATGTGGTTGAACAGCGAAACGTGTTTTTTCCGATACTCGGACGAGTTCAAATTCACGAGCATTTCACTCTGTTCGATAACCTGAACGCACCTTTCCTCCCACAAAGAGAGGAGATGAGCAAAAGCTGCTTGCAATTTTGCATCTTTACTTTCGGCAGTGATGGCGACATCCACAACTCGAGAGAAGCACGCGCGACTTGCCTCGTCAATCTGGTCGACTATGGTCGCAGCGAAAGGAAAGACATCTTTCCTCACTAAGTTATCGCTCTCTTTACTATTGTCAAACGCGTGCGATGGTGAAGCCGGAAGTGCGTTTACGTTTCCTCTATATGCTCGTAGATCTGCGAATGCTTGCGAAACCGTTTCGTCACCATTTTCTAAAGTTACGACATGCGTGTTTAAAAGTAATTCCCGTTCGGCTTCGTCCAAGAAAGAAGAAAGCGTCGTCAAGCGTCCAAAATCGAATCTGTCTATATCGTCGTCATCATAAACGAGCTCATCTTCGACTTGATTGAACAACATGTTCTTGTCATTCTCTCTCATCTCTTTTGCAAACGCTTCAAAGTTTGCAATCAAAGTCGAAATTTGTGGCGTAAAATCCTGAAATCGACATGCCTTCTCGACATCTTTCGAACACGAAGCGTACGCAGACATTGCTCGTAAATGCAAGAGCAACTTACAACGAATGATTTCGATATTTTCGTTGTCAACTTGTGCGTCTTTCAGTTGTATTCTCTCGCAGGCGGACAAAAGTGAACCGAGCATAAGTTTTGTCGCTCGACCGTTTTCTTCCTCCGCCACCGCAAATCTGGCGTATGCCTCGACAGCCTCTGCAGCCGCGCACGCCGCCGCCAAATCATCTCTATTCGTCTTTCCCTCCCCTCCCGAGCTTGATTGTACGGGTTCTACATCATCAAACGTGGAAGAAATGACAAATGCGATGTTTTCAAACTTTTTCTTCTTCTCCTCGTCGCGCCTTTGCGAATAGATGAAAATCGAGGATCGCGCTAAAGAGGACGCAGAGAGACAAACAAATCCAGCTTCTCTCGCTTTTGCTGAGGCGTTTGACATGGAAAGTCTCGCACCGACTTCTTCGACGCGATCTATGGCATTTATAGGTACACCAAACGGCCAACTCGCCGTCTTTTCACCGATAAGCGCGCAAATAAATCGTGCGTCGGCAATGATCTCGTCATCGAATTTATACGATGATGCGTCGCTGTTCGCGCCGCGCACATCTCCTTCTCCATCTTCTCCAACTTTTTTATTACCATTGCTTCTATGCATCTCCGTGTGATTCGTCAGTGGAAAGTTGACGAATCTTTCCAGTTTCGACAACGTTTTCTCTAGTTCTCTCGTCGCCATTTCGTGTCCAGCCGATAATGCCGCTTTCGCCAAAGCTCCGGCACGTTCATTCACTCTCCATTTCGTTCGAAATAGGGCGTCGCCATGTTTGCTCGAAAACACGTTTTTAATGTATAGAAATGATTCGGCATCGACGTAACCGATCGCATCGATGCCGTCCCTCACCGCTCGAAGCATCGAAACGATTCGTAAATCGTTCGCATTGTCGACTAATTTTCCTTTTCTCTTCTGCTTTGCATTTTCCAATTTCTCATCGGGCGTGGACATGATTTGGTCTCGTAAAATATCAAGAATTTGTTTCAACGTTGTTTTTCTCGTCGCCTCGTCTACGCGTTTCTCGAACGCGGCAACTCGCAACACTGCTAAGCCACATGCTGCAGCATGGCAGTCGTTCTTTCTTAATTTCGACGCGAAACCTACTTTGACAATATCACGCGTGCATTCCTCCACCGAGTACGTCTTGGCGCTAAAGTGTGGGTTGGTCGCGTAGCGCATCCATGCGCGGGCAACGGTGTCTTGTATCGTCCTCAAATCTTTAAAGCTAGTAACTTCCCTCGTTTCAAACAGCGGTTTAATAAAGCACGTTTTCACGGTGGATAAAGTAGATGAAATGGAAGAAGTCGAGGGGTTGCCGCCGTCTAAATCTTCATTCGCGAACTCGCCATCAACGTCTTCGTCTCCGATGTCGTCCACTTCCTCCGCTGCAGATTGGTGATTCATTCGACTGTTACCCCCTCCCATGTCAACATTACTGGTACTATGTCCTAAACTCCTTTCCACTTGACTTGCTATGGTTGCGAACGCCGATATGACTTCGACCCCAGAATTACCTAAATTTTTCGTTTCGGCGATTAAATTCAAAACATTTTTACCTTTCCCGTACACCTCTATTTCACTCAAAGTGTGATATCCAGCCGAATATATGTTATTCGAATCGCCGCGTCCGTTGAACGCTTCTATCTCTAGTTTCATGCTATTTGAGTCGCATTTTTTCATCGCCATCAACATCGCCGCTCGCAACTCCAACGCTCTTCGCTTCGCCTCTTGTGTCGCTCTCCAGAGTTCCGTGGACGCTCTTTTCCCACCTTCTAAAGAGACGATTCGTTTAATCATTTTACGCATCTGATCGATAGTCCTAGCTGTTAACTTTAACCCACCATTACTAACTGCATTTGGATTCCCAACACATCTCACTGCGACTTTCAATGCCACCGTGGCAACTTTAATCCCAGATATGTCATCCTTATACGCTCGATTATCAACCGCCTTCATCGCACTCGCACACGCCGAATCGCAAAATTGCCCGGTACTCAACTGTTTCCCGAATGACCAAATCAGCGCTTCTACACAATCGCAAGCGCCGTAAAACCGCTCTAATTTTGTTGTATTTTCAGCCACGACGCCTTGAAACGCACTTTTACGTCTCGGGAAATCGTCGATATCGTTTAAAAGTTCGTTTGCAAACCGGAATACACTTTGTCTGTTTGGATGTATATCAAGACATACGAAAGAAAAGGTGTTAATAACGCATAACGAAAAGAAACTCGCGACAGCGAATGACAGTACCTGTTTCCAAGCGAAAACGTCAAGACCAAACAATCTCTCGCAATCGCTCTCGCGCTTCGACCAAAGTAGTGAATGGCATTTTTCGCAAACGTCGCATTCCCTACGACCGCAATCTGAAACAAAACCGACTCCAATCGATCGTGCAAACGCTTAATTTCGTTCCCATCTTCGTTCGCGCGTCGTCCAGCCCCGCGTTTCTCTCCTTCGCTCGAAGCCGCGTTTCCCGCGGGGCGCGATTCCACCAAAGCCGAGCGCAAACGGGCGAGTTTTGCAAACAGTTTCGCCGAGTGTTTCGACGCGTCGTCATTTTTTGCGTCGTCCTTCGCGGAAGAAGACGTCAGCGAGGCGTACGTTTCCACGGACTCCAGTCGCTGCTCCAGGTCGACGACCTTCTCGTCCTCCTCCTCCTCGTCGTCGTCTCGGCGAGGAGGCGACGCGGGGCGCATCTGTGCGTTAAGAGTAACGATGGATGTGTTTTTCCTCTTCTTTTCTTTCTACTCAATTTAGGGTATCAAACGGACGAAGAAGACAAGACAGGTGTAGAGTAAAGAAGTCTCTCGCGTCACTTCGCGCGAGGAAGAGAGAGAGACAGAGAGAGACAGAGAGAGAACGAGAGCGAGAAATACGTTTCTGCGATCGAAAAAGGCAGCCACCCAAAAGCGGGCACGTTTGTGAGAGGAAGTGCAAACATCATGGCGTCGGAAACGACGTTGGAGAAAATCGCAAACGGAGCGACGATGACTAATCATCATCAGAATCAGATGAAAACCTTCGTCTTAGTTCTCCTGTATTTAGGTCTGAACAGCTCGTTGAACCTTTTGAACAGGTACACGTTAGGGCACGCGGGGTTCTCCTTTCCGATTTTGCTCACCTGCGCGCACTTGTCTTTCTCCGTCTTGTGTTTGTCTCCGGTCATGTTGTCTCCAAAGTTCAGCTATGCGAGTTCACACGGCGAGATGCTGCCGAGGGTGAAAAGCGCGGTGGTAAAGATTGGTTTATTCATGAGTTTGAACATTGCGATGAATAATGCGAGTTTAGTGTCCATGCCGTTATCTTTGAATCAAGTGATTCGTGCGTCGATTCCGGTGGTGTGTGCCATTTGTGCGGTGTTTGTGGAAGGAAGAGTTCCAGGCGGCGTTGAAAGTATTGGATTGGTCTTCGTAGCTGGTGGAGTTATGTTTTGTATTAGTGGAAGTTACGCGGCAGCGAGTAGTATGAGCAACGCGTCGGCGAATGAGAAGGACAAAACTTTTAGTGGGTTGTTGTATTGCATGACAGCGACGGTTTCGAACGCGTTGATGATGACGTTTAGCGGAAAGATTATGGGCGGAGAAAAATTGGACGCGTTGCGATTGACGTTTTACACCGCTCCTGTGACGTTGTGCGCGTTGCTTCCCGTCGCGTTAATGTTAGAAGGCGATCGATTCCTCAACAAATATTTCGGCGCGAGCGCGTTCGACGTGCAATCGCGAGAAGCTTTAATATACGGGGACGAATATGTATCGCCTTTTCAAGTGTTAACGTTAGTCTTACTCGGGTGTTTGAATGCGGTGTCATACAATTTCGTCCATTTCGCGTTGGTGGGACACACGTCGGCGGTGACGACGACAGTTCTTGGAAACATTAAAGTCGTCTTGTTAATCCTATGCTCGCGAGTGTTATTCGGCGAGACGAAAGATTGGAGTTTGTCGATGATGTTCGGAGCGTTTATCGCCCTGGCCGGGTTCGGGTTGTATTCGTTCGCGAGAGTGAAAGTCTCACATCAACAAATGAATAACGTCAGTAAGAAGTAATTTAGTAGAGATGATGAACTACGTACCAGTGGTACATAGAATGACTGTGTTTTTAATGCTTTCTATAATGCGCTAAGTCTTAGAGAGAGGTGAATCGCAGCTTTAAAAATGCACAATAACTAAAAGTTAACAACTCCCTATAGCTCATTTGCATCACAACAAATGATCCACGCGCGAGGAGGTGCGGTGCAAAACGTGCAACCATTCCCAGTTCCTCCGTCGATTTTCTTAAACCATCATTTCGAATCAGCGAAAACACGAGGAAAATCTAACCTTTTATTTCCATTCAAAAGATATCGATCATTCATCGCACGGACGAAAATTAGACATCTTATTCAAAGCAGCATGAGTACCGATGAATCAGACATTCAACTCTCCGCGTTAGCGACCGCATTCCAGCAACAACAATCCGGTCCTGGCGCTTTGTGGGCGGAAATTACAGCGCTCTCGAGACAACCGGGCGTCGTGGACATCGGTCAAGGCTATCCTGATTTTGGTTCAAACGTTATTGCAAAACAAAGCGCGAAAAGAGCGATATCGATGGACGAAAAGACGATATCGGGAGACGTACCGGACGCGCGAGCGAATCAGTACGCGCCTATCCCTGGAACGAAAGACATGTTAGATGCCGTGAAGAGGTATTATAGAGAAACCGCTAAAAATGTATCGTCTGTTGATGAAACGAGAGATACATCGTTGGTGACGACGTCCGCCACCGAGGCGTTGTACGTAGTATTTCGAGCGTTGTTGAATAAAGGAGACGAAGTAATGACGTTGAGTCCGTTTTTTCCGTGGTATTTAGCGCACGCGACAGTCACTGAGTGCAGCTTAATCGATGTTCCGTTAAATGCAGAGGATGGATTTGTGTTGACCGAAGACATGCTAGAACAAGCATACATGAAGAGCGAAAAGAGAGTGAAGATTTTCGTGCACTGTTCGCCGCACAATCCAACCGGCCACGTGTCGAGCGAAGAAGAACTGAAGATTATTGCCAAGTTTTGTAGGAAATATAACATAGTTGCGATTGCGGACGAGGTGTACGAGCGATCAACGTTCATAGAAAGCAAGCCACACTTGCGTTTGCGAGAGTATTTACCAGAGAGAACGATAACCTGCGGGACGTCGAGTAAACTGATGAATTTATCCGGCTGGAGAGTCGGATGGATATACGGTCCAAAAGTCATTATCGACGCGTGCAACACCTTCCACTCCTACGCCTCTTTTTCAACACCAACGCCGTTACAAGCCGGCGTCTCGGACGCGTTAAACGACATCTGCGACCACGCGAACCCAGGAGAAGGTGTCACCCCGGACGAAAACGCCCGAATCCTCGCCTCGAACGCCAATCTCCTCGCCTCCGCCCTCCTCGCCTCTGGTTTAACCGTCTATCCAGCCGAAGGTGGCTTCTTCCTCGTCGCTTCGGTCAAAAACATCAAATCCATCGACGGCGACGCCATTCAATACTGCAAAAAGCTCGCCCGCGAAGGCGCCAAAGTTTCCGCCGTGCCGATGACGCCCTTCTACAACCCGGCGAAAGCGGCGACCAACCCTACCGATTTAGTCAGGTTTGCTATATGTAAAAAGCGCGAAACCATCGAGGAAGCCGCGAAGAGGATACGGGAGAATCCGTTGGTGTAGTTTTTGGTAGACTCTTTTCTTTTGTTGTTGTTATTGCACTCCTTATACGCGCGTTGAATAGTACCATATGTCTCTTTTTGGATATTTCGTCCGACGTCACTCCCCCCCCCAAAACTCTTCTTTTTATCCAAAAAAGCAACGCACTTTAGCGCGTTTAAAGAGCTTTTGAAATGCGCGTCTTCTCTTTCGCGAGCATCGGGTCGACGTCTTCGGCGCGCTCGTCTGGGTCGAGATTTGCATCGTCGTCGTCTGCATCGTCGTCTGGCGTTCGCCGACGTTCGTCGACTGCAATCAAACATCACAAAGAATTATTGGGGAAAGACAGAAAGGATTTGCTCCAAAAAGTACGCGTGACGATACAGCCGGACGAGGATGCCACCGTCGCGACCACCAGATTCAACTTCACGGAATGCAAGAACGCCGTGGAATCGGCGTCTTTAGCCATTGGAAGTGGCATATTTGCGGAGCTCGCGACCGCTTTCCCATCTTTTGCGGATGAAGGTGGTGTTACCGAGGCGGCTCCAGGGGTCCTCGACGGCCAAACGAGCAAGAGTTACTACGCGACGTTGTTTTTGTTCGTGTTATCCGCGCCAGGTTTATACTCGTTGGTCAAAAGGTCCGCGAAATCGAAAATCACGAGAAAGACGTTCGAACTTCCCGGCCCCAAGGCGGCTGGAGACGCCGCGTTGCCCTTAGATGACGTCGCGCGAGAGATATCGATGTACTTCAAGAGGAACAATTACGTAGTCGCGGATGCGGGCGAGGTTATTACGTTTGAAGGGAACATAGCGCCGGAACGAGGGACGGCCGCGTATATTACTTTTTGCATCGCCATTGGTCTTTTGTGTGTTGGTTTGGTGTGTTCGATAGCCTTACCCGGTGGAAACTTTTGGTACTCCTTGGTATTGATTTCGCCGTTGAGCGGGAAGTATTATTTGGACAACGCCGGACGAAAAGAAAACGTGAAAGTGAAGATGGTGGATAACGAAGTGACGACGGATGTCATCGTGGAAGGAGACGCGGAGGAAATCGAGAGGTTTCGAAGAGATTTGAACTTGTGCGAGAAAGGAATGGTCAGAGTGAAAGGCATATTGGAACAGTAAATTGGGACTGCCTTTACGTCTCTCCCTCCCGAAGAATCTCGTCGCCGCTCGCTTCTCTTTAAAATCTTATTACGTTTACACTTTTTTACGAGTCCAGTATTTGTATACACACACACACACACACACACTCCGCGTTCTCCTCCTCCTTTTCTTTCGTCGGTCTCGTCCCGAGGATACTGCTGCTGCCATTCGACAAAGTCGGTTCTCTTCTTTTTTCGCGCAAAAGCTCTCGAGTTCTCTCTTCCTTTTCCATCGAAATCATTCATTAAAAAGAAAGAGAAGGAATGCGTCAGAAGTGTACGCGTAAGTGATCGTGTCCTTCCGCCTCTTCGTCTCAAAGCCGCCTCGTGGCTATATGCGCTTCCCGTCTCGAGGCACCGCGGCGTTTACTCGTGTTCCGCGAAAGGATTCTTCGTCGGTCTCCTCGGATTCATCATCAGTCTCGAAGTCGTACACGCCGTCGTCGTCCTTTCTCATCCCGGGGAAGGATTTTCCAATCTCAAAGTGGAGCGCTCACCACCAAGCGCAAACGGCGGCACAAAAGTCGACCACGACGTTCTCCACGGACTCGACGTCGATCGTCATTCGCGCGCTCGAAATCCACCGCAAGCGAACGGAGAAAATACGGAAAGAGACGTCGGAAAAAGCGCGCGAAGAGAGAGAGAAAGAGAAGGAAAGATTGCTCGACGTGCAGCGAGAGCAGACGCGTGGGAAGATTCAAAAAGCGCAAAAAGAACTCCGCCTCGGGAAAGCGACGACAGTAACGAAGAAGAAGAGGGAAGAGGAGGACACAAGCGGCGGCGGGGAAAATCCTTTTGCACGAGGGAACAAAAAAGCCAAGAAAGGAGGGAAACGAGCGAAGAACAGTAGATGACGACCACCCCGTCGAAGATATCGAGAAGAAGGTTCGAGCGCGCGGCGAAAGCGTACGCGGAAGAACGATTTTTGAAATCGCGCGCGTGTGTCGACAAAGGGATTGTGCACGCGACGGAGTGTCGGTACGTGCCGAAAAGCGACGAGAATGAGGACGGGGCGTTTCTGGCGTTTCGAAATATTGGGACGGTCACGTACGAAGAAAAGGAGGATGAAGACGAGGACGACGAAGTCGGAGAAGATTTTGAAGAAGACGAAGACGTCGTTAAAATCGTCGCGCGCCGGAATAATCGTAACGCTTCCGGTTCGAGAGCTCGGGTAGAAGTCGACGTCATATATTCTGCATCCTACGAGGTCCCGGTGTTGTGCCTTCGCGCGTTTGATTCGCACAACGGGTCGGCGCTGAATTTAGACCAAATCAATGGAGCGGTGGTAACGAAATTTACCACCGGCAAAGAAGAAGAAGACGTCTTTACGCAACTTCTCGCGCCGTGGGATCGGCAAAAGAAACTCCCCAAGTCTTCCACTGGCGGTGGGTGGCTGGCCATACACCCATGCGAAACGTCTAAGGCGTTAGATGTGCTCATGGAAACGTCAACAGAGAGCTCCGATACGTTCCCGTTCGAAAGATGGCTCCGATACGCCGCGTCGCGATTGAAAATAGATGTATTTTAGTTACTTACGCTGCGCTACAAACACTATCTCTACTACCGTTCTAATTCTACTTTCTTCCTTACTTCTAAAAATGCCCGCGCGCTCCTCACCATCTCCTCTCCGCTATTATACTTGTTGCTCTTCTTCGATTCCCCCGCCGCCGCCAACGCCGTCGCCGCCGCTTCTCTGCACAGTCCCAAAAGCACTTCGCACGCGCTCGTTTCCTCCGCGTAAAACCGCCACGACGTTTCGATCCTCTCCATCACTTCCAACGCCGTCGTTTCTCCTCCTTTTTTCACGAAGCAACTCATCAAAGCCGTGGTAGTACTGGTACTGGCCCGTGGTGCGTTGTTGAGTAGCGCTGCTGCTTTCGTCGCCTCTCGTCGATGCGCTTCTTTTTCCATGTCGTCGACGCTTCGTTTCAGCGCGTCGCGCTCTCGGTCCATTTTTTCCAAGA
>Ga0066856_10000729_pt1 | contig 12414 bp, 5 predicted proteins | sample ETNtaG_5_FD_65605 | JGI IMG/M metagenome (GOLD analysis project Ga0066856, IMG submission 65605) | Marine microbial and viral communities from oxygen minimum zone, Eastern Pacific Ocean - ETNP201406SV205 | ecosystem: Environmental > Aquatic > Marine > Oceanic | place: Pacific Ocean: Eastern...
GCGAACGCCGGGCCGACGGTACGCTTTTGTTTGCGCGTTTTTTTGTTTTGGGGGTTTAAGCATCGTCGTATCTTTTCTTTCTTTCCCACAGAGGATGATGATGCGTTCGCGCTTTACGTGTCTTCTGTGTTTCTTCTCTCGGTTTTGGGTCGAGATCACAAAGCGTCTCTCATCGTCGTCGTCTCCGAAACACCTTTGGTCACGCTCTCGTCCTTCGACGAAAGAAGCCCAAAAAGCTCTTTTCCCGATATCGCGCTGCTTTCGCTGACGCTTTTGGAACCCCCTTTCCGTTGTTTTCTTTCCCCACCTTTTCAGAGCGCGGGTCCGCCGCCGGAGAAGATCGTCACGCTCGCGGGCATCATCGCCCCCAGAATGGTACGGAGATTTGTCATCATCGAGTCGTTTTTTCTTCTTCTTCTTCTTCTTCTTCTTCTTCGAGTTTTGAGACGTCGACGATGCGCGGCCTTTCTCTTTTCGCGCGGTCTGCCCCGAAGGCGCTTTCGTCGTCGTATTCGTTTAAAGTCTCTTCTCGTGGGGAGAGGAGACGCGACAAAAGCGCGCGCTGGCGGCTTTTTTTGTCATTCTCTCTCTCTGAGTAGGATGCGTCGTCGTCGTCGTCATCATCATCGTCGGATAATGATGATGATGATGATGATGATGACGTCTTTGCATTCTCTCCTCCTTCTTTTTCCCTGAAGGCGTTTTTTGTGCGCTGACCCTCTTTCTCTTTCTCTCTCTGCTTCGTTCCGGAATGCGCATCGCAGGGACGAAGAGATGGATCGTACGCGGACGAACCGTTTGCGTTTCAATCGAGAGAAGCCTTGAGACGCGCGTTAATCGGCGAGCCGGTGACATTTAAGGTGGAGAGCGAATATGCGTCTCGAGAGTTCGCGTTGGTGTTCAAAGATGGCGTCGGGGATATCGCGGTGGAACATTGTAAAAACGGATGGTGCGTCGGAAAGCCGTCGAGGGAGGATGAAAACGACGAAAACGCGATGAAACGAAACCAGTTGATTAAAGAAGCCGAAGAAGATGCGAAGCAGTTTTTTAGAGGGAAACACACGTGCGATCCTCTTTTGTTGAATAAAGCGGTACGAAATAAAAGCGATCCGAGATTGGTGGATGAGTTCATCGACGCCAAAGGCGCAGAGCCTATTCATTGCGTCGTCGAGGTGGCATTGAATGGGAGCACGATGAAGGTTTCGGTGTGCGAGGAAGGCCCAGCGAGAGGCGCAGAGGTGACGATTTTGTTAGCCGGAGTTGTTGCACCCGCGATGGGAAAGAAGAACGAAAAGGAACCAGAACCGCACGCAAGAGAAGCGAAGTATTTTGCCGAGTTGAGCGTGTTGAATAGGGACGTTAGGGTGGTTTTTGTCGGTAAGGATAAGTACGGGAACAGGTTTGCGTCGGTGTTGCCGAAAGATGATCACAGTTCGATCGTACCCTTAGCGAACGCGCTTGTGGAAAGAGGGTTGGCGAAAGTTTCGGATTACTCCGCAGCGTTGGCGTTAGGTGGGGCTGGGCCTTTGAGAACCGCCGAGGCGATTGCAAAGACCAATAGGATTAGAATTTGGCATAATTACGTGCCGCCATCGAACGAGGACTCACATTTTGTAAACATGGGAAGAAGTAGAAAGATTCAAGGGAAAGTCATTGAGGTCGTTTCTGGTGATTCGGTCATCATCGAAGACTCGCAAACGGGCGAGGAGATGAAGGTGATGTTATCCTCGGTACGAGCGCCGAGAATCGCGCCGCTTGGAAGAGGCGCGAGAGAACGAAGCGTGAAAGATGAACCGTACGCGAGAGAAGCGAAAGAATTCGTGAGGACTAGAGTTATTGGTAAGAAGGTGGAAATTAACTTTGAATACACGAAAACAATCGCTGGGAACGATGCGAGAGATATACCGGAAAAGATTATCGAATTTGCAACCATCGCTTTAATCGGCGAGGTGGTGAAGAAACCACCGCAATATAACAATCACGGAATTCCAATCGAAGCAGAACCAGAAGATGCGCCGAATCTTGCCGAACTGTTGGTCATTAGAGGTTTGGCCTCGGTGGTTCGTCACAGAGAAAACGAAGCCCGATCGTACAAATACGACGACTTACTCGTCGCTGAAAGTAAAGCCATACAACAAAAGAAGGGCGTGCACTCTCCCAAAGACGCACCAATTCCGCACGATTTGAACGACGCTTCCGAAAACGTAAAGAAAGCGACGCAGTTTTTACCGTTCTTACAAAGAGCCGGGAAATTCCACGGCGTCGTCGAGCACTGCATCAACGGACACAGATTTCGAGTCAGTTCCCAAAACGCTGGCGCTGTGTTCACGTTGAGTTTATCTGGGGTGCGATGCCCGACCAGGGACGAACCATTTGCGAAAGAGGCGTTAAATTACGTCCGAAATAGAGTCAACCAGAGAGAAGTACAAGTCGCGGCGAATTCGGTGGATAAAACCGGGACATTCCGAGGGACTTTGGAGTGTAACACGTTGACTCTGGATTTGGCCTCGGAACTCGTTCGCGCGGGTTTGGCGAGAGTTTCCTTTCACGGCGACGCGAACGCGTTAGAAGTTGAAAAAGCGGCCAAAATTGCGAGAGTTGGTATTTGGAAAGACTGGGACGAAGAAGCCGAAGAAGCCAGACGATTGGCGGAAGAGATGAAAGCGAATAATTTGGGTGGATTCAATGAGGACCAAAATCCGGCGCGCTTTTACGGAAGTAAATTGCACGACGAAGAAAATAATAATAATAACAACAACGACAACGACAACGGATTGCACTCGCCAGGCGGCTCGGGTAAAGTGAATGGCCCGCCAGGTTACGAAGGTGGCGTTATGAACAAGAATGGCAACACGTCGCCGGGTGGCTATTTGTCATCGGTGAATAGCAGTGCATCTTCAACCGCCGCGGCTCCCGTCGTGAGGAAAGACGATCAGCAAATTCAACAGCAACAATCTACTAGAAACCAATACGACAATAGAAGAGGCAGCTCAAGTTCGGCTTATCCGCAAGCGAGAGATAGTGGTCCTCCGGTGTATACCACCAGACTCGGGGTCACGGAAACTTTACGGGAAGGTAAATTTTTCGCGCAAATTCTCGAACGTTCCGTCGCCAACGAGCTGTGGCAACTTGTGCAAAAAGAGTATGCGAACGACGATCCGGATGTGAAAGCCCCGCCGCCTGGTTTTGAACCGAAAGTCAACGACCTCGTTGCGATTAAATCCCTGGAAGACAACAGGTGGTACCGGGCCACGGTGAATTTTCGAGACGAAAACGCGAAAGAATTGGACGTCATGTGCATCGATTTCGGTCATAACGAACGCGCATCCATTCGCCACGCGAGACCGTTACACTCGAGCGTTTCTTTGAACTCATATCCTCCTCAAGCGCGACTGTGCCAGCTCGCTCACATCGCCATGCCGAGTCGTCACAGTGATTACAAAGATTTCGCCGAATCTGAGTTTCAACGCCTCGTCCATGGTGGCGAATTCCACGCTGTCGTCGATGCGCGCATGAAAAAGTTTGACTTTGACCACGCGTGGTCGAGTGCCGTTGACGCGCGTCCAGAACTGACTTTGACATTATGGCCAGTCGAGGATGACGAAGAAGAAGCATCAAACAACAAGAAAGACTCGAAACTTGCGAAACCGTACTCGCCCGAACAGTTCCTCCCGGAGCGTTCCATACAAGGCATTTTAGCCGCCTCTGGTTTATGCCGCATGTCCCGATTTAAAGTCGGGTACACGAAAACCTCCGAAGACAACCGCGAAGCCATTCAAGGTGAAATCGACAGGGCGAGACGAGAGCACTGCGGCATGTTTGAATACGGCGACGTCGATTCCGATTGGGAGAGGTAATGCACTACGAAGGCGCGAGAGAAAGAGAGATGGGAACGGAAACAACAAGAACAAGAAGATAACGATACAACACGATACGTACACATAAACTTATATTTAAATACTAAGAGAGCGATACTACTTATACATTCGTTCCGTTCTCGTTCTGGCGCGAGCGCATCAAAAGTCTCTTCCTCTTTCTTCTCGAGGCCACACCCCAAACCTTATCTCTAGAGGAAGCACCTTTCCTTTCCCCGAGATGCGCCACACGCGACAGCTGCGCCGCGAAGAGAACCCTTTTTTGTCGCGGAAAACGCTCGAAAAAAAGTTCTTCTTCTTCGGATGTTCTCCTGCGTGTCTTTAGCATCGTCTCGCTCCGCCATGGCGTCGACCTCGTCGTCCTCGTCCGTCGGTCAACACCATCGACATTCTCGACGCTTTTTGTCCTCCCCGAAGCCAAAGTCATCAAAGCGGACGCCGACAGAGCGCGGCAGAACCGTCCACGCGAAAGCTTCGAACGACGACGGCGTGGATCTCACGCGCGAGGGAAAAAAGCGCGTCGTCGTCACCGGTATCGGCTGCGTGACGGCGTTGGGCCACGACGTGGATGAATTCTACGCGCGATTGTTAAACGGGGAAAGCGCGATAAAACCAATCACGAAATTCGACGCGTCGAACATCACGACGACGTTCGCGGGGGAAATCCGGGACTTCGACGGGTGCGACGGCTTAGTCGCGCCGCGAATGAAAAAAAGAGCAGACCCATACATTTCGTTTATGATTGCAGCGGCGAAGAAAGCGTTAATTGCGGCTGGTTTGGATATGCGAGAGGACAAGAACGAGGACTTTAACAGATTGGATAAACAGCGGTGCGGCGTCGTCATCGGATCGGCGATGGGCGGGATGCACAGCTTTCAGCAAGCGAATTACGAGTTGTGGACACCCGGGAGAGGATCGAGGAAAATGAACCCGTTTTGCATTCCGTTTGCGATTACGAATATGGGTGGGGCGTTAGTCGCGATGGATTTGAAATTTATGGGGCCAAACTATTCCATCGCCGCAGCGTGCGCGACGGGGAATTTTTGCATGATGAATGCCGTGGATCACATAAGAAATGGTGAATGCGATTTGTGTTTGGCCGGAGCCTCGGATGCAGCAGTCTTGAGTAGCGGGATTGCCGGATTTGCGGCGAGTAAAGCGTTGTCGACGAGAAACGACGATCCAGAAGGCGCGAGTCGACCTTGGGATAAGAATAGAGACGGATTTGTCATGGGGGAAGGGTGTGGAGTTTTGTGTTTGGAATCGTTAGAGAGCGCGTTAGCGAGAGATGCGCCGATATTGGCGGAGATCTTGGGAGGCGCGGCGACGTGTGATGCGCATCACATGACCGAACCGTTACCTAACGGGAACGGGGTGAGATTAGCCATCGATAGGGCGTTGAAAAACGCTGGCGTATTGGCAGAGGATGTGAATTATATCAACGCGCATGCGACGAGTACTCCAGCTGGGGATTTAGCTGAGTTGAGGACAATTACGGATATATTTGGCGAGAATAAGGAGTTAAAGATTAACTCGACGAAGAGTTTGATTGGACACTTGTTAGGCGCAGCTAGCGCGGTTGAAGCAGTTGCGGTGATTAAAGCCATCGGGACGGGCGAATTGCATCCGAATAAGAATTTGGAGGACCCGGATGAAGGCGTGAGAACGGATTTGTTGGTAGGAACGACGAAAGAGAAACTAAGGGTGAATGTGGCGTTGAGTAACTCGTTTGGATTTGGCGGGCATAATTCAGCGGTCTTGTTTTCGGCGTACGACCCGAAGGCTGATACCTTTGCGAGAGCGGCTTCGGCGTAGAGAAAGACAAGAAAGAAAAAATATAAAGCGGACTTTTTAATAAAAATACGGTATATAATTACACACTTTGTCATGCTATCTATTCTAAATACAGTCTGAGTTGTGCTTGTTGTTGTCGTCCTTGTCCTCGTTGTCGCGTTTTTAAGCTTCTTTTCCTCTTCTGCTCCTCATCGTTTGATGTAAAGTCGAGCCGAGGAACCAATCTAAACTCTGTCTCTTGAAATGCGCTTGCATGTTCAACGCACTCATTATCGAGACTATCAAGCAAAGAATACTCACAATGCCATACAAATTGAATAACAAATTGAATAAGGTTCTTGCCTCGTTGACCTCGTCCAGTGGATTCATGAAAATACTAAATTGAGGCGAGAAGTACGCCAAGAAACCCGCCAAACATCCGAACACTGGAAACCGCAAACTTCTTCTGGGATACGAGCAGTGAAAGGCTGAGGCGAAAGTGACGAGAACCAGGTTCACGCATTCTTGGCGGAATAATAACCTTAACATTTCGTTACAGTCGTACTTCAACAATCTATCATCGTTGGATTGTGGCGGTTTCGAAGAGCAAAAATGTTCAACCGAGGCGCGTTGGTACTGCGCTATGCTTCCGTGCGTGCAAGCCACTGCGCACAATGTCAGGATTGAAATTATGCCTCCTCTTTTGTATCGGTCAAAAAGATCCTGTTTACATCCGCTCAAATATCTGAATATTGAAATATCACGTTTATAAAACATGTTTACGACATGAACGGTCCAAATTATGCCAATAAAAGAGACAGGAAGAGCAATCCTTCCCCAGATTCCAGAAGGAGAAACGATTTCGCTCGAGAACATCGACACGTACTTCACGCCAAACAGCACATTGAGAACAATGTACACGCTCAAAGAATTCAAGCGTCCTTTATCGAACACGAGCGCATTAACGTAGCCACGATAGACCTCAAACGCTTCCATGTCATCGTTAATAACCCTTGCCGATGAACGCACATCGCGAATAGCTTTTCGTTCGTTTTGATCCGATAACTCTTCCAGCACCATAACGTTCACATGTCTACCAATAAACAAGATCATGCGTACCACTAATAGTACAGGGCCAACGATAGGCATTAATAATGACTTCGTACAAAGCTGGGAATAATTCGACCACGTTGGATCGACGAGCATAACCGCCATCATAGATTCATGCCATTTCATGCTTTTTGATCGGAGATACGAGTAATCACCTTTCTCTTCGCTGGGGCCACCTTCCGGGATTTTTCTCACTTCCATCGACCAGCACATGACATCTATTTGAATTGCTTGCAGTTCGAGCAAGATATTCGGACACACGCGCGCAAATGTCGGATCGCTCGAACATTGCATGACTACCGCCGAAAGTGGATGACCGCCAAGATCTCCGTACAAAAGTCCAGTGTGCCATAACGTAAACACCGTGCCAACGTCCTTCACGAAGCCGCATCTCGAGTACAAGCGATCGGCTTTGTTTTTGAATACCTTTCCAAACATTGACGGCTCCATGAGAAAAGCCTGAAATTGCTCGGCACTTTCTTTTTCCATGCATAACAAGCACGGTTTTGGTGCCGAGAATAACTGCAAACCGTCTTCGTACTCGTACTCGAGCTGGAAAAACAAGTTCGAAATCTTCGGCGCGCTCGCCAAGGACTCCATCGAGCGCAGATGATCGTCAAAGCAATCTTTAGGAAATTTACAAACGCTCCCTTCGAATATGAAATCTTTTTGGCACGCAACCACGGAGCCGAATTGCCCGTACATGCGAACCGATTTGATCACTTTCTTATTGCGATATAAATCAGCTTCCTTTTCGTTGTTACAGTCGAACAATCGGAGGAAAATCTTCTCGCCTACGACCGCGACATACGGCGCGACTGAAGTACTCGGCCACGGACTCACAGGCTGCGTACGCACTCTACGACGACCTCTGGGTGATCGTCCAGAAGTTGCGCTATCGCTACCAATCTCGTGTGCGTGTGAAGAGATGAGCTCTTCCGACGCCGCGTCCCAATACGACGCGCAATACGTCAGCGTTTTATTCAACAAGCTGAATCGACTGCTGTTCCCCCTTTCTTCCCCGTCGCTCTCGCCATCCTCGTTTTCAGCCTCGTCCATCTCTCCTAAACAAAATCTCTTTTCTACGAGCAGCTCGTCGCCGCCGTCTACGCGCACGTGCGTGTTCTCGTATTGTTGCCACGCGAACAAATTATGATCCCGCGCGGGGACATTCTTTGTCTGGCGGTTAAAATGAAGCCTCCGAATTTCTCCCCGTCCTTCGTCCGACGCCAACGCGTCATCGCGGTTCGGAGACCACTCCCCTTTCGCGTCCTTTCCTCCATCTTCCTCGCTCGACGCGGGAACGGTGGATCGCGCTGGCATCGCGTCCCTCGGATCCCGAAAGATTGTTTTGTGTGAGGGAAAAATGAAACAGAAAGATAGTGTTGATTTTTCTCAAATCAAAAAAGAAACAAAAATTTGATGATGAAACGCGAAAGAAGAAAGATTGGCATCCGAAAGAAGCTATATGAAGTTATATTACAACCAATTCAAGGAGAAGAGAGAGCTCACGACAAAGACGGTCCCCAACGCGAAGGCGACGGAACTGGCGGCGAACCCGATGTATTTAACCATTTGCGGGTTTTCTTTTTCCAAGAGCGTCGTCCCGGCGCCGAGGCACGCCGTGTAGCCGCCCATGGCGATGATGGTGCCGAAGAAGAAGGACCCAAGGAAGGAGTACGCTTCGAGTTTTGGGAGGGTGAGAGCCGGGAGGAGGAGGAAGAGGGAGTCCGGTTGGAGGCCGTGGATGGTGCCGGTGATGTAGGTCCAGGAGATGCGCGACGCTTCTGTGGAGTCGCCACGGCGGAACGGGGAATGCGCGTGCGAGTGACCGTGGCCACCGCTGATCTGCTCCCAGAAACCTAAACATCCGATGAAGATCAGAGTTAAACCGACGATGGCTTGGCCCCATTGGCCGATGATTTCTGTGTTCCACGGGATTCTGTGTCGCAAAAGCATAAACAAAACACCAAAAATGATTTGACCGGTATTGTGACCAAATCCCCAGAGCGCACCTAGGAGCGCGTTTTTTGCTCGAGACGGACCGACGGATAAAGGCGTCAAGGCGGCTAAGTGGTCCGCGCCAGTGAGTGTGTGTAATCCGCCGGCGAATAAGCCGGCCCAGACAGATTTCAAAACCGGGTGGAAAAAGGAATGAAACGTCATGGAAGATTTCACGACCGCGGCGGTGATAGATTCAGAGATAAACGTTTGCACCATCACGCCTTGCGGTTTGAATACCGAGCCTAACGCGCCAGATATGCCGACTGCGGTCAACGTCGCGATTAAGAACTTGACCCGCTTGGAAAGGCGCATGGAATTTCTCGGTCCAAACGTCGCCAATAAGCGGATCGAGTTCACAGCGACTAACAACGTCGCGCCTTCATGGACAGACACGGCTAACCACAGCGGGAACGCGCCGAACAAAGCCGGCAATGCAGATCCAAGAATAGAACAAATCGCCAAGAAAATATTTTGCCGTAAAATATTTAGCGTCACGCGCCCAAGCGCAAAGAGCTCTGGAACAGCTGAAATCACAGACGTAGATCCGCCTCCGGAGGATGATTTGGTGGTATCACTGTTTTTGCTTTGAAGTTGTCCTTGACCAGTTTGAAGCAACAAAACGTCCGCAGCGGAAGACGCGGCATCTGAAGGCGTCGAGCACACGGCGATGCCAACATCCGCCGCCGCCAACGCCGGCGCGTCGTTAATACCGTCGCCAATCATAGCGACGCTAACTACTTTCCCAGTCATTTCTTTCCCATTTTCTCTTGCAGATTCTATGTAGTCTAACTTTTGACCCGGAGTCAACTGCGAAAATACCGCGGTTGGTTCAATGTCTACTTCTTTGGCAATCGCCAATGCGGACGCAGTCGCGTCGCCGGTGAGCATGCGCACGGTCTGTCCTCGTTTCCGAAGGGTATCAACGGCATCTTTCGCCTCATCGCGCGGTGCGTCGGAGTACCGAAAGATCGTAGCATCAACGGAAGAAGACGAGCATAGAACCGCGATAGCTTCACCGGCATTTCTGTGTTCTTCCGTTGCTTGCGCGACGGTTTTTTCTTCCTCGTTGGCATTCCCGCGTCGGCACCCAATCGCCCACGACTCAGTACCGAACCGGAAGACTTCGCCGTTAATTTCACCTTCGACACCTTTCCCGTGCTCAACTTTGTAATTCTTCACATCCAAAGAGCTAGTAGTCGTGCTGATACTGTTGTTGCTGCTGCTATCAATATTATTGTAATTGACGGTCGCTTTGGCGATGGGGTGCACCGAACCTCGTTCCAACACTTTCGCGATGCGCACGCTCTCTTTGTCACTTCTTTTATACGCTAAGCTAGCAATACTTTCTTCGGCTAATTTTACGTTTTTAATCCCCACGATTGACATTTCGCCAGAGGTCAAAGTGCCAGTTTTATCTAAACACACGAGATTGACGTTTGCGAGCGCGTCCAAAGTTCGTCCGCCTCTGATTAGTATGCCTCTTCTGGCCATTGCGCCAATCGCCGCGATGTACACTAAAGGAGACATGACAAGTGCACACGGAGCTGCCGCAGACAAGAACGCAAATGAGCGGTACATTGCTCCTCCCCGGCCTAAAAAGGGAACTCCCAGCACGACAGGCATCAATATCATCGTTGCAAAGGTTATAAATAGAATAATCCTAGAATATTTGTCTCCAACGTAGTCAATTAATCGACTTACGCGCGGTTTGCGTTGTTGTGCTCTTTCGGTGAGCTTTGCAATTCTCGCAGGCGTGCTATTTTCGGAAGACTGTGAGGATTTAACGATTAATACCCCATCGATATTCATCGCGCCAGCTGGAATTTCGTCGCCAATTCTGCGTCGCACGGGCAAAGCTTCGCCCGTGATGTGTTGAATAGATACACTCGCTGACCCATGAACGACGATGCCATCTAAAGGAACTTGCGTTCCTGCTTTTACGTAACAATAGCTTCCGACTGGCACTTTCAAAGCGCGCACTTTCCGCAGCGACCCTTCGGCAGGAGCGCCAGTCACGCCGTCTATGTCGACGATATTCGCAAACGGCGGCACCGTTTTCCACAACGCTTTCAAATCGCCCCGCGCGTGTTGAGTCAATCTATCTTCCAAGTAGTGAGCAGATGCAAACAATAAGAGCAACAGCGCGCCTTCAAAGGCGCATCCGAGTAAAACGGTACCAAACACCGCCAGCGTCGTGAGCACGTGCACGTTAATGTTGCCTCTCGCGACTTCGTACAAGACGTCCACAAACTCTGGCGTCCCAGCAAACAGATACACGAGCGCCGTCGCCGATGTCGAAAGCCACGATGCAGTCGCACTAGGTACAATCGATGCCACGTTGAGCATGGCGCAAATCGACGTCGAGACGTGGCAAAATCCCGCCATGGCCAACAAACACCACGACAACACCGTCACACTCCCCCGTCCTCTCAAATATCCGGCCACGACGTTCAACTTTGACTTTGTGAGCACGATGTCGAGCAAGACCTCCAATGTATTCTTCACCCTGTTTCCATCTTCGATGGCCAAAGTAGGGTGACAACATCCTATACTATTTCTATCCCCAACATCGCAGTTCTCGTCGTCCGCGCACCCGTCGTCCACGTCTTCGTTCCCGGCGTCCACAATATCCCACCCATTCATAGCACTCGACTCGATTCTTTCTAACATCCCAGTTTGGTGTAAAAAATCCCTCTCGTCGTTCGAGATGTCGTACGATACTCCCGCGCCGCCGCCCCCGATGTCCTTTCCATCCCCGCCGTTGTTCCTCGGTACGATTCGTTTCCTAGAGTCCCCGAGAGAATGCTCCCCCGACCCTGGACCGCCGTGCGAGTGTCCGTGGTCGCCGTACGCGCCGCCGTGCGTGGATCCTCCGGTGCCTTCTCCTTTGGACCCACCGCCGCCTCCGGACGCCACGGAGGACGCGACGACGACCGCGAACCGATGACGACGACGAGTGCGATGATTGTGATTGTGATGATGATGATGATGATGATGTCGATTTGGCGGCTGCTCCTCCTGCTCCCGACGACAATGATGACGACGACTATAACACAGCTTCCTTCGTACCCGCGCCCGAGAGGATCGCATCGTCCATCTGGGCACTCCAACAAACGACGACGCGCCTTTTGTGGTCCCGCTCGACGTCCATTCCTTAGGGGTCGTCGACGGCATCCTCGGCGTCATCGTCATCATCTTTCTCTCGTCCTCCTCCTCGTATTATCTCTCTCTCTCTCTCTCTCTCTCTCTCTCTCGATTGGAAAAATTGCGGGAAAAAGAGGCCCTTTCTGAGCAGAGCGTTGTGACCACGTCCCCCCGTCGTCGTCGTCTTTGGCAAAAAAGAGAGATTCCACTCTAGAGCGCTGCTGGTTGTTCGAGCTAACTGCTGTGCTGTTGTGCTGCTCCTTTTTTTTTACTCTTTGCGTCGTCGCTCGGGGTAGGCGGGGGGTGGGAAGGGAGCACGTCTTCGAGAGGACTTTTTGAGACTTCTTTTGAAGACTTTTGCAAATCTTCTTCTCTCTCTGGCGCCATGTCCATGTGCAAGTCACACTACAAAAGCTTTCGATATCCAAAAATACCGCCTTTATTGACAGGAAGGTAAGTAAATAAGTAAGTAAAGCTTTGATCACTTCAAATACAGAAATAGTCAATC
>Ga0066856_10000730_pt1 | contig 12396 bp, 10 predicted proteins | sample ETNtaG_5_FD_65605 | JGI IMG/M metagenome (GOLD analysis project Ga0066856, IMG submission 65605) | Marine microbial and viral communities from oxygen minimum zone, Eastern Pacific Ocean - ETNP201406SV205 | ecosystem: Environmental > Aquatic > Marine > Oceanic | place: Pacific Ocean: Eastern...
CTGGTTGTGTTTCGTTTGGCATCTTTTGATGATTTCTTATTTCTCTGGCAATCTTAAAACGACTCTGGTTGGTGCGTGGCATGGCAAAGAAAAAAGCAACATTCATTCCTCAAGAAGGTAGTGAGCTCACGGCGGATTGGTTTACAGATTTATTCCAAGAGCAGTATGGAGCGGCTGTTTTAGATGTATCACGAGAAGTTATTGGAACTGGTGTTGGTTTTGTGGGTGAAATCCATCGATGCTCTCTTTCGTGGGATGCGAACAGAGGTGATCTTCCAAAATCAGTTATTGTTAAGGTTCCTTCAAAACTTCCTTTAAATCGAAGCTTGGGTGAGGGGTTGCAACTTTATGAACGAGAAGTTGTTGCTTATCAGAGGCTTTCACCAGATATGGGTTTACCCATGCCGAACGTTCTATACAGTGCAATGGATGATGATCCGACACCGTGGTTGGATTCCCTTATTACTTTTCTCTTTTCTCGGCTTCCACTTGCTGGAGTGAGTTGGCTTACTGTGAAATTTCTTGAACTAGCTTCAAAGAATCCTAAGTTGCGTCGATATGTGCTGGTACTTGAAGATATTGCTGATGCCAGACCCCCTAGCCAAGTGGAAGGTGGTTCTCTTGACGATGCCTTAATTTCTTTAGCAACCCTCGCTAAATTTCATGCTCATCATTGGATGAGCGAAAAGTCTATCGCTGTGTCTGATCGTATATGGGCTGTTAATCGGTTGCCTAAAGTTATTCAAGCTAGTTACGCGAGAAACCGCGAGGAGTTTGTTGACCGATTTGGAGATCTTGTAGGGGAATCAAAGATGCAAGTTATTGATAATGCACAGGGTCGTCTGGAGGACCTTTTAGCACCGTTAGCTCGGGATCCATGGACACTACTTCATGGTGATTACAGACTTGATAATATTATGTTTCGGCCAAATGGTGAGATAATTGTTATTGACTATCAGCTTCTGTGTAAAGGTCGTCCCGGTTGGGATGTTGCGTATTTTATTACGACAGCATTATCAGCGGATCATAAAAGTGAAGAAGACAAAATGCTTAAGCACTATCATGAGACGCTTTTACGAGAAGGGGTAACTAATTATTCGTATGAAGAGCTTGTAGGTGATGTTGAGTTAACGAAATTACTGTTAGCACATCGATTGGTCAGTAGTAGAGACGCCTTTGATACACAGCTTCAAAATAGTGATGAAACGTTTGTTGATGTACTGGTGAAAAGAGTCGTTGGCTGGATTTAATGCTGTAATTTAAGTATCTTTTAATCGCTTCTTCGCTAATGATATGTATTCCGGATTAAGGTCATACCCAACATAGTGTCTGTTGGCAGATTTAGCTGCTACTGCGGTAGTTCCTGATCCACAAAATGGATCAACAATTAGATCATCTTCGTACGAGTAAAGTTGGATGAGTCGTTTAGGAAGTTCTAATGGAAAAGGTGCGGGATGTCCGATTTTTTTTGCCGATTCTGGTCGAAATCGCCAAGTATCTATCGTCCATGATAAGAAGTCATCCTTTTGAATAGAATCAATATGAGGTAAACCACGAGTGGCTCGTTGTTTTTTTGTTAAAGATCTATCGAATCGTAGTTTGCTCGCAACGATAACGCGTTCAGTGACATCACGTAAGACTGGATTTGATGCAGATTGAAAGGATCCCCAAGCACAACTTCCGGACGCTCCCTCAGCTTTGACCCAAATAATTTCCCCTCGTAATAAGAACCCGATGTCTTCTTGTAGGATTCTCGTGAGATCAGCACTAAGTGATCGATAGGGTTTCCTACCTAAGTTTGCGACATTAATAGCTATTCTTCCTCCGGGTTCAAGGATTCTCCAACATTCTGTGAACACTGATCGGAGCATTTGTAAATATTCAATATAATTTGCTGGAATTCCTTCTTTTTCCATATCAACTTCGTATTCTTTCCCTACGAAATATGGTGGCGAAGTTACGACTAGGGCTGTGGAGTTAGCGTTGATCTCACCCATATTTGATGAATCGCCGACATATAGTTGATCTATTGTTACGGGTGTTGATGGCTCAGTTATTGTGTCTTGCTGAAGGGGTGGAAATCTTTTGTAGAAGGCGTCGGAATTATGGCTTTCTCGCTTTGAAACCCCGAAAGTAGATGTAGTTGTTGAGCTCTTTGCGTCATTTTCAAAAATTGACATACTTAAACGGTAGCTGGAGTAAAAGTAAGAGCGACATTGCTTAATAAACGAATTAGAGAATGTTATCGCTGAACAGGGCTTATGTTCTTTTTAAAATATTGAACTTTTTTGCCAGGACTGTGTTCTCGTTCAAAAAAGGGTTCCCAATCCAATTGGGTATGAAATGCGATTGACTGCGGGTTTGGAGGTTCGAGGTTTACTTCACAAAGAAGTATATGGGCGCCTCTGCGATCAGCGTGTCTTTCAAGTTCTTGGTAGAGGTTGTTTCCAAGTCCTTTTCGCTTATGATTTTCATCAACCATTATCCGATCTACGTAACAATAATTGGAAAATTGTGTCTCTAGCCATGTGTAATTATCACTTGAGTAGGTCTGGTCTGGGCCAATTATGATTAGTGCTGCTGCAAGATCGCTATCTATTTCTTCTACCCAACATTTCTCAGCTATGGATAGGATACTTTTTAGTTCTTCTAAAGTAAGAGGGTTCACAGCCGGAGTTGAAGCATTATTTAACGCCAGTAGTGCTTCTTGATCTTCTTCTTTTAGTTCTCGCAGCATATTTATTCCTTTCACCGCTTCATCAAGTGGTGCCGTTGCCTAGGGTATGTGATGATAGAAGGGTGGAATAGAAAAGTATTCCTATACATAGAGTACCGTAAGGATTTAATCGAATGAATACCACCCAACTGCTATCAGGTGTTCGAATAATTGAAAGTTCTCTTTTGGGACCTGGCTTAATATCTACATTCTTTTCAGATTTAGGAGCAGATGTAATCAAAGTTGAACCACCTCAAGGTGATTACATTCGTCAGATGACTTGGCCAATAATTGATGGAGTTTCTCTCTTACATTTGCATACGCATAGAGGGAAACGAAGCATTGCCTTAAACCTTAAAACTGATGATGGGTTAGATATCTATAAGGAACTGGTCGCTTCTGCAGATGCCGTTGTTGAAGCAATGCGGCCTGGAACTTTAAAAAAACTGGGGCTTGGTTTCGATGTCCTGAAAGGTATCAATCCTAAGATCGTTTTTTGTACCTTATCTGGGTATGGATCGTCAGGCCCATATCAAAATATGCCCAGTCATGGAATTGCATACGATACGTGGGCTGGATTGATTAATCCCGTAGTTGATGAAGAAGGCTTCACTAGGATCCCACGCGATATGCCAAACGTGGGAATTAACGTTGGCCCTATGCTTGGAGCATTTGCCTTGTTAGCAGGAATTACACGTGCACGTGAAACAGGTGAAGGATGCCAAATGGAATTAGCTCAGTCTGATGCCGCCGCGTATATGGACTGGTACCGAATTGAAACTTGGAAAGCATATGAGCGATCTGAAACTGTAGTTACTGGAAACCCAGCTGATGACTTCGAACGAAGACCACCAGGCCTAGCAGGGATGTGGGAAGGCGTACGCTACCAAATCTATGAATCAAATGACGGTCATGTTCTTTTTATGGCATCAGAGCAAGCTTTTTGGAAAAACTTTTGTGAAGGTGTTGGAAGACCCGAGCTCTTTGAAAAGTGGCCTGGTTCAAAGTATGCAGACCATGCAAAAGGAAACCGGGAACTTCACCTTGAACTCAAAGAAATATTTAAAAGTAAATCTACGAATGAATGGCTTAAATTTAGCGAAGAGGAAAATACACCTATAGCGCCTGTTTATGACGCTAAAACAGCTCCTAATGACCCACAGTTCCAACACCGTCTACCTTTTTATTCAGTTGATGACCTAGGTGCTGAACAACTTCCTCTTCCGGTAAAGATAATCGGAGAAGAGCAACCGATACCGACAAAAGCGCCAGATGTCGGTGAACATACCGAACAGGTTCTTACGGAAGTACTTGAATATGATAAAAGTCGTATTTCTGAGCTTCGTGAAAATGGAGCATTCGGATAAAAGTATAAATTCGGTTCTATATTTTTAGCATGCTTAGATTCGTACATTCTCATTCCTTTATGAGAAGGTTTTTCACAGTCGGTGTATTACCTATTGCCATTGGAATAGCCGGACTTTATGTTGTTGCATCAATATTCATAGCAATATTTCTATTTTTGTTTGGAGATAAGCCAAATCGTCACATTCGCCTTTCTCTTATGTTTCTTTGGTACTTAATTATGGAATTAGTTGGTGTCCTAATTGCGTTGATTCTCTGGGTCGTAACTATGTTTGGTTACACCATTTCATCAGATAGGTCTCAGCGCGTTCATGCTTTAGTTCAATATCTTTGGGTTGCTTCTATTTTGGGCGGGGCTGAACTTTTTCTGCGTGCGAAAGTGAAATTTCCGGATGATGTTTCGTTTGGAGATGGTCCATTCATCATTGCGGCGCAGCACAGTAGTTTCTTTGACGCGTTGATTCCAACAATTTTGATAGGGAAATACTCCAAAAGAGTAATCCCTCAACATGTTTTAAAATCGGATCTTCTACTCTCGCCTTCCTTAGATATTTATGGGAACCGTCTGCCTAACCAGTTTGTAAATCGAGGGTCAAAAAATAGTGAACAAGAGATAGCTGGTGTAACGAGGCTAGCTAATGATTTAGGCTCTGACGCTTTGGTTATTTTTCCAGAGGGAACGTTTCGCACAAAAGATAGGTATGAGCGTGTTATCCAAAAGATAAATTTATCTGATCCTGATCGTGCGAAAAGAGTAGGTCGTTTGAAATATCTTCTGCCCGTAAAACCTGGTGGACTCTTAGCAATGGTGAACTCAAACCCTGAATCTGATCTTTTTCTAGTTGCTCATCGAGGGTTTGAAGCTTTTGGTTCATTTAAAGAGATTTTCGCAAATATTCCTTTTGTTGACCCTGTTGACATCTATATCAAACATATTCCTGCTGAAATTATTCCAAGGGAAACAAGGGAATGTCTAAGATTCATTGATTTTGAGTGGTTAGCATTAGATAAATGGTTAGAAAGTAGAGTTGTGAGTAATGCAAGTACCAGTTGACAATGATGTCTTTCAATTTGCAAAATTGATTGCTGCTGAGGCGGCAAATTTAACGCTTGACTGGTTTCAATCGCATGACTTAAAGGTTGATATCAAACCTGACAATACAGAAGTAACAGATGCTGATAAAGCTGTTGAGGAGTATTTGCGAACAGTTATAAGTAAAGAATTCCCGGATGACACGATTATTGGCGAAGAGTCTGAAAATTTTTCTGGAAAGACGTCACGTCAATGGATTATTGATCCTATTGATGGGACTGCATCATTTGCTAGAGGTGTTCCTCTTTTTAGTTCACTCTTAGCAATGTTTGATGATTCCGGTCCAGCTATTGGCATTATTCATCTTCCTGCTCTTGATGAATTTATAGCAGCCGGAAGAGGTATTGGCGTTTCCAGTTCACAGCCAAACACTTCAGTTTCTTCAGTTAAACATATTTCAAATAGTTGTATTTCTTCCAGTAGCTTTGACGTTCCATGGTGGCCTGAAAGTTCCCTTTTGAAAATTGCTGCAAGTGGAGCAAAGACAAGAACCTGGGGTGATGGTTACGGTTACTTTCTTGTGGCTACTGGTCGTATTGAAGCAATGATTGATCCTCCACTGTATACCTATGATGTGGCTCCTATGTTGACAATAATTCCAGAAAGTGGGGGTCGTATTTCCTCTTGGGACGGAAAGACTGAGCTTAAAGACAAGATTGGATGGGTAGCAACAAACGGGTTAATTCATGATGATTTGCTGACTCTGTTAAATAGTTAACTCTTTTCTTCAGGAATCCCATCAAACTCGACAACACGAATCCCTTTTTTCTTTATGTTTTGAAGAAAAACAGTTGAATCGCATACTGAAGCAACGCCTCCTATTTGAGTATTGAGTTCTTTATTCACAAACATCTCGCACAGTACCTGTGTTACGATCGCTGTCGCAGTTGATGGGGAACTAACTGCTCCTATTACTTTTGTTACTCTATGATTTTCTAATCGGCCTCTAATTTCAACACGCACAGCTCCGACTCCCCCATCACGATGTGGAGGAGTTAACATAGGAAGCCATGACGTAAACCTATCTTGACGTGATGCAGATACTCGAGCAGTGATTCTTGAAGCCAATGGGAATGATTGTTGCAAGAGTATTGGGTCGGGTAACGCTGCCCTATAACAATCTGCTCCAGCGATCGGTTCAGGAAACCAAACAAGTTCCCGACCAGAACCTCCAGGCCGCCGAATCCATTGGCCGTCACACCATTCAATTGATGGTCTCTTCATAGCTTTGTGGTGTTGCTTTGCACATGAAGGGCCACCTGTACCGTCTTTAGCAACATGGATTTCGTCTACAGAGTCAAGTTCTTTTGATGCAAAGTCGACCAACGCACAAGTTAACCCTGGCGCGAACGCCGCACCTGCCACGATCATTGCACCGTTTTCTTTTGCTAAGTCTTCTAATTTCAATAACCCGACAACGTCGCTGATTTTATTTGATGTTGATATTACAGAAATTCCGTTTTTAATCGCCCGTTGTGCTGTTTGTAAGTGATGGCCAGAAGAAGAAGATATGACTAAGAGTTGAATATTCTGATCTTCTAATTTTTCATTGTTATTACAAAAGTTAATTAAATTTTTTTGAGTCATTAACTGCGAGACTTTTTTTCTATCGGGTCCACTCACAAATAAGTGAATTTGTGGAATAGATGTGTTTAGTCGCTGGAGAAGTTGTGAGCCAACTGCTCCCAAACCGAGAATGCCTATCATGATAATTACGCTTTAGTCAGTTTCTAAATCTCGCCATCCACCACTTTGCAGTGGGACATTTCCGGCTTCTTTTGATTTCACAATAATGGAGATTCCAACTGCGCCAAGTAACGCTATTAATACCCTAATCAGTTGTCTCATAACTCTCCTGACTCATACGTTAGAACCAATTCTTTGAAACTTACAGATGGTTGTCAAGTCCAATGTTGTCAGTGGGCCTAGTTGGAGTTGAACCAACGACCTCACCCTTATCAGGGGTGCGCTCTAACCAACTGAGCTATAGGCCCTTTGTACACTTTCGGAATTCTACGATACCGTTCAGAAATCAAAATAGCCTCCTTCGTAGAAAGAGTCCTATTTATTGTCTAGGAATGCGTCTCCGACGGCGCGGTGGAGAAGGACGCACAGTCTCTTCTTCGATCATGGTCACACGTAAACCACCGGTAAGGTCACTAATAAGGTTGAAAAGCAAAACCATAAGCACGTTCAATGTTGAACCAGCAATAGCCAAAATCAGTCCTCCTAATGCATACCCTCTAAATATTTGCTTTCCATCAAAGTTGAATGTGTCTAAAGCAAATAGTTCGGTAATGAGAGATTCAAGTTTTCCAACAGTGCCAGATGATTCAGCAACTCCCCAAACAATGAAACCTGCTATTAAGAAGACAGCCCACAAGCATGCAAAAAATAGAATAGAGATTTTAAGAACAGACCAAACTTCAATATGTCTGACTATTCTTCTAACTCGTCTTGCTTGTAATTTAACCCGCCTTCTTTTCTCAAATACAGATATCTTTCTCCCAGCGCTATGACGGGGCGCTGTTGGTTTTGTATTTCCAAAGAATCTATTTTCTAAGTCTGACTTTTCTTCATCTGGGTAAATAGAAATATTTTCTTTTTTCTCTTGATCGTCAAAGTAGTCAGAATAAGTTGGAGTCTCCACCTGATTCTGTTCTTCGTTGTCTGGGTCGTTAGTTGTTGACTCGTCGATATTAGTCATTATTCGTAGTGTAGGTTAGGAAACGGGACAGTGTGGTGGCACCCCCATTAACTAGTTTCAATTAAAAATTTAATTCTCTGAATCTTTCTCTAACTCGTCTAGTTCATCTTCTTGAATAACTGGAGCTATTGCGGTTACTTCTACCCCATCTTCAACCGCCATTAATTTTACACCTGTCCCATAAGGCCCTTGAGTTGAAATTGTATTCACCTGCATTCTTATGATTACACCGTTAGAAGCAATCATAAAAACTTCATCTTCAGGGCCAACTGCTCTACTAGCAACTACATTTCCTTTGTCTTTATCAGCAGGTGTCTTGATCGCTATTTGCCCAAAATTCCCACGATTTTTTGTAGCAAATTTTTCATATTTTGTTCTTTTTCCAAATCCCTTATTGGTAACAATTAAAAGGTCAGTTCCTTCACTTGGAATACTTACCCCCACAACTTCATCATCTTCTCGTAGTTTCATACCTCTTACCCCAATAGCATTTCGCCCAGAAGCTCTAACTTTTTCTTCATTAAACCTAATGAGTCTTCCGTTATTACTAATTAAGCAAATATCATTCTCACCCGATGTAGCAAAAACCCTTATTAATTCATCAGCATCTCTTAGGTTTATTGCAATTTTCCCATTGGTGTTAATGCGATGGTATTCCGTAAATTTAGTTTTCTTTACTTGCCCACGTTTAGTTGTAAAAAATAGAAACTTGTTAGTTTCATAATCTCTTGTATCAATTACTGCTGCCACTTTTTCTTCGGGTACTAATTGTAAAAGATTTACAATTGCTGTTCCTCGAGCTGTCCGACTCATAGTCGGAATTTGGTGAGCTTTTAATCTATAAACTTTTCCTAAATTGGTGAAGAAAAGAAGGTAAGCATGCGCGGATGTATGCAAAATAGTGGTGATTAAATCTTCATCTTTAAGAGCTGCTCCGGCGACGCCTCTTCCCCCTCTTCCTTGACTTCTGAATTCATCAATAGAAACTGTTTTTATATAACCCCCTGCACTTAAAGTGACCACAAGATCTTCATCTTCTATCAGATCTTCAATAAGGAAATCCCCTGGGTCAATTACTAGTTGTGTTCTTCGCTCGTTTGCGTGTTCATCTCGAATCGCTGACAACTCTTCAATAATTATCCTTCTGAGTTCCTTATCGTCAGCAAGTATTGCTTCAAGTTCTGTTATTAATTCAGACAATTCTGTAACTTTTTCTTCTATTTGGTCTCTACCTAACCGAGTTAAACGACCTAATTGCATGTCTAAAATATGGTTCGCTTGTATTTCACTAAAATCAAATGGTTCATTTATGAGTGCTGTTCTAGCTGTTGCCCTATCTTCGCTTTCTCGGATTGTGGAAATAATTTCATCAATCATTCCAATAGCCTTTAGTAAGCCTGAATTTATGTGCAATTCATGTTGTGCTCTTTCTAACCGAAATTCTGTTCTTCGTGTAACAATTTCTATTTGATGGTTGACCCAGCAAGTTAGTGCGTCGAGGAGGGTCATGGTTTTCGGGACTCCGTCATCAAGGGCAACCATGTTTACTGGAAAGGATGTCTGTAGTGGTGTCCCTTTATACAGTTGATTTAGAATGACGAGTGAAGGGGCATCTTTTTTTAGCTCAAAGACAAGACGTGTTTTTCCTTTTGCTGATTCGTTACGTATAGTTCGAATTCCTTCAATTTCTCCTTTATCCACTAGCGCTGCTGTTTTCTCTTCAATTGATTCAACGCTGGTTTGGTATGGGATTTCGGTAACGATTATTTGGTCATTCTTTGGGCCTTCAATTATTTCAGCTTTAGCTCTAACTTTTATAGAGCCTCTTCCAGTTTTGTATGCCTGATGTATTCCAGAATGTCCAAGTATTTCCCCACCTGTAGGGAAATCTGGTCCTTTAACAAATTCCATGAGGTCTTTTATTGTTGCCTCTGGATTATTTATTAGGTGAATAGCTGCATCGGATATTTCTTGAAGATTGTGTGGGGGGATATTTGTTGCCATTCCAACAGCGATCCCCTGTCCTCCATTTACTAGCAAGTTTGGAAAACGTGCCGGTAGCACTTTTGGTTCTTGTGATGATCCGTCAAAGTTGTCCAGAAAATCTATAGTTTCTTCGTCTATCCCTTCAAGCATTGACATTGCTAGTTGTGATAATCTACTTTCGGTGTATCTCATGGCTGCAGGTGGATCGTTTGGTGATCCAAAATTTCCGTGTGGATCTATCAGTGGGTGCCGAAGTGAAAATGGTTGACCCATTCGAACTAAGGCTTCATAAATAGCACTATCGCCATGAGGGTGATAGTGCCCCATTACCTCTCCAACGACTGTTGCACATTTTACATGTGACCTATCTGGCCTTACATTCGTGTCGTACATACCCCAGAGTATTCTTCGGTGAACAGGTTTCAGTCCATCTCTTGCATCAGGCAAAGCACGAGCGACAATGACAGACATGGCATAATCAAGGAAGGATTGTTCCATCTCTTCTTGTATTTCAACATCTTCAACTCCTTCTACGGGGTTATTATCCTCGGAGGTGTCAATATCACTCATAAATTCCTTTGTTATTTCAGATGTCTAAAAACCGGACATCTTTAGCGTTGGTTTGTATGAAAGTTTTCCTACTTTCAACATCTTCGCCCATTAATTTTGAGAATACTTCGTCTGCTATGGATGCTTGTTCTACCGTGACTTTAAGAAGCGTTCTCTTTTCAGGATCCATAGTTGTATCCCAGAGTTCATCGGCGTTCATCTCCCCTAAGCCTTTCAACCTTCCAAAATCTGCTTTATGTTTTGGGTTCTCATTCAAGAAAAGATCCTTAGCATGCTCATCTTTCAAGTAGATTTTTGATTTTTTAACTTCAGTTGAAAATAAAGGGGGTTGCGCAATATAAACATGCCCATTTAATACAAGTTCCTTCATTTGGCGATAAAGAAAAGTTAATAAGAGAGTCCTTATGTGACTTCCATCAACATCAGCATCTGCCAATAAAACAATTTTGTGGTATCTAATTTTTTCAATGTTAAATTCATCACCGAATCCAGCACCAATGGCCGAAATTAGTGCTTGAACCTCAGTGTTATTAAGCATCTTATCAATTCGTGATCGCTCGACATTTAAAATCTTTCCACGGATTGGAAGAATCGCCATAGTTCTTGGATCGCGTGCATCTTTTGCTGACCCACCAGCTGAATTCCCTTCAACAATATAAAGTTCTGATTCTTCGGGATCTTTGCTTGAACAGTCTGTCAACTTACCGGGTAATCCCGCACCATCAAGAGCTGATTTTCTCCTTGTTGCATCACGGGCTGTTCTGGCTGCTATACGCGCACGGGCTGCTTGAACAGCTTTTTGAGTTATTAATTTTGCCTCTTTAGGATTTTCTTCAAGCCAATCACGTAGATGTTCACCAGTTGCTTTTTCAACAAGTGATTTAATTGAGACGTTACCTAGTTTGCTCTTGGTTTGCCCTTCAAATTGAGGTTCGCGAAGACGTACTGAAATTATTGCAGTTAATCCTTCTCGTATATCCTCACCTTGTAAACCATCGTCACTTTTGTTCAATTGACCATTATCACGGGCGTATTTATTAACTATTCTCGTTAATGCAGTTCGAAAACCTTGTTCATGCATTCCACCTTCTGTTGTTGAAATACCATTAGCAAATGAATGTATTCCATCAGAATTAAAACCTGTATTCCACTGAAACGCTATTTCTACCTCTTGTTCATCGTCTTGATCTTGGAAAAACCCTACTTTTTCAAATAGGGCTTCCTTAGATGTATTCACATGTTGGACAAAATCTTTAATACCACCGTCATATTTGTAGGACGTTTTTTTATTGTTTCCATTGTCTCGATTATCAATGAAGGTTATTTCAAGGCCTTTGTTTAGAAAAGCCATCATTTGAAAACGCTCTAATAATGTGTTTGATCGGAAATCTATTCCTTCTTTGAAGATTTTTATGTCTGGCCAAAATCGAACTGTTGTTCCAGTTGTATCCTTTGGAGTTTCGCCGGTTTCTATAAGTTTCTGATCTGGTTCGCCACCATCTTTGAAGGACATAAAGTGCCGTTTTCCGTCGCGTTGAATTTCTACTTCAACTTTTGAACTTAGAGCGTTAACAACGGATACACCGACGCCGTGTAATCCACCAGAAACCTTGTAACCATCTCCACCAAACTTTCCACCTGCATGAAGAACGGTCAAAACTACTTCAGCTGCAGATAAATCTTCATATTGATGATGTGTCCCGACTGGAATTCCTCGTCCGTTATCGCGTACTTCACAGGCTCCATCTTCAAGAATTTCTACCTCTATTCGAGTGCAGTGTCCTGCCATCGCCTCGTCTACAGCATTGTCAACCACTTCATAGACTAAGTGATGTAATCCGGTTGGACCTGTAGAGCCAATGTACATACCTGGGCGTTTTCGAACTGCTTCTAGGCCTTCTAAAACTTGTATATCCTCAGCACTGTATGAGTCAGCGGTTTGCGTCATTTTTATTTAAT
>Ga0066856_10000732_pt1 | contig 12373 bp, 3 predicted proteins | sample ETNtaG_5_FD_65605 | JGI IMG/M metagenome (GOLD analysis project Ga0066856, IMG submission 65605) | Marine microbial and viral communities from oxygen minimum zone, Eastern Pacific Ocean - ETNP201406SV205 | ecosystem: Environmental > Aquatic > Marine > Oceanic | place: Pacific Ocean: Eastern...
AATTGATGGTACAACAACGACTGTTAACTCTGCTTCAATGAGTGTTAACGATCCTACCATTGAATTGGGTGATCCTACTACACCTGTCACAGTTAAAACTCTTGCTACTTTTGCAGGTAACGCAACTGTACAAGTCCAAGTTGATGCTGTAGAACAGTTACAAGCGGGTGACGCTGTAACTGGAACAGGTATTGCAGGAGGCACAACTATTGCTTCTATCAATACAGGCACAAAAACACTTACATTAAGTGCAGCAATCACTGCTGACCAAGTTGTAGGTGCTACCTTAGTTACCACTAGAGGTGCTGATGATGCAATGGATCGTGGTGTTAAGGTTCATTACAACCTATCTGGAACTAACAAGTTTGGTTTCTTCGGTTATGACCGTACAGGTGGTGGTGATGGAGCTGGTGCTTGGACATTCATTGAAGATGCAACAGACACAGGAACTGTTTTCGGTGTAACTGGAAACCGTGGTACTGTTCTTATCGGTGATCTTGAATTAGATACCGACCTTGCAGTTGAGTTTGGTGGTACTGGTATATCTACCCTTACATCAAATGGTATAGTATTTGGTAATGGCACTAGCCCAGTGGGCATAACTGCTGCTGCTAATATGGCATCACCTGGTACAGGAAATGATGTCACAGAATCATATCAAGTGTTAACAGTCACATCGGCTGGTGTTCCTGTATGGACAAACACTATAGATGGTGGAACTTTCTAAATTTATGAATCATGAACGTACAAATTGTTATTGCTACATTACAAAAGAAAATTTCTGATTTGACCCTTACTAATGTGATGTTAGAAGCACAAATTGCTGACTTTCAAAGTCAGTTAAATAGTATGAATCAAGACCAACAATCTGAGAATGCTTTAGATGGCAACGAGAATCAAGCTAAAGAGATCGACGACAGCATCAGCAGTCCCGACGACTTCTAATTTAGAAGACGGAGAGGTCGCTCTTAATATACAAGATCGAAAGCTATACGCTAGAAATGGATCTAATATAATCGAAGTCGCCAACCAGAAACCCAATACGGGTGAGGTTGTTACTTCCATGTTATCTTCTGACATAACGAATGGTCAGGGGAAAACTTATTATGTGGCAACGGTTGGTTCTGATGCTGCTACGTTGGCAAATGGTGGTAATAATGGTAAGCATCCAGATACTCCTTTCTTAACTATAACTGCAGCTCTTGGTGTAGCAACAACAGGTGATACTATTGTTATTGCTCCTGGTGAATATCAAGAGGTATTCCCTTTAACTATACCTGATGGTGTTACTGTACGTGGTACTAATCTACGTTCCACATCCATTAAGCCCACAGGTGCGACAAATAATAATAACGCAATGGTTCTTGCTGGGGATTGCCATATCTCTGACTTGACGATTAAAGATTTTTTATATGATAGCGGTAATGATAAAGGATATGCATTCGTTCTATCATCAACATTAGATTCAGATAGAAGTCCATATATTGAAAGAGTTACAGTTACAACTAAAGGTAGTGTAGTATCTGGTTCAGATCCTTATGGTTATACACAAGGAGATGCAGGACGTGGTGCTAAACTAGATGGTGCTAATGTAAATGCTGCTTCACAACATGCTGCAGTACTATTCAATGAGTGTACATTCATTACTCCAAACCAAATTGGTGTTAAGGCAACTAATGGTATTAGAGTTGAGTGGTTAAATTGCTTTAACTATTTTGCATCTATTGGTATACAAGGAGTTCAAGGTGCGACTGGTAAGTTTGGTACTGGTAAAACTCGTTTAAAACTTGGTGGTGTTAGTGGTACATTCTCAGGATCTGAGGTTACATATCAGTTAGAAGATAGTTTCCAGTCAGGTACTTATACAAGATCAGGTACAACTGTTACTCTAACTAGAACCGCACATGGTTTATCAACCAATGATTACATCTATGCGGATCACATCAGTGGTGGTGCTACAGATGGGTTCTATCAAGTTACTAAAGTAGACAACAACGTTGTTACATTTACTGATAGTGCATCTGGAACTATAGCAGCTGGTAACGTCACTTACAAGAAGGCAGTTGCCCGTGGTGTACTTGATAGTAATGATGGTACTTACGTTTATATTAACGGTAAGGGAACTGGAGTATTCGTCACTACAACCAAGGCAGCAAAGACATTAACTAGATTTGGTGACACCCAAATTGATACTGCACAAAAGAAATTTGGAACAGCATCAACATTATTTGACGGAACTGAAGATAATTTAATCATACCAACTTCTGATGACTTTGGATTTGGTACTTCAAACTGGTGTTTAGAAGCATTCATACGTCCTTCTTCTGTATCTGGTGTACAGCATATATTTGACTTAAGAGATACATCTGCTACAGATACTGCTCCTACACTTTACTTAAATGGTACTACACTTCACTTTGGTGTAGGTAACTCCTCAGTTCGTAGTGGTGGTACTCTAGCTACTGGTACTTGGTACCATGTTGCTGTTGCAAGAAATGCTGGAACAACAAAACTATTCCTTGATGGAGTAGAACTAGGTACTGGTGCAGATACTAATGACTATGGATCCACTAAACCAATAATTGTTGGTGCAAATTATGCTGCTACTCCAGCTGATGCATTCGCAGGTCATATTGATGAGGTAAGGGTTAGTAAAGGTGCTGCTAGATTTACAGGTGCATTCACCCCTACAACAGGCGAGTACACCTCTGATCTGAATACAGTACTATTGCTTCATTCAAACGGTGACGACGGTGCTACTGCCTTTACAGACAGTTCTGGTGGTATTAGTGATGTTCGTTCTAGTGGTGGTGATTCTGCTACATCTGTTATTACTGCTGACTATTCTCAGTTTGGTTGTGAGTTACGTTCAGTTGCTTCTTCATGTATATACGGTGCAAAGGGCGTACAGGCAGATGGATCTGGTGTAAAAATATTATTAACTGCTCATAACTTTGGTTATATTGGATCAGGATCTGATTATACCAATGACCCTTCACTTGCTTCTCAGGCAAATGAAGTAGAAGAACTTAATAGTGGTAGAGTATTATATTCATCTACAGACCAAGACGGTGATTTCCGTGTTGGTGATGCATTCACAGTTGATCAAGAAACAGGTAACGTATCTTTCGCAGCAACATCTACTGCTCAATCTGCTGCAAACATTACATTAAGTGATGGAACTGGTACTACAAATATATACCCAGCTTATATTGAAACTGGTAATTTAAGAATTGCTGGTAATAGTTTAACTTCTACTACAGGTCAGGTAATCGTTGACCCTGCAGGTGCAGAAGACTTTGTAGTTAACGCTGAAACAATCGTTAAAGAGGCAGTTTACTTTGATGTAAACAAGTCAACTGCATTTGGTAGTACTGTACAAGGTGTACTAAACATTAGTGGATTTAACGATTCAACTTTATTTGGATCATCTGAAGCATCATGTTTCTCCACAAGATCATTTGTTGTATATCAGAATCAGATAGGTAGTGTTAATATCACTAGTGCTGGAAGTGCATACTTTGGTGGTGTTCATACTGTTACTGCAACATCCAATCCAAATACAATAGCAACTGCAACTGCGACCCTAGCAACTACTGGTGGGTTAGCATCTATTACTTTAAATGCAAATGCAAGAGGAGAACTTTATACTGCTGCTCCAACCATTGCACTTAGTGGTTCTGGAGGTGCAGCTGCAACTGCTACTTTAGGAAATGGTTCTAAAGCTGCTGAAGTTGAAATACTTGCTGCAGGTGCAGATTATGCTGGACCTACATTTACTATTGATGCACCTCCACAACAGTCTTTCACTGCAAGTGCAACTACTGTAAGCACATCTGCAAACACTATTACAATCAATAACCATACGTTTGATACTGGTTCCCAGATGACGTATGATTCTCAAACACTTGATGGTTCGGCAACGTCTATCGGTGGTTTGACACATAACAGTACTTACTATGCAATATTTGTTGATGCGAATACTATTAAGGTTGCATCATCACTAGTAAATGCTAATGCTGGAACTGCAATCAGTTTAACTGGTGTTGGATCTTTAAGTCAGTTCTTCATTGGTGTTACTGCAACTGTAACTATTACTCAAAGTGCAGGTGCACTTAATGGTGGATCTATCACTAATCCAGGTTCAGGATACGGTGCATCTATTACTGGTACCCTTGCAGACTCTGGATCAGGTGCGGGTGGAAACGTTAACGTAGTTCCTGGTTTTGCTGTAGGATCTATTGCTGTTTCACCAGCAGGTTCATATACAGCTGCTACTACTCCAACAGTTACGATTACTCGTGATGCTTCAGACACCACAGGAACTGGTGCTGCAGCAACTGCTGTGGTTGGTTTTGCAGTAGATAGTGTTACTTTAACATCTCAAGGTTTAGGATATAGAAATCTCCCTACAGTGGAAGTGAGTGAAGGTGGTACTACACCATCATCATTCAACCCAGTATTGGATGAGAAGACAGGTAGGATAGAATCTCTTACTATTAACGCAGCAGGTGATGGATATACATCTGCTCCTACATTAACATTTTCAGGTGGTGCTGGTGCTGGTGCTACCCTTTCAATTACTGTTCAATCAATAACAGGAACCATTACATCCAATGGATCTGGATATCTTCCAGGTACATACCAGAACGTCCCATGGACAACAACTGGTAATGGTGTTGATGGTACGGCAACATTCTTTGTTCCAGGATTTACAGGAACTATTACTAATGGTGGTTCTGGATATACTGATACTGCATTAGTTAATGCAACTCTTAGAAACACTCCTACTGGTGCGGCAAAGGTAGTTACTGTTGTTCAGAGATATAAACTTAATCTGGGCACACTTACCAACGGACCTTTCCAAGTTGGAGAAACTGTTACTGGATCCGTAAGTGGTGCAACTGGTACAGTTACTGGAGCTGGACAGGATATCTCTGGTAATGAATATGTTTTCTTAAGTGGTGTATCTGGTACATTCCAAGATGCTAACGTAGAGAATGCTGTTGGTGGAACTAGTACTGCTACTGGACAGATTGCTACACTTCAAGCTTCTGCAAATAGATGGGTGATTGATGGTACTGAGGCAGCAAGCTTTAGTTTAATTGATAACAACACATATAAGTTTGATACATCAGATGCTACTAATAATAATCATAATTTAACTTTAGGTATTGCATCCAACGTAGTAACTAGACAATCTGGTACAGCTGGTACAGCTGGGTCATACTTTGAAGTCGTAGTTGGTGCACAATCTGCAGTAGCTGGAGAAGGTACTACAACCTATGCCTGTGTACAGCATGGTGCTGATATGGGTCTTGGTGGTACAATTACATTTACCACTGGTACTGCAGGTCAGTCTGGTCAAGGAATGACAGTTGACCTTACCATTTCTGGTGGTGCAATTACTGCTGCTACTATTGTCAACCAAGGAACAGGTGGTAACTACGCTGTTGGACATACATTCTTCGTGGATGCTGATGACGTTGGTGGAACTGGTAGTGGATTTGCATATTCATTATCTGGAGCACAAACTGGTGTTACTGTAGTATCTGCAATATCTGCTATTGGTAGTGGATATCAAGTTGGTGATCTCTTAAGTGTTAGTGACACTAACATGGGTGGTGGAGGTGGATCTGGATTCGAGTTCACTGTCGCTAGTGTAGGAGTTCCACAATCCGCTACAGTAAGTACTGGTGGATATGGATTTGAAGCAAATGATACTATTATACTAGGTGAGGTTCCTGTAGGAGAAGTACAGGGTGCTGGTCTAGTAGTTGAAATTGCTACTTTAGCACAAACAAAATCAATCGAATTAGCACAGGATGGTAAGTTAACTCTTGGACCTACTGGCTCAAATACTATAGTATCCCCTGATGGGTCAATAGTAAGTAACAACTGGAACGTTTCCTCTACTGGTAACCTTGCTGCTAATGCAGTATCTTCCACAACATCTCTTTCAGCTACTACAACTTTATCCGTTGGAAGTACATCATCATATACTGGACTAGCCACATTCAGTGGAGGTATCGCTGTTGATGGTGCTGAGAGTGATATCAAACAAACAAAAATTCAATTAGTAGATGGCACAGCTGCTGCACCTTCTCTATCACTACAGAACAGTTCTACAACTGGTTTCTATAGAGCAGATGCTGATAAGATCGGTATTGCTGTTGCAGGTGTTGCTAAGGGATCTATTGGTGCTGACGGTGTAGATATTCACAAGATTCAGGTTGATGCCACACCTGGTAATCTTACACCATTCTTTAAGGTAGATAGTGGTACTAACAAAGTACAAATTGGTTCTGCTGCAACTAACCTTGAGATTGATGCTACAAATACAATCACAACTGGTGGTACAGATCTTAACGTTCCTCTTAACTTTGATACCAAAGGAGAAGGAAACTTTGTATTTAAAGGTGGTACTAATGTAGACTTAAGTATTACTGATGGAACCACAGAAAAATTCAAGATTGATACTGCAACTGGTGACTTAACTATCAGTGGTAATCTAGATGCTGGTCTACTTCGTTTAGTTGATAATACAGTTAAAAACAATAGTACAACTGCTACAAGATCATTTGGTCAAATCCTAGCAGTGTTAGTCACAGGAGCTGGATCTGGATATACGAATGGAACATTCACAGGAACTGCTACAACAAGTAATGGTTCAGGTACTGGATGTACTGTAACGGTTACTGTTGCTGGTGGAGACTTCTCAGCAGTCACAGTTGTTGATAAAGGTCAGAACTACTCTGTAGGTGATACTTTAACAATCACTGCTGCTGGTGGTGGATCTGGTAGAACAATTACAGTTACTGATATAGATGGTTCTGGTGTTGTATTAAAACCATCAGCAGGATCTAGTGTACTGTGTGAGACTACTGGATCATTCGTAGTTCCTTCAGGTACTACAAACGAACGTCCTAATGTCTTAGATCGTTTACCTGGTGCAATTAGATATAACACAACACAATTACAGTTTGAAGGATTCAACGGAACCGACTTTGTTTCTCTTGGTGGAGTACGTGACGTTGACCAAGATACTTACATATTAACTGAGAGTGCACCTGGTTCTGACGAAGATACATTTGAATTCTTTGCTCAAGGTATTAATTGCCTATCAGTTGATAAGGATAAACTTACATTTAAGACTTCAAAATTATTGAGTGTACCTGGTACTTTAGTAGTTGATGGTACTGACAACTCAGTTGATTCTTTTGAGGTTAAGAGAAACGGAATATCAGTAGCAAAGGTTAGAACCAAGAAGGACTTTGAAGTTACTGGTGGATTAAGATTAAGAGCAGTTCCTATCCAAGGTACAATCTCAACTATTGGTGCTGCTACTTCAACCTCAGGTGTATACACTGCATCTACAACATTCACTGCTGTTGCAGGTACTGGAGAGTTTGAAGGTGTCAATGCAACATTTGATGTTGTAGTAGATGGTTCACAGAATATTACATCTGTTGCAGTCAATGCTGCAGGTACAGGATTTGAAGCACTTGAGACAGTTACCATAGCAGGTAATTTACTTGGTGCTGCTACTCCTGCAAATGATGTGACATTTACAGTTACAGCGATAGCAAATACTGCTCCAGCTTTTGCTAGACTTGATGTTGTTAACCAAGACTTTGTAAGTCAGTTAGATAGTAAACCATTCATTAGTTTGGATGCTAACGCTGCACAGGCAGCATGGAAGATCAATAGAGGATGGAATGCTGGTACTACTAGTTACTTAACAGTATTTGATTCAACTGGTGATTTCGTTGAGTTAGATGACTGTAGAGTAGAAGGTGGACAATTAACTTCGTTCTCTGCTAACGCATCTATTACTGCATTTGATAAGACTACATATAAAGGAGCGAAGACGTTGATTACTATTGAAAGTGATGATGGCAAGGTCCATATGTTTGAAGTGACTGCTGTATGTGCTGCTGCTGGAACAGCTGCTCATGCAACGATTACCAATTCTATTACTTCAGATAATGATTTGATGGATGCAACAGTTGCGGTTGCAGGTAATAATATTAATATCAGTTTGAATAAGTCTTCCGCAGCAACATCATCCACATCCTTTACTGGTAGATATACAACTACTAAGGTCAAGGTATAAATAAACCTGAAGGTATTATAGCGTCATGCCAACCAAGAATTTTTCATCTATTGGAGGTTTTGCTGTAGGTTCTACAGAAGTCGTTAACACGGCTTTTGAACTTAAGAACATTTCAGCAATTCATATGGTCAGTGATAATTTCGCTGATGCAACTCATGACAAGTATCTTGTTAAGAGGGTAACTGATGCTGCTAACAACACATTACAGTTGACCTTAGATGGTACAACTGCTCTTACAACAAATTCACCTTCTCTTGCTGCAGATAGAGTTTCATTTATCAAAGCAAGAATCTTTGGTCAAGAGACTACTAGTAATCAATATGTTTATGCGACAACATTTGATATTGTAGTGACCACTGCTAATGATGGTACTCCAACAGTAGCAGCTACTTATGAAAACATTATTAGAAATAATCCTCCTGGACAAGAACTTTGGAGTGTAACTCCAGATGCTTTCCAAATCGGGGGAGCTCCTTATTTTACCTTTGAAGTTAAATCAGTGACTACCAATTCTACTGTTAAATGGATTGGCGTTTTAGACATTACAGTCGTTTCATAACGGTTTAGGGAACTAATGGCTCTTAAGATAAATTCCGACCAGCAAAGGATACAAGCATCTGGTACTACACCTACAGGAAATTGGGTAAATGCTACTTACAGTAGGACGGTAACTGGTGTTGTAAATATCCTTTCCGTAGCACACGGGTTCATTGGTAGCGAAAAATTATATATTGACTTCACATCTGGTGGTGAAACAGATGGGCAGTATACTGTAACAAAGGTAGATGACGATAATTTAAGTTTTACAAGTAGCAACTTAGGTGTAATTACTGCTGGTAATACTCTAGCATATAAGAGAGTAAGATCTTTAAGTATTCAGGGTGACAGTACCATAGAAATGTCTGTGGGTGTTGATGCTAACGAGAAAGATGCATTAACTTTAAACCTGAATCCACAAAATAATATTCGTGTTGGTGTTAATACTACCGATCCTCAGTATGAATTAGACGTTGAGGGTCAAATTAGAACTACTCGTTCTATCATTTCTGATACTGCACAGGTTGTTAACCTAGACATTCAGACAATTATCAACCCTGCACTGGCTCTTCGTGCTCCTAATTTAATAAATTACGAAGATACAGATGTAACAAGTCCTACATTTGGCACTACATTTTACCCAACTGCTGATACTCCACCCCTGACTGACCAGTCAAGACGTATTGCAACAACTGATTTCGTTTATAAAGTTGCTACTAATGACACTGGTGGTCGTGTTTACGTGTCTGCAACTATTGGTAGTGACCTAAATGATGGTCGTTCAGCTGCAAGACCAGTTAAAACAGTTAAGAAAGCAGCACAGATTGCTTACACTTTACAGAAAGCAACCCCAGATCCTAGCGATGAGTACGTTTCACTAATCGTATCTGGTGGTGAATACTTAGAAGACAACCCAATTTCACTTCCTAGGAACTGTTCACTAATCGGTGACAACCTACGTCGTGTTATTTTACGTCCTGCAAACCAAGATCGTCACATGATCAAAGCGTCTAATGAGACGTATGTGTTCGGTGTTGTATTCAGAGACGCACTACAAAACTCATCTGACCCACAGAGTACTGTAATCCATACTTGGAAGTATGCGTTCGTATTTGATGATAAGCAAAGATTATACTACGAACCAGAACTTGCACAGATCCCAGCAATACCTGGTGATAAGTTCCGTGGTGATAACATTTTCAAGATTACCTTTACTAACCATACAGGTAATAATACAACTCTTCAAGTTGGTTACTTTGTACAAGGTGGATCATCAGGTACATTAGGTACTATTCAATCAGTTAACTTCACTGGTCCTGTTGCATCTCCATACTCTACTGGTAGTTGCCAAATCCTTATTACATCGGGTATCAATGATGTATTCCAAGACGCTGAGAAACTATTCTATGACGCTGTAGCAGCAAATATTATTACTGACATCAACAATGCTGGTGTATCAGATAGATTTGACGTTGCTGATGCTGAATCATTAAGACCTGAATTAGAGACTATCTCTAACCAGATCTATCAGCATACAGTTAACTCTGAGAGAGAAACAACTGCTTTTGCTGCTGATGCAACTAAGGTCAACTTAACAACTGATGTTATAACAATAACTGGTCATACCCTTAAGACAGGTGATCAGGTTTACTATCAGAAGGATGAGAATACTGCAGCATTAGGTGGTCTTATTGACAACACCTTGTACTATGTAAGGTTTATTGATGCTAATAGCATTGCTCTTTACGATACTTGGTTGAATGCTACTACAACAACTTCAACCTCAGGTAGAAAAGATTTAACAGCTACATCTCCAGATACTAAACTTCACTTGTTTACTACTGGTAATATTATGCCAGAAGGTAATCATATCTTCATTAATACTCACCAATATGCAACTGGTGATGGTGTAGTATATCGTGAAGGTCCTATGGGTGGTATCACTGGTCTTGTATCAGGTACTACTTACTATGTTTATAAGGAGAATGCTAATTGGATAAGACTTGCTGCAACTGCTGCTAATGCTTTACAGAAAGATGCTCAAGGTGTTGATGATCCTATAACTCTAACCTTTACTGGTACTGGGCAAGGTTATCAAAGATTTGAAGATGCTACTAAACTATTATCCATCGATACTCTTGATACATCATTAGCAACACAGCAAACATATAATGGTCCTACATTCACTCTTGCTGGTACTTCTTACCATGACTATGAGGTAGGGCAAGAAGTATTCTTATATGGTTTCCAGAGTTCTGCTGTTAACTTTGGTGGATCTACAAATGCATCTTGGTCATTGGCAAGTGGTGAAGTTACAGTTACTTTAAGTACAGTAGACAATACACTTACAAGTGGACTATTCTCTAACTGGCAATCTCTTGGTGAATGTGGTCTTAAGTTCAACTTCAGTGGAGCTGGATCAGAAGCATTAAGTAAGACATATCATATTGATAACTTCTCTCTAGGATCTGGTGCTCCATCTCTACCTGGCAACACTGCTTTGGGTATGGGATATGCAAGATATAATAGTTCAAATACAACTGCAACTTTTGTTCTTAAAGTAGCAAACATTCAATCAACAACTAATACTGCAACTGCTACTGGATCTACAGTTAGTATATTAGATAACGTTGGAGACTTGAATGGTAGGAAGTATATCACACATCGTATAGAACGTGCTGATGGTTACTCACTACAGTTTGTTGTAAGAGCATCAGTTAGTGTATTCAGTGCTACTCTGAATCCAACTGGTAACCAATCAGTTATTTCATCTAGTAACTACGTCTTAGCATCTCTAAGGAACTCTCCTTATGGATTTGTTAAGATCAGTGCAACTGATAGATTTAGAGATGGTGCAGAATCTATAAGATCAAATCAAGAGTTTATTGCACAAGAAGCATACGGATATGTTAAATCTCATTATGAGAAATCTTCCACAAGATCTAGTACTCTTGTAGTTGGACCCACTACATTTAGTGCTTTAGGTGATACATTCACTCATCCTATTACTGAGTGGTCTAGTGCATACAATAAACTTACGGTTAAATGTAATACTGGACATAATATATTTGAAGGGTTCCAGAATCATAATCACATCTATAATGGTGGTACAGCATCTAATGCTATTACCATTACCCAAGGTAGTGTTCAGAAGAACGTAACTGATGCAACATACGATCCTGTAACTGGTGATCTTGTATTAACTATTGGTGCTCACAGTTATACAACTGCCAATACATTAACTATTGCTAATGGTGCTCTAAGCTTTACATGTTCTAGAGACAATCATAATACATCTAAGACATATCCAAGAGCAACAGATCCTGCATACGGTGCTACTCTAGCAATTAAAGCAGTAGATGCTTCAGGGACTGTTACTGTAAACGTTGGTGTTTCTGCTGGTATTAAGATTGCTGGTAGTTCAACTGCGGCTATCAATGGCACATGGGCTATTGATGAGGTATATGACCACAGAACATTTACATTAGATCTAGGAGAGACTACTCTTGCTACTGGAACTACTGGAACAGATGGTACTTTCCAAGATATAAGGAAACCATTTAGAACTCCAAATAGCTTCCCTCTAAGTAATAAGCAAGGTGATGCTGCTGATCTTATTGCTGCTAACGCTGAAATGATTGCTGAGGTGGCTGTTGAGAAGATGGTTGCTGATACTGGTTACAGTGTACCTACAGGTAATACAGCATGTACTGATGACAT
>Ga0066856_10000733_pt1 | contig 12353 bp, 8 predicted proteins | sample ETNtaG_5_FD_65605 | JGI IMG/M metagenome (GOLD analysis project Ga0066856, IMG submission 65605) | Marine microbial and viral communities from oxygen minimum zone, Eastern Pacific Ocean - ETNP201406SV205 | ecosystem: Environmental > Aquatic > Marine > Oceanic | place: Pacific Ocean: Eastern...
ATTCCAATCCTCCGCGGTCTTGGCCTTGCAAGAAGCGTCCGAAGCGTACTTGGTTGGCTTGTTCGAAGACACCAACTTGTGCGCGATCCACGCCAAGAGAGTCACCATCATGCCGAAGGATGTCCAGTTGGCGAGAAGAATCAGAGGTGAACGTGCGTAAGTTACTTAACTGACGCTGTGCCTTTGAAACACCAACAAACAAACAAACACATTGAAGATTCTTATCTTCACCATTAACATCTGCCTTTGCGCTATAAGATCCATTCATCATACTATACACTATACACCCCTACAAAATGAATTATTCAAAATTTAGATCCCCTCGTCCTTTAAACTCTCTCTCTTTAGTTGTTTATGAAATGTACGTGGTACCCTACCTGGTACATAAAACTACATTACTCCACGATATACTACGATATACATCTCTCTATCATTATATAATATTACATTCTCGATCCTAAATATCTATTTCCATTTCCCCCATATATTATCCAGAGTGTGCGATTTGCCAGCTTTCAACCAAGCGCTTATTTCTTTGCGCAAATAGTCGCGGTTTCGCACAAACTCTTGCATCAACTTTTCCTTTGTGCATACGCCTTTTTTCTTCAGCGCATACAATAAGTTTTGAACTCTGGGTTGACTTCTACCTTCAATTCTTGAACACAGAATTGGCTTAGCCGCGTACTTGTCTTTTATTTCTGTAAAACACTCGAAGACGTTCCCAAGGAGCAATGCCGTCGCAAACGGACCGACAGCTTTCTCGAGTTCAGTCACGTCTAGCGCTTTTAGAGGCAATTCCCAAAGGTGCGGTCCAAATCGAGGCGCCACCCAACACACGACTTGATCGCGATTCGGCGCGTATCTCGGTATCGGGTCGTCTAAAACTCTATCCATGCCTTCCAATAAGCAGTCACTTTGCAACAACCAACTCGGTTCAACTCTCGTAGCACCAACCACGTACGGTCGCTTCTGCGTTTGGATTAAATCGTTATATACAATAAACTCTGATGCAGTTTTGTGCAATGCTGATGAAGGGTGCAAGAAAACTGGTCTGTTGTTATCGACACCACTACCGTTGCTCAAAGAATCAAACGCTGGCTTGTACCGCAACGCTTTCGAGCTTCGTGACATTGAGTCTATATTTTCGCCTCTGATTTCTGCATCTCGAGCATACTGTTCGAGCTCTTTCTGTTTTGAACGTCGAGCAACTTTATCGATCCATCCGCAACACAAAGCCTTTCGTAACGCTTTATCTAAATCCGAATTCGGTTTAATAACGAGCTTGCTTAAACTGATTTTTTGAGCGAGTTCATCCTCGTCAATCAAACCTATTCGAAACAATATTCGCAATAACTGTTTGCGTAAATCTGACATTTCACGCATGGTGCGTTCGTGCAAACGATTTTCTTGGCAAAACATGTACGCTTTCGATGGACCATTTGCCTGTACAAACTGGTCGTACGCCAACAAGCATTGCATAACCGTCAATGCATCCGAGTTTACATGATGAAACTTGATGTGCGGCGGCGGAACGCTTGGTTTCTTTTCTTCTTCGTTTTTCTCTTCACTATCGTTTGCTTCGACATGTTTCAAAAACGGTGAGTCCATACCGAGACCGGCGCACATAGCTATGGCGTACACCATACAGCTTTTAATGCCAGAGACAGACGCGGCTATTAGCATTCTTGCTTGTCTCGGACTGACTGGAATTTGGGCCATTGCTCGACCAATATCTGAAAGCTCACCCATTTGGTTCGTTGCTCCTAGGATTTCAAGAGTTCGCGTCGCCGATCGAACTTGCTCGAAATCAGGCGGTGTGATGAAAGGGAAATTCAATACTTTGTCAATGCCTAAATAGCGCATACTCAAAACAACTCCATCGACGGGTGCAGTTGTTATTGCCGGAGCGGCAAACTCGTCTAAATCGTTCACGTAGTGCGCAGACGAAAACAAACGGTAGCAGTGTCCAGGTGCTGTTCTTCCAGCACGACCAGCGCGCTGTTCAGCTGACGCTTTTGAAATCCATCCAACTTCGAATCGAGACATTCCAGAAGTTCTTTCATACTTTCTCTCCTTTTGACGTCCTGCATCGACAACGTATCGAACTCCAGGAATTGTAAGTGATGTTTCGGCGACGTTTGTGGAAACTATGACGTTTCTTTTATATCCTTTCGGTGTTTTCGCAAACACACGCGCTTGCGCTTGAGGCGGAAGCATGGCATACAAAGGCAAAACGTTCAACGGTCCAGGACCATCGTCGTCTTCGCCATCGTTATTCTCGTTACCATCTTCTTCTTTCTTTTTGCCAACAGTTTCATCAGCTGTGACTTCTAAATTGGCAGTCGGTGCGTATTTTCGTGCCCAATCCACCTCGGCTATTTTCGTCTCTTCTTCTGTCAAAACGTCGCCCATCACAACAACTTCATCTTCTTCGGAAACATCCGAACGTTCGTCGTCGTCAAAATCATCTTGAAACGTGTCTTCGTTGAAATTATTCAAAACTTCTCCAGCAGCATCGGCGGCATCTACATCATACGCATCACCTATCACATCATCCTCGTTTCCTTCTTCAACTTCTTCTTCGTCGTCGTCGTCCTCGTCGTCCTCATCCTCGTCGTCGTCCTCATTTCCTTGCTTCGTCGTTATCATGTGTGACGACTCTTTCTTCTTCTTCTTCTTTTCTTTTTTCTTCAATGGATAGTTCCGTCTCAGCCGTTTGCAAAAGTCTTCGACTTCTTTCTGACCAGTCAAAAAGACAAGAATATCTCCCGGAGGAAGTTTACGGTGGATTGCGAGCGTTTTACGCAACGCTTCGGAGACGTAATCTACCATTTCCGTTCTTCGTGAAAAATGTATCGTCACGGGAAACTGCCTCGCCGCAACATTCATGACAACCGGTGGTATTGCACAAAGTCTTTTATTCTTCACAAACTCTTCGATGCGCAGAGTCGCGGACATGACGACGAGACGTAAAGGCGTGATCACGTTTTTATTATTCTTCTCTTTCGTCAATGCCGCCCGTAAAGGCACAATTCTTGACAGTAAACCAAGCAAAATATCCGTATTTACGGATCTCTCGTGCGCTTCGTCAACTATGATGACTGAATACTTGCGCAACAACAAATCAGCTTGAATTTCCCGAAGTAAAATACCATCGGTACAGAATTTAATCCGGGGTGTATCACCAACGCGTTTATCATGCCGGACTTGGTACCCAACATCACCACCTAATTCCACGTTCAATTCCTCGGCTATTCTTTTCGCGGTCGAAGTCACAGCAACTCGTCTCGGCTGTGTCACGCATACGGCTCCTGGATGATCCAAACAATCTGGATCTCCATATCCGGCTTCGTAAAGAAATTGCGGAACTTGTGTCGTTTTACCGCATCCGGTTTGTCCGCAAATCACAGTTATTGGATTTGTATTAATCGCGTGCATAATTTCGTGCTCTTCGCCTAAAATTGGCAACTGAAGGCGTTGTTGTTGTATTTTTTCATCTCTTTCTACGGGGACGGCGTGCGCGCTGCCGAAGAAGACTTCGTGATATTCTGATTTTTGCTGCGGTTGCATTGCCAGTTCATCGGCGGCGTCTTCTTTCAGCTTATATTTTTCTCTCAGAGCTGAAACTAACGCTCGCGTGGCTCCGTCGAGTGTTTGTGTGCCTATCTTAGACTTTTCGATGATGTCTACGTCACCTTGTGCTGCTAAATCTACCTTTTCTTGTTCGGTTAATTCCTCGATTGGCTCTTCCTCTTCCTTCGTTATTAAGCAGTTATCGTCTTCCTCTGCCTGCCCTTCCTCCTCGGACGATTCCTCCACCTCTTTCTCGTTGGCAGTTTTCGTGCGTTTCGTCAACCTCTCTGCGTCTTCTTTCTGTCCTGGTAAATAGCCCGATATTCCCATTCGCTCTGCCTTCATTTGTTTCGTCAATTTCTCTTTCCTCGTCTCTTTATTCCCGAGCGTGGAGGACTTGCCAAAGTAATACAACTCCTCCTCTTTCAGAGTGTTTTTCTTCAACGACTCGAGCACGGCTTCACGTCCCGCGCGTTTCCTCTTATCCTCTTCCACCTTCAATAATTTCCTCTTTTGAGACTTTGAGAGTTTCTTTTCCACAGGCAGAGGAAGGTCTTTCGTCTTCTTTTTCTTCTTCGCGTTGAGCAAAACGACGGTTCCCGAGAGTTCCTCCGAGAGCAAAGGAGGTGCTTCCTCCTCATTCTCCTTCTTGTCCTTCTTTTTCTTCTTTTTCTTCTTCTCGAGAACGGCTCCCGTCGAGGCACTCATCGTTCTCACGCTTTCTTCTACTACTCCTACTTCTTCTTCTTCTTCTTCTTACATCGTCGCCTGTTATCGTCGCTCTCGTCCTCGAAAGGTGGTGCGTCGTGCGCTTGCGAGGAGGGAGAGGAGAATTCTTTGAGACGACTTTTCTAATAAGTCCATATATACGAGTGAAAAAGTGTCTCCTTTTTCTCTCTCGTCGGCCGCCAAAAAAAAAGGCAAGAAACGAATTTTAAAGTGTTTTTCCCATCCACACTCGTCGTCGCGCGCGTGCGCATCCATCCGCGCCGCACACAGATACGAGGCCGTAAAACAAGAGGAAGAAGAATCGCGCGATGCATTCGCTTCAAAAATGGCATTCCTCTTCCGCTGTTTTCTGTCGACAGCAACAACAGAGAGCGCACTCGAATAGCTTCGCTTCGTCGTCGTCGTCGTCGTCGTCGTCTGTCGTGCCACCGGTGTCGTCGCCACCACATTCTTCGGGACGACGAAAGAAAACACGCGTGAACAGCTTGGGGACATCTTCGGAAGACATCAAAGAAACCATGGCGAGAGAAATCTCTCAAAAGATTAACAAAGAGGTCACAGACACAAACGCGTTGGTCCAAGTCGGCGCCGTCGTTGCCGCGCACGGTTTGAAAGGCGAAGTCAGAGTTTTACCTCTGACGGACTTTATCGAGGAACGGTTTATGAACCCGGGGGTAGAATTGTACGTGGAAAATGTTGCGCAAGGACGAGCGTCGAAGAACGACGACTACGATCGACCGATAGCGGAAGGAAAGTTTATGCGAGTCGTCAATGGACGATGGGTAACAAGTAAAGGAAGAACGGAACCGATTGTGAAGTTTAAAGGCTGCTCGGACCGCACGATGGCGGAGGCTATGATTGGAAGACGCATATACATCGGGGCGGAAAGTCGAGCGGAAATCGAAGAAGAGGATGCGTTTTACTGCCAAGACTTGGATGGTTTGACGGTGATTATGCACGAAGGCGAAAGAGAAGTTGTAGGTATAGTTGAAGACATATATCGCGGCGCTGGTGAGAAGGATTTGATGAAGGTGCTCATGCAACCAGAGATGGAAACAAAGACGAACAAAAATGGAGAAGTTGAAGTCGATATCGTGGAGTATTACGTGTACATACCGTTCGTCAAAGACATTGTGCCAGTTGTGGACATTGACCAAGGGTTGATTGAAATCACCCCTCCGGCTGGCTTACTGGATTTGAAACAAAAAGTTGGTAAGAAGAAAATGTAAAACATACGTGTATGACTTTTGTGCGCTTGCATTGTTATCTACATATATAGTACTAATCACAAATATTACTAAGAAACGGAAGAGATGGAGTCTAACTCGATACTTTGACCACCGATTCGGATTGCATTGAGAGACGTCGCAATTGGGCGTTTGTAACTTCGCAAACTCAAACTCGAATACACAACTGAAACTGAACTCAGCGCCATCAACGCAGCGGCTGCCCACGGTGGTAACTGAAACATAGTTCTCGAATAAAACGCACCAGCAGCCCATGGAATAGCGATGATGTTGTATCCCAGAGCCCAAATATAATTCATTTTTATTTTTCGAAATGTTTCTCGAGCGATATCCAAACTCACAGCGACGTCTTCTAAATCACTCTTCATCAATACAAAATCAGCCGCCTCAATGGCAACTTCTGTTCCACAACCTATTGCTATACCAACATCTGCTGAAGCTAATGCTGGAGCATCATTGATACCATCTCCAACCATCGCTACGACAGCATCAGGATTCGCACGCTTCATTTCAGATATCTTTTCAGCTTTGTCTTTCGGGGACATTCGAGCGTAAACGTTCTGAATGCCGCATTCGCTTGCGATTGCTTTCGCGGTTTCAATGTTATCTCCCGTTACTATCGTGCATTCTATGTGCATTCTAGATAGCATGGCAACAACACCAGCCGCTTCTGGCTTGATTGGATCAGAAACAGCAAAAACACCTTCGACGACTTTATTAATCGAGACGAAAACGACTGTGTGCGCCTCGCTTTGATGTTCCTTTGCGAATTTCCGCGCTTCGTTCGAAATATTCTCGGAGCCGACGAGCTTTTCATTTCCTATATCCACAGAAATTCCACTTTTCATGACACACTTCAAACCTTCGCCTGGGATTGCTTGTGATGAGACAACTTTATCTTCTGCTTCGCCATCTTTCTTTGTGGTATCAACCGCGTACTCCACGAACGAATGCGCAAGCGGATGCTCGCTGTCTTTCTCCGCAACGGCAACTATTTCAGCAACTTGTTTTCGCGTATAATTACTACCAAAGGCCCTCAACTCTAACACTTTTGGTTTGCCTTGCGTGAGCGTTCCAGTTTTATCGAAGAAAACTTTGTTCACTTTTGCCGCACGCTCTAAACCGTCTGCACCTTTGATTAAAATGCCATTACGTGCCCCGACGCCAGTGCCAACCATTACCGCGGTTGGTGTTGCCAATCCTAAAGCACATGGGCACGCAGTCACGAGCACGGAAATACCAAAGAGCATGGCAAATATGAATTTGGATTCATTTTCGGGGAGCCAACTTTCTGGGTATTTATTTTGTGCGCCAGCGTAATACCACATCAAGAATGTGAAAGCGGACACAATGACTACGAATGGAACGAAGACATTCGAGATGGAATCCGCTGCCGCTTGAATAGGCGCTTTTGCAAGCTGAGCGTTTTCAACGAGCGTTACGATTTGGAACAACGATGTTTCTGATCCGATTCTATCGGCGCGCATGAGGAACACCGCTCCTGCATTGAGCGTACCTCCAGTGATGGTATCGTTCCCATATTTCTTTACTGGCATGGACTCACCCGACAACATTGATTCATCCACGTATGCCTTCTCGGAATCCAATAAAACGCCATCTGCGGCGATGCGGGCTCCAGGTAACACCTTCAAAATATCACCCTTGTGGATTAACGTTGCAGAAATCACTTTCTCGGAGTATGATGTTCCGTCTTCGTTCAAATTTAACAAGATGGTTTCCGAAGGCACGAGTTGGAGTAGTTTGGTCACCATGTCTGAAGTTTTCTTCTTTGCCGAAGACTCTAAATACTTTCCGAGTAAAATAAACGTGATCAGCATCGAGCTCGTATCGAAGAACGTCTTTCCGTAGTTGTGTCCAATTGTTACGCAATGGAAAATCGTAAACACCGAGGCAAAATACGCCACATTTGTCGACATGGCAACTAACACGTCCATGTTCGCACTGCCGTGTTTGAGAGATTTGTACGCTCCGATATAAAATCGTCGTCCAACGACAAACTGTACGGGAGTCGCTAAGGCCCACTGTATGTACGTCGATATCTTCACGTCAAGAACTTGCGTTTTGATGAAATCTTTGAACAAATCGGCGCGAGTAAACGCAATGTTGATTAAAATGATGGGGACCGTATACATCAATGCCGAAAGCAACAGAGACCAATACTCCTCAGCTTCTGTTGTCCGTTTTTCCGAGCCGCCTTCTTTACCATCGCCGACGTATAACAAACTACATCCGAAACCACAATCTTCGACGGCACTTATAATCGTTCTCGGTCCAGTTGCATTTGAATCGAAAGAAACTTTTGCCGAGCCTTGAGGCAACAACGCAACGGAAGCGCTCAAGACGCCTGGCATGTCATTCAATGCGTGCTCAACCGCCGAAGTGCAGGCCGAACAGGTCATTCCTTCTATGGATAGGAATATACTAGCAATCGACGTATGTTCTTCTACTTCGGCTTCAAAACCGACGTCTTCTAAAGAGGACACTAAAAGTCCTTTGAAGTCGGAAATATTTTGTTGGAGTGAACCGGTAAATTCAACGACGGCTCGCCCAGTCGTTAAACTTACCGCCGCTTTCTCTACTCCGTATATGGAAGACAAAACACCCTCAACGGTTCCAGAACACGCCGAACACGTCATTCCTCTCACGCGCAACCGAATAATTCGTTGTTTCGTCATCTTTCCTGTTGTTTTCGTTGTTGATGAAGGTTTTCCATTTCGATGTCGAAATGCGGTTGATGATGTTTCGGTCTCGTCGTCGTCATCGTCGTCGTCGTCGTTGTCGTCGTCTCTGTTCGATGAAACCAACGGGACTTTCTCAACCAGCGTCAGCGCTGCTTTGCCGCCGCCGCCACCACCACCTCGCTTCAGCTTCATTATTGTATGAAGTTTCCTGTGACGATGATTTGACAGATGATATTTTTTGTGTTCCTTGCACACGAGCTCTCTCCTTCGCGAACGTCTTTTTTCCTTTTTGGCATTTGGTCGCTGCGACCTAAAAATTAAAAATTCTCTCTCGTTCTCTCAACGCTCAAGTTCTCTCTCGACTCTTTTTTTGTCCACCCCTGTATTCCTTCCTCACTATTTTCACGACACGGAATAAGGAAAGCATGGCCAAAACAACAAGAACAGATGGTAACAGAAAGAAACGATTGATACATGGGTACCTGTTAATCTACAACGTAATACAAATGCTCGGATGGACAGCAGTTTTAGCGAGCGCTCTGAGAGCAGTTTTGCTGCCGTCAACGAACGGACTAAATTGGCAGGAGAGACTGACGACGGTGTACGACCACTCGTCGATGTTCGTGAAACTCTTCCAAGTTTTAGCTCTTTTGGAAACTATGCACGCTGTGCTAGGTTTGGCTCGATCGCCAGTGCTTCCGAGCGTTATGCAATGGATGGGAAGGACGCACGTTTTGATGTGCGTCACGGATTCTATCGTGCCTTTGCAAAAAACAACCGCTGCGGGAGTGTTGATTTTATGTTGGGCTATGATTGATTGCGTGAGGTACCCGTGCTACGTGTTGGGGATTTTGAATGCCACGCCAAAATGGCTGATGTATTTACGGTACACGCTTTTCATACCGTTGTACCCGTTAGGGGCGGCGTCGGAAATGAAACTGATGTATGACTCCATCGGGTTTGTAAAACGGGTGGAGATGTATTACGTGCACATGCCGAACGTTTTGAACTTTGCGTTTGATTATTCGTGGTTCTTGTATCTTCTGTTGATAACGTACCCGTTCATGTTCACTCAACTGTATTTTTATATGTTCCATCAGAGGCGGCGGAAGTTGAAGATGAAGAAAGCGTAAAAGCTATATACGTACATAGTCGTATTTTTTTTAGTTATAGTACAAACTGTATATTCTTACAACAACATTTCATGATGAATACTCTGCGTTCTTCTCTCAAATCTAACCATTATTTAACTACCACGGTACTAATACTCTTCTAATAATATTTCCTCTTTGCTATCGTCTTCCTGCTCTGTTGGTACGTTTCAACATTCGAAGCTTCTGCGTGATTCGATCCTTCACCGAACCTTTCTTTCTCTTTTTCGTCCCCTTATACTCACGGACTTCCTCCTCTTGAAGCTGCGTAGCTAGCCTTTCTTGTGCCAGGATTTGTTCCGCATTTTCCTCACAAATACCCATTTCCACTCTCGTACCAGCTATGGCGAGCATTTCTTCGTTGTGATTTCTAACTTGTTGTGCGACGACTACTTTTGCCGCTCTTTCCACGGCAAGAGCCGACGCGTTCTTCCTCTGCGGAGGAGGGCGATAAGCTTGTCTCCTTCGCTGGTGCGCTCTTTCGAGAATATTGTTGATATTAGAAATTTGGCGCACGGCGTTTTCGCTTTGCAATGCGGGCATTAATCCCGATTGGACGATTGGATTTTCTTCATCCTCTTCTTCACTATTTTCACCACCGACAACCTCTTTCAACTTTTTTCGCTTCTCCAGTGGTATTAAATTCAATGCGTCGCACCGCTCGATGATATCGACGATCTCCTTCTTTACCTCGCCAAGTTTGTTGATACATCGCGCCCGTTCATCTTGCAACGAGGGATTAGCAAAGCGACCAAGAAATGCCAAACGAGAAGATAACTTTGGTAATAGTTGTAGCTGAGCAGAAACGTAAAATCCTCTCAAGTCTTCTAACACAGTCGCGTTGTCTTCTGTTTCGCACAAGTAAATTCCGTTGTCATCGTTGTTATTATTATTCTCGTTCTTCGTTGAAGTCATAGGATCGTTTTGCTGTGTATCGACTTTTGCTTGCGCGTCGTCCTCTACGTCTTCCCACTCTATGTCTTCGTCCTCTTCGTTATTTTCAAGTTTGTTCGCATTGTTCCCTTTCTCAGTCGAAGCACCGAATAAGATTTCAAAGCACGCTCTCGCACCAAAGACAACCTCGCGAGAATCTTCCGCAAGCGTCGGCACCTCGCTTTTCACCTCTTCCCATTTTTGTAACAAGCGTTCTTGCACTTCTCGTTCTCTTCGCGCTTCTTCCTCCTTCGCCTTCTTTGCTTTCACTTCAGGCGCCTCATCGCCGAGATTTTCCGTCACAAACCTCTTAGCAATTTCAATTTGTGGAAACTGCGCGCCGAATTTCAATCCCCATTTTTCCAACGTTTCAAACGCAATCTGACGAAGCGTCTCTTTCTTCCCTTTGTCGTTACCTGGTAAGTTGGTTTCGCTCAACATGGCGCTTCGTTTCGATCCGTTCCTGCCGCAAGTCCCTACGCCTAAACCAAACCGAAGGAACTCGTTCAGTCTTTCCATGGTGAGTTCTCGAAACAGTTTCGATTGCACGCTCAATTTTCGTATGACCCCACATGTTTTCATTCTCGTCTCAATACTCCTCTTATCTCGTAAATACGTCTCAAACATCAAGTCGTGCGAGTGCTTTAAAACTCTCTCGTCTGAGTGTTTCAAAGTTCTTTTGAGAATTAAAAACTTCTCGTCCAAGGAAACGAGTTCGTCTATATTAGATGCGGAAATCAGGAGTTGATTGTTGTTATCACTATTATCAATGCTCCTCTCTTGAGTCGACGAGTATCGGCAGGCAGCTCGCACTTGTTTCGTGACGACTGGAAATAAATCTTCTTCTTCTTCTTTTTGTTCGTGTTCTTGGTTTTGGTGGTGGTGAACCATTTCGCACCAATCAAATATCTCCGTTCCTGGTACCACTCGTTTTCTTCTCGTTCTCTCTCGCTCACTCGCTCACTCTCATGCTCTGTTCCCGGATGTCACTCGTTCGCGCGTGTTGCGTGCGAGGACAGAGAGAGACAGAGAGACAGAGACAGACGGAGCTCTTCTTTTTGTTTTTATGCACCCAACCCAAGGTGGGAGGGAGGTGGGGTGGGAAACTGACGACGACGACGACTTTTTGGACAAGAGAGACGACGTTGAGAAATAAAATTTTACGAACAAAAAAAAATAATAAAACGAGAACACCACCAATGACCAAGCACAAGACAAAAAGGAGAGAACTTTTTACTCGTCGAGAAGAGAGATCTAGGCGATGATATGCGACTTTTTGGACCAAAGTTCGACGAACCAAAAAACGAAAAAGCAAAACGACGAAAAATATCTCGACGCTCTTTTGAGGCGAGATCTATTCTCCCCCTCTTTTTGAAAGACCACAACACAGCAAACGGGGACGCAATCCTCGTGACGACACTTTATACGCGCGCGTAGCCTCTTTCGTGGGAGACGTACTCCTCCGAACAACAACGCCCACGTTCTGTTTTGAACGGCGACGACGGTACCCGTCCGAAGAGAACAACAACGGAGATTCGCGCGTGCATAGAAACGCGACACTTCTAATTACGAGTACTCGTCGTGCGACTCAATCCCGCGATTTTTTATTTCACCGTCAGCGAGTGACAACGCGATTGCTTTTCTCCATAAAAAAAATATGTTTACCGCCGCCGCTGCTCCCGCTGCATCCTCGTTATCGACGACGACGAGGATCGTCGCGTCGTCGCCTCAACAAAGAAGAACGAGAGTGAACTCGACGAACGCGGCTTCAACTTCTTCTTCTTCTTCTTTCTTTCAAGCGGGAAGAGTGGAACAAATTTTTAGCAGACGACAACACCAGCAAACGAACACCAGAAGAAATAGCCGAATGAATATTTTTATGACCAGAAGCGAAGCGGGCGAAGGAGGGGATAAATCTCCTGCCGGCTCGTCCACTCCGTACGATTATGAAGGCGCTTTGTTATTTCTCGGTTTAAAACCCGAGGCGACTTCAGAGGAAATCGTGAAAGCGAAGAACG
>Ga0066856_10000739_pt1 | contig 12334 bp, 10 predicted proteins | sample ETNtaG_5_FD_65605 | JGI IMG/M metagenome (GOLD analysis project Ga0066856, IMG submission 65605) | Marine microbial and viral communities from oxygen minimum zone, Eastern Pacific Ocean - ETNP201406SV205 | ecosystem: Environmental > Aquatic > Marine > Oceanic | place: Pacific Ocean: Eastern...
ATACCGCCCAATTCAATTTTAATTTTTGAAGTTGAATTAGTGAAAGTATTCTAATTCTAAAGGCTCCTTAGGGAGCCTTTTTATTTTAAAGATTCCATTTAATTTGTGAACTTATATATTTTTATTAAAAAACAGTAAATTCTCACCTATTTTAAAGGAGAAATCATGGCAAGATATATATCAACAATTATATTATCAATATTATTAATTACTGCATGTGGTAAGAAAGCAGGTTATCCTTGGTTTCTGGGTACTCTCGATGAGGCTAAAGGCATTGCTGGTAAAAAATTAATTATGCTTGATTTCTATGCTTCGTGGTGAGGGGGATGTAATCTGCTGGATGCAGATACATTATCTGATCTAAAAGTTGTTCAGCATGCATCTGAAAACCTTATATCAATAAAGGTTGATGTAGATAAAAAAGAAGGTAGTGATTTATTTTCTACTTTTAATGGAACAGCTATGCCCACTCTTATCTTTTTAGATAGTAGCGGAAATGAAGTAGATAGAATTATTGGTTATCTTCCTGCAGATAAATATTTGGCTAAAGTAGCTGAAATTGAGGCCAATATAAATACATTAGGTGCGTCACTACAAAAATATGAAAATGGAGAACGAACTGCTCAACTCCTTTTTACGATGGCTCAAAAATATAGAGATCGGAATGAGACTGAAATGGCTTCAAAATATTATACTGAGCTATTGGAGTTATTTCCTGAATTAGATGAAACGATGGTAACCACAGCCCAATTTGAGTTGGCTTATGATCAGTTTAAAAACGGTAATATGGAGCCATTCAATGAATTTATAAATAAGTTTTCAAATTCTAGTATGGCACAGCATGCATTGTCTCTTATGGCTCGCTTTTACAAAGGATCTGGTAATAAAGTGAGTGAACTACGAATCTATGCTCGAATGTTAGAATTATATCCCAATGACCCTCGTACATTGAATGGATATGCTTGGAGGATGAGTGAAATGGGATTGAATCTTGAAGATGCATTAGTAAAGGCTAAATACGCAGTTACATTGACGGAACAGGACAAAGATTTTCAAGCAGGTATATTAGATACTGAGGCAGAAGTGTTATGGAAATTAGGACGCTTTGATGATGCTATTTTAACCATTGAAAAGTCTTTGCGTATCGATCCATCCAATGATTATTATATGAATCAAAAAACAAAATTTGTAAATGCAAAAAGGGAAGCACGCAAAAATGTACCAGCCTAGTAATTTTATATCTAAAAAAATCAAAATTAACACTTGGGACGACCTGAAGCTTTATTTTGATATTTTAATTAATAGAGAGATTTTATCACAAGATGATTTGATAACGCTGATTACGCATTATAGTGAGCTAATATCTGTTTTTGAAGAAGGTTATGCTTGGTCATATATCAATATGTCTTGCCATACTGATAATAAAGATTATGTGAACAGGTATGAAAAGTTTGCATCTGAAATTGAACCTGAATTTAGTAAAGCCGCCAATGTAATCACCAAAAAGATTGTAGCTAATCCAGAATTTAATCAATTAGACCCTGCACGTTTTGGACAATTATCTAAATTATTTAAGCGTGAGTTAGATATGTTTCGTGATAAGAATGTGCCATTGAATGCAGAATTAGCTAAATTATCTTCTCAGTACGATCAAGTGGCGGGTGGACTCACTGCAAGTATTGATGGGGAAGATTTACCCATGCCTATAGCCGGAACACGATTATTATCATCTGATCGTCAGGTACGAAAAAATGCATGGTTAGCAATTCAAGAGTCTCGTTTTGCTAAAAAAGAAGAGTTCGATGTACTCTATTCTAAGATGGTAAAGCTTAGGCATCAAGTTGCTATAAATACAGGCTATGATAATTTTAGAGACTATCAGCATGATAATTTGCATCGATTTGATTATACTCCAGAAGATGCTTTGCAATTCCATAATGCAGTAGAAACATGTGTGAAGCCGTTAGCGCTATCTATTTATAAAAATAATTGTATAAAACTAGGCTTAGATCTTTCAGATTATCGGCCATGGGATGGATCAGGAGAGCCAGAAGGCCAGGCTCCCCTGAAGCCCTTTGATGGAGCTGAACAGCTCATTGCAAAAGCCATTGATATTTTCTCAAGTATAAATTTAGATTTTGGGGACAACTTAAAGGCTATGCATAAAAATAATTTATTTGATTTAGATTCTCGTAAAGGTAAATCTCCTGGTGGATATAATTACCCATTAGAAGTTACTGGGATGCCTTTTATTTTTATGAATTCGGCGGGTACTCAACAAGATGTAACTACTATGATGCATGAGGGTGGACATGCTATGCATACTTTTTTATGCAATGACGAACCATTTGTACAATATCGTGAAACTCCAATGGAGATGGCGGAAACAGCTAGCATGAGCATGGAATTAATGACCAGCCCATATTGGGATAAGTTTTACAATGAAGAAGATCATATTAGGGCACGGCGTGAACATTTAGAAGGTATAATTACATTCTTCCCCTGGTGCGCTACAGTAGATGCCATGCAACATTGGGTCTATCTTAACCCAGATCATACAGTTCAAGAACGGGATAACCATTTTGTTAATTTAACTAAACGATTTGGATCATATTTGAATTGGGATGGATACGAACAGTATCAACGAAATAGTTGGCAGCGACAAGGACATATTTTTGGTGCCCCTTTTTATTACATTGAATATGGTATTGCCCAATTGGGAGCATTACAAGTATATCGGAATTTTGTAAAAGATAACGAATCTGGATTGCATGGATATATTAAAGGTTTAAAAATGGGTAATTCAAAACCAATGCCAGAAGTATGGGAAAACATGGGTATCAAATTTGATTTTTCTGCTGAAACTATTACAAATCTTATGGAATTTGTAAAAGAAGAGTTAGATAAATTAAAGGTTCATAGTTGTGTTTAGGGTTAGTTTTTAGATGAGAATTAAATTTTCTAAAGAGTAACTAACACGCATAGTTTTATACCTATAAGAATAGCGTCATTATCATTTTAAATAGTTTTCTTATTAGAGATTTTATTCAAATCGCTATTTGTGATAGTATAATGGATTTTAAACTATATTAGATACCTATTCAATTTTATAATTAGGCTTCACTTTTTTATGGAAAAAGTTGTATTTTTCCGTCGATAAAATTCCATTATTAACATAATATATAAAGGATATAAGAATGGCAGGATATGTTCTCCGAATAATATCATTTATTATAATCACCATTAATTTTGTCATGGCTGACCCCTTCAAACCTCTAGATACAGACTTTTTAGATACTAAAAAGTCAAAGAAGAAATCTGAGAAAAATCCTTTAAAAAATGGGAAAAAGGATAAAAAAAATAAAAAACTATTTTCTGAAATAATCAAAGATTATGAAACAGTTGAGGGACTATTTACATTTTATTGGAATAAAGATAAAAATAAAGTTTATTTATCTATTCTGCCTGAACAATTTGGTAAAATATATTTAGCTGGTCTTACTCGACAATCAGGCGATGGATATCGATATGATGGCGCCAATATGATGGGAGAGTATCCATTCTTTTTTAAGAAGGTAGGTGAAAAAGTTCATCTTATTGAAGAAAATGTAAAGTTTAGAGCAGATAAAAGTTCTGCTTCTTCAAAAGCATTAGATAATTTAATTTCCAATTCTATTATAGCAGCAAGTAAGATTGAGGGTGAACCAGATGAAGATACAGGTGCTATTTTGGTACTAGCAGAGGGCTTATTCTTGCGTGATTATGCAGGTACAGGTAGCTCCAAGCGATCTCAATTTAAATTAGATAAATCGAATTCTTATTATGAGAGTATTCGTTCATACCCTCATAATTCTGAAATTGGCGTTGCTTTGCATTTTACCTCTAGTAATCCCAGATATACTTTTACATTACCAGATTCAAAATCTGCTATTCATCGATATCATATGAGTTGGTCAGAAATTCCAGATTCTGATTATAGTCCACGAATTGCCGATGATCGTGTAGGACATTTTATAACGATGCATCAAGATTATACTAATATTTATCAAGAGTCACCTTATGTACGATATATAAATCGATGGAATTTAGAAAAGGCTGACCCAACTGCCCAGTTATCAAATCCCAAAACTCCCATTGTATTTTGGTTAGAAAATACCATTCCAAAGGAATTTAGGGCACCTATTCGAGAAGGTATTTTAGCTTGGAATCAGGCTTTTGAGGCCATTGGTTTTAAGAATGCGGTAGTAGCTAAGCAAATGCCAGATGATGCCACTTGGGATCCTGCAGATGTACGATATTCAACAATTAGATGGATGATTCAACCTGGGTCTGCCTATGCAGTAGGTCCATCACGTGCAAATCCATATACAGGTGAATTATATGATGCTGATATACGCTTAAGTGCAGACTTCTTTAGATTTTATCATAATGATTTTTATGAATTTGTTCAACCCATTGTTGGTCATACATTTGAAAATTTCATTCAAAATGAGGATCAACATGATCATCATCAAAATGGTGAATGCGATTATGCCCAACATTTATCACAAAACATTGCCTTTTCGTGGAATAGCTTATTTGCTAAAGACGGTATTTCTGATGATGATAAAAAATTAACAATGGAACGTTTTGTACATGATGGAATTGTAGATTTGGTACTTCATGAAGTGGGGCATACATTAGGTCTAAGACATAATTTCAAGGCTAGTTCAATTTATACAGTGGAGCAATTGAGTGATCCTGATTTTACAAAATTAAATGGTGTAACTGGTTCTGTGATGGATTATAACGCCTCTAGTTTGCTGGATGGTGGTCATACTTTTTTCCAGACACACCCAGGCCCTTATGATTATTGGGCAATCGAATATGCTTATTCAGAATTACCATTTAGATCTGAGTTGTCTGAATCTGAATTCTTAGAAAATATTGCCAGTAAATCTACAGATCCCTATTTAGTTTATGGTACAGATGAAGATACTTTTGGTTCATCTACACGTAGTATTGATCCTTACAGTAGCTCCCGTGATTTGAGTGCGGACCCAATTGAGTTTTATACTAAACAACTAGGCTTAGTACATGGTTTTTGGGATGATTTACTTTATAAATTTGAAAAGGAGGGAGAAAGATATCCTAGAATTAGAAATATCTTCTCTCAAGGTCTATGGGAGTTTTATGGTGCTACACGTAATGTATCAAAGTTTATTGGTGGGATAAAACATAGTCGCCATCACGTTGGTGAAATGGAAAGGAATCCATTCGTGGTAGTACCTGCAGATGATCAACGGCGAGCCCTTCAATTTTTAGATGAACAAATTATTGGGGCAGATGTTTTTAAATTTGATTCTGATTTGTTAAATAAGTTAGCACCGGAACGTTTGGGGAATTTAGAAGGATCTGTATGGGATATGAATCGATTGGATTTTCCTATTCATAGCTATATTAAAAATATTCAACGATTAGCTATATATCGCATATATCATCCCAATATTATTAATAGAGTACAAGACAATGAGCTTCGATTCGGGCATGGTGAGGATGTATTTACATTGGAAGAATTATTTACAAGATCTTCTAAAATGGTCTGGCGTGAGCTATATTTTGGAGGGAATGTAAATAGTTTTAGGCGGAATCTTCAGACTGAGTATATAAAAGTCCTTTCTGCTATAATGAAAAATGAATCAGGGAAATTCCCAAATGACGCAATTGCTTTGGCACGAAATGATATGAACATTTTACATACTAAAATGAAGCAGGCATTAGATGCTAATAAAGTGGATGAATATACACATGCTCATTATCAAGATAATGCAAGTCGTATTCAATCTGTATATAAAGCACGAACTATTCTAAACTAATAGAAATTATATGATTATAACTAGTACCAATACAATTCAAGGTAAAGAGATTAAAGAATACAAGGGTATTGTAACTGGCGAAGCTATTTTAGGAGCAAATATATTTAAGGATGTATTTGCTGTTTTTAGAGATATTGTTGGTGGCCGCTCAAAAGGCTATGAGAAAGAATTAGCAAATGCCAGAAATATTGCGCTCAAAGAATTGGAAGAAAATGCAATTAAAATAGGCGCTAATTCTGTAGTTGGTATTGATTTAGACTATGAAACGGTAGGCTCAAAAGGGAGTATGTTAATGGTTACCATTAGTGGTACGGCTGTAATTATATAATAACAATAATGATATTTTATTTAATTTTCCTTTAATTCTAAGTAAGGTTCGATTACATTAATTGCTGTTTCTAGATTTCCTTCTTTAATCCAATTAATTTTAAGGCCTCGTTTTTCCATTCGACGAAACCATGATCGCTGACGTTTTGCAAATTGATGGATGGCAATATTGAGCAATTCAAATAGTTCATCTTTTATTAATTCACCATCTAAATATCTACCTATAAATTTATATTCTAATCCAAAATAATCGAGTCGTTCTTTTGGAAGTCCATTTTTTAATAGTAATTCCACCTCTTCAATCATTCCATTTTCTAAGCGAATTTTTAGCCGATTTGTAATTCTATCCCTAATAATTTCTGTTGGATAATGGACTCCTAATATACATGTTTTTGAAAGATCATTGGCTCTAGAATTAGTCTCAGGATTTCCATTCCCCAAGGCTAACTCAATTCCACGAATGATTCTTCGTTTGGTATCAAGATTCCAATTATTAAATAGATTTGAATCTAGATTTTTTAATTGCCTTGTTAGTTCATCTTTAGATTTTGATTCTAATTCTTTTCGTAATTCAGTATTAGCATCAATAGGTTCAAATTTATAATTTAATAGTATAGAATCTAAATAAAGACCCGTTCCCCCACAAAGTATAGGTAATGTTTTTCGGTGTTTGATATTATTGTAAGCTGTTTGAAAATCATTTTGAAATCTAAATACATTATAATCTTCAGTTGGGTCAAGTATATCAATGAGGTGATATAGAATATTCTTTCCATCAATACTGTAATCTTCTAAATCTTTTCCAGTCCCAATATCCATACCACGATAAATTTGACGTGAATCAGCGGAAATAATTTCGCCATTTAATCGATTGGCAAGTTCTACTGCAAGCCTAGTTTTCCCTGTAGCTGTTGGACCAAGTACCGTAATTAGTTCAAATGGTTGATTTTTGTTGGATGCCATAACTATAATTTGCAAAATATGTAGTTCATTTCATCCCAAATTTAATATTTATAAATGGAGTTTTTATGTTAGAAGCTACTATTGCTATAATTAGCTTAACAATAGGCATAGGAATTGGGTGGTTAATCCGATCAAAATCAGTTTTAGAAAGTAGTCCAGAAAAAATTTCAACCTTAGAGATAGAATTAGAAAATAGTAGAGAGGAAGCAACGGTTTCCCGTACTAATCTTCAGAATCTACAGGAGAAGTTTGAGGAAGAAAAAAAACGCTTGGGAGATATTAGAAAAGACATGGAAAACGTGTTTAAAGCTATGGCAGCAGATATCGCAAACAATAATTCAGAGACTTTTTTAAAACAGGCAAATGAGCAATTTAAATCGCTAAAAGAGAGTTCTGAAAAAGATTTAGATGATAAGAAAAAATTAATTGATAAAAGTTTAGAAGGCATGAATGACAAGTTAGAATCTCTTCATAAGCAATCTACTGAGTTGAAAACAAGTATTGATACTAGTCAAAAAACAACGGAGGTTCTTAGTGAGAATACGGCTCGATTAAGGGAGATATTATCATCTTCTCAGAAACGTGGACAGTGGGGCGAGAGAATGGTGGAAGATATTCTTCAATTTGTAGGCCTTATGGAAAATGTGAATTACACCAAGCAAAATCAATTAGAATCTGGACAGCGCCCTGATTTTACATTTATTTTACCTCAGGAAAAAAGATTGAATATGGATGTAAAATTCCCATTGGTCCATTATGAACTATATTTATCTGCTGAAACTGAAGAGGTTCAGAATAGTGAAAAAGTACAATTTTTAAAAGATGTGAAAACCCACATTAAGTCAGTTTCAAGTAGAGAATATATAAATCCTGCAGAGGGTACATTAGATTATGTGATGTTATTTATTCCTAATGAATCCATATATGGATTCATAAATCGTGAAGATAGTCAGCTAGTGGATTATGCATTAAAAAATAATGTATTATTATGCTCACCATTAACCCTTTATGCAGTTTTATCACTTATCCATCAAGCAGCACGAAATTTTACCATGAACGAACGAGCATCAGAAGTCATGTCATTGGTAGATCAATTTAGTATTCAATGGAAAAAGTATGTTGAGCAAATGGATAAATTGGGGCGTCGTATTGATGGGCTATCCAGTGATTTCCAAACATTAGTGAATACGCGTACACGTGGGCTAGAAAAGCCATTAGATAAAATTCAAAATTTTTCGCTATCTGTTTCAGATGATTCAAAAGAACTATTAGAATAATTCTTGTCCTCTTCAATAGATAAATATATAAAAAAGCGGGGAGTTATAGGGCCATGGGGAATTTCATCCATGCCTATCAAGAAATTTCAGTATATTGTAATTATTCCAGCGTATGCTGAATTAGAATATATTGGTGACACTTTAGATAGTCTTTCTCAATGTGAATTAGATTCATTTGATAGTGTATTAGTAGTAGTAGTAGTTAATAATGAGACGGATGCACATTTTAAAATTTTTGATAATAATCAAAAAACATTATTGAGCCTCAAAAATCGTAAAGACTTATTCTCTTTAGTAGTAATTGATGCTTCATCAGACGGAATGAGTATTTCTGGAACGCGTGCAGGGGTGGGTATGGCACGAAGAATTGGAATGGATTTTGGATTAAAATTTGCGTACCCTCACTCACTCCTTTTTTCTTTAGATGCAGATTCATTAGTGGCTCGTACATATTTCAAGGAGATTCAGTCCCATTTTAATACAACAGATTCAGTTGCTTTAGTGGTGGGATTTTCTCATTCTAAAAGTAAGAATTTACATTTAGAAATAGCAATTCGTCAGTATGAAGTTTTTTTGAGAAATACCGCTAAGCATTTGGCTGAAGCAGGTTCACCATTTGGATATGTATCTATGGGCTCAACGATAATTTGTAAAGCGGATGCTTATGCATCGATTGGTGGAATGCCAAGACGTAAGGCTACAGAAGATTTTTATTTTCTTCAAGAATTCGCAAAATTTAAGAGAGTTGATAAAATAGATTCTATATTAGTTTATCCATCATCACGCGAATCAGAGCGTGTATACTTAGGAACTGGCTTTAGAATATCACAAGCTAATAAGGGTAAAAATTTAGGTGATTTATCTTATCCCACTGAAGCTTTCAATGTATTAAAGGGATGGTTATTAATTGCCATGGGAGGCTACAGAGAGAGTATAAATGAAATTATGATTAAGGCTGAAAAATTGAGTTTAATACTGTATGATTATTTAATGGAAGAAAATATTAAAAAGATTTGGGATCCACTGCGAGAATCATCTCCTACCGAGATTCATTTTCAGAAACAATTTCACAGATGGTTTAATGCACTTAAAACACATCGACTATTAAATAGATATTTAACAATTTCATCAATTCTTTGAAATAAAGATAAATTCTCTGTAACCTTACATACATCCTGTTCAATTAAAGTAAAGCAATTATGGGTCAATTAACAAAAATTCATTATTTAGATGGAATACGATTACATCGTGCAATTGTTGCAGGTATTCGAAAAGTAGTATCTCATCAAGATTATTTAAATAAAATAAATGTATTCCCTGTACCTGATGGTGACACAGGAACTAATATGGCTTTTACACTTACTGCGATATTAGATGTATCATTCAATAGAGATAATTCTCGCGTTGATGATATGTTAGCTATGGTCGCGGATGCTGCTTTAGATGGTGCTCGTGGTAATTCGGGTGCTATATTAGCACAATTTTTCCAAGGATTAAGTGATGGAGCTAGTGGGACGTCAAAATTCGATTCTCAAACATTTGTAAAAGCAGTTCAAACAGGTTCAGAATATGCAAGAGAAGCATTATCTGAACCAGTAGAAGGTACAATCCTTACTGTTATTACAGATTTTTCTAATAAGCTAAGAGAATTAATTCAGGCTGGCGTTGAAGATTTTGAAGAGATCCTTGTTAAGGGGACTGAAGAGGCTCAGCGGTCATTAAATAATACACCAAATTTGATGATTATTTTAAAAAAAGCGGGAGTTGTAGATGCTGGGGCTCAAGGCTTTGTTGATTTTTTGGAAGGGATTAATGAGTTTGTTAGTTCAGGTTATTTAAGAAAATTTGAAAATGACCTCTCAGAATTAGCAGTTATTGAAACTGAAACTATCGCCCACGATTTAACAGATACAACTTGGCAATTTTGTACAGAATGTTTGATTAAAGGTGATGCTATTAATCATAAAGAACTACGAAAGTCTTTGATGGATGAAGGTGGAAGCATGGTGCTTGCAGGCTCTAATGTTAAGGCAAAAGTACATATTCATACTAATTCACCAGCAAGGATATTTTCAATTTGTGAAAAATATGGCATAGTTTCTGGTCAAAAGGCCGATGATATGTTCCAGCAGCAAAAATCTGCTCAAAATAGTAAGATGGGTGAAATAGCTATTGTAACTGATTCAGGAGCAGATTTTAATACTAATGAATATGATATACATGTTGTTCCTGTTAGGTATAGTTTCGGTGAGAAAGGTTATATTGATAAAGTATCCCATACAATTCCAGAATTTTATAAAGAATTAGCAACAAACCCTGTTCACCCTCAGACATCTCAACCAGTACCGGGTGACTTCAAGCGACAATATCAGTTTTTAAGCTCTCATTATAAATCGATAGTTTCAATTCATATTCCTAATTCAGTGAGTGGAACGATGCAATCTGCTCAAACTGCAGTGAAGAGGCTTTCTGGGTCTAGTGTAACTATTTTAGATTCACTAAATATATCGGTTGGACAAGGCTTGATTGTTACTCATGCCGCACGAATGGTAAAAGCGGGTAAGAGTCATGATGAAATAGTTGAAGGTATAAATCATGCTCGAGAAAATACAAAAGTATTTTGCTGCATAAAAGATTTATCCTATGGTGTTAGGGGAGGACGTGTTCCGGGTTCAGTAAAGGTAATTGCTGATATATTACGAATTAGTCCTATTTTAACAACATCATCAAATGGTAAGCTAGAGAAGGCAGGTGCAGTACTTGGAAAGAAAAATTTGGGTAAAAAGATGGTGAAATACATGAAAAACAAACATGATGTTTCCAAATCATATCGTATTTCAGTTGGACATTGTAATTGTCCTGAAGAAGGTCAGTTATTGATTGATGGGCTCAAAAAAACATTCGGTAAATTAGCATCTATTGAACTCCTTGAAGTTGGTGGTGCTTTAGGGGTTCATACTGGACCAGGTTCATTGGTTGTTGGGATTCAAGAGGAAATTAAAATTTAATTATGGGTTTAGAAACATTATTGAGAATCATCTTTAGTTATTTAATTGGTTCTATATCTGGCAGTATGTTGATGGGAAAAATTCATGGAGTAGATATCCGTACTATGGGGAGCGGAAATGCAGGCGGCACTAATGCTTTTCGAACTCAGGGCGCTATTTTTGCATTAAGTGTTATTATTATTGATATTGGAAAGGGATATTTAGCAACTTATTATATTAGTGGTGATTATGGACAAGGAAGTCTTTTAGGAGTACTTTGTGGGGTAGCAGCTGTATTGGGCCATGTTTACCCCGTATATTATAGTTTTAAGGGTGGTAAAGGTGCGGGAACATTAGTAGGCATCCTAATTGGATTGTATCCATTTGGCCTTTTAATATCTTTTTCTATTTGGGTAATAATTTTGATTTTAACAGGTTATGTAGGATTTAGTACCATCTTAGCCGGAATCAGCTTTCCTATTGTTATTTACTATATGAATTTTATGGGCGGCTTGAACTCGCCAATTGGTTCATTTAGTATTATAATGGCATTATTTTTAGTGTTTACACATAGAAGTAATATTATAAGGATGCTAGAGGGAAATGAAAGTAGATTTGAGAAGGTGATGCTTTTAAGAAAACTCTTTTAGCTTGAGTCACTTAAATGAGTGTAAAATCCCCCGGAAGGGTTAAAACCAAAATCGAATCCAATATAGCCAAATCCAGACATAAATAATCTAAACCCAAATCCAAATCCGTAGATAGCATTTTCTAATTTAAATTGTTTTTTTAAATCGGAACCAACTCCAGTATCAAGAAAAAATAAACCATCTAAACCAATCTCTATTCCACTCTTATCAATACGAGGGAATATTGTAAACTGAGTTTGAATTGATTGGTAAATTAGTTGATCTACTTCAATATA